>SDBV01009254.1_pt1 | contig 13127 bp, 12 predicted proteins | sample 2277081 | NCBI WGS metagenome assembly SDBV01 (sample SAMN10402039, study PRJNA504765) | marine sediment metagenome | isolation source: marine sediment core GS10_PC15, 223 cmbsf | place: Arctic Ocean: Southern Knipovich Ridge | collected 2010
TTGACCGCTACCCACCTCAGCAGATTTTTCTGACGAGCAGGATAAAAAGAGAAAGAAAATTATAATGTAAAAGAATCTATGCATATCAAGTTTAAAGATTAGACCATCTGTCCACTATTAGTATACACAGCGTCATAAATTATTGCGCATGTTGTGTCATTCCCGCTTTTTTTCTGTCATTCCGACTTGTTCGGAATCATTCTTTGTACCCCTGTTTTCTTTGTGAAAACAAAGAAGCGGTACCTTACTATTCCCGACAAGCGGGAATGACAATACTCAAAGGGTTATGTCAACTTAATTAATGCGTTTGTATTAATAACTCAGCACAGGAACGCAAAGTTCCCTAACTTTAATTTCCTTTCTGAGAGCGCTTTTCGCCATTTCTTTCATACGATGCGATGTCTTATTCAAGAAACATTTTTCACCGCATTGTGTACAAACAAGCGCTGGCACATTCTCAAACAAGACAAGATTATCTCCCCAGCGGAAATCAAAATTTACAGTCTTTCCCTCTAATGTCCCTTTACAAAAAAAACACTTATCCATTAATTTTTCCTCCTTTTGACAGGAGTCTCCCATTTATCAGGGGATGGAAGATATGTTGTTATTATAATCATACACTTCTTCTATCATACCTGCAACAACATGCTTTTATTTTACCATAAAAAGTAGCCGCAGTTCGCCTCAGTCGGATTAGCCTGCGAAAAAAAAGACATATAATTAAAATATTACGCAACCTGAAGGTTGCGGCTACATGAGAACTTATAGGCTTTGCATTACATCAGTACTGGTACAGTATTTTACCTGGGTTTGGGCAGGGCAACAGTCATAGTAAGGTCCCGGGTCATTTCTCCTCCGTTTCCATCTGATACAGAAACAGTTATCTGTATTTTTCCTGTGAAATCAGGAGGAACATTCCATGTTACCAACCCCGTTTGTGAATCAATGCTTACACCTTCTGTCGAAGACTTAAGAGAGTAAGACAAGGGATCCCCATCCGGGTCAGTAGCCTTGACCTGATGGGTATAAATCATTCCGTCAAAATTAAATGCCGTATCCTCAGCAATCATCGGGGGCATGTTTTGTATCTCCCTCTGAAGGAAAACTGGATTTCCATAATCTTCTCCGTCAAAAGGAGTAACTCTTATAGAAACAGTGTCTCCTCTTTTAAGAGTTCCTTCTATTTGTTTGCCATTGCCCGCAGGCTCTCCGTTCTTTGTCCATTCATATAAAAAAGTTACCTCGTCTCCGTCAGGGTCGCTTCCTGTTACCTCAACGTTTAACACATCACCCGGCTTAAAAACCTCAGGGAGAATCTTAACCTTGCTCAATTCCGGAGGACTGTTTTTGGGGATAAGACCCAATGAATAAGAAGTTTCTTCACCACTTACCCCGGGCTTTTCACTTTCAGAGACTACTCTCTTTTCATCAGGGGGCACAGTGGCTTGTGTTTCTGCCTGTTTTTCAGATGAACATGAAAATAAAAGCAGGGCGCACACTATTATATAATGGAAAGACCTAAACACGGTTTCTGTTAATATGCATATAAAACTGAAGTTTTGGCGCGTTCCCTCGGGTTAGCGTCGGCCTCAGAAAGCACCTCTACAGTATATAAATATGAAATCTGCGGCACAGTAATTTCACCCTTATTTGAAAGAACAACCCCTGTTTTTACCAGTCCCGTAGGGGCGCCGGAATTACCGTATGTGGAATCAACAATGTTTGCATACACATTATATACGTTAGGGACAGTTCCAAGCTGAAAGCTTAAATCGTAAGTGGTATTGTCACCCGGGTCAATAGTAAGCGAAGTGTCACACGCAGCCGACCAGCAATCTGTAGGAAGGTTAAGCTTGGTCTCTAAATGAATATAATTAGGCGCGACAGGGTCATATTCTTCAAGAGCGTCGCATACAGGGTTTACACCAAGAGCAACCGGGGTACATGTAACTGGTGTATCATATGTGCCGCTGTCAAAAAGAGCTACTATATAATCATTAATGGTATTGAAATCTCCTCTTTTACCGCTTACGCTGGTTAACCCTATCGTCTCTCCGGCAACATCTGCACCGCCGATACTTGCCTCAAGCGCGGTCTTGTAGCGTTTCTCCATACCTGAAATTTTTGTCCCCTGTGTTACAAAGTATATCAGTTGTGCCATAATTGCAAGGGCGATTGCTGACATAACTAAAACCATCACAAGGGCAATGCCTTTTTCATTTTTAATAATTTTCATTTTTTTCACCCCAGGTTTTCCGGTGTCACTACTATTGTATAGACCTTCCATCTGTAGTTTAGATAATCAGTAATTCCAGAAATATCAAGGTCTCTTCCTCCTGAAAGAGCTGCTGGCAAACGGGGAAAACCAACTCTAATACAATCACCAGCACATGTGAAATTAGTAAAAGTAAAATTTGGGTCTTTCTGCCCCTCATGAGCAAGTATATAAACCCTCACTTCTTTTACCTTATCTCTTACATCCTCGGCACTACGCGCTGATATATCATTGAAAGGGGTATCAATAGTTCCATCGCCAGTTGTATCCAATCTATAAACCACCTGAAAGTCAGCAACGCAGTCAAGGAGAGGTAGAATACCCCCGGCAAAAGTTCCTGCACTATGGTTGACAACTGCCTTTCTAAATACACCTGTATTAGGAGCACACCTTGCCGGAACATTAGCAGTTGATACATAATAATCTGCCCTGTTAAAAGGCATCCTCAGTGGGTTGGGATCCGAAGGGGTAACTCCGTAAACCAGTCTGGTGCCTGTGCCAAAAAAAGGCGCAAAGACGGGATCCAATAAACTATCCGGGTCAGTACCGTCTTCATACCTCGTTGTAAAACTGGCTACATTTAATTGTAATTCCCTGTCAGTTCCAGTGGAAATAACTATTACCCTGTCATCGTCTTCAAGCCTTTCCCCAGCAGGTGTCCACTCCCTGACCGTTTCGTCTGTATAAAGATGGGTCCATTTCTGGGCTGCAGCACTTATTGCAACATTTGTTGCCTTGATTATTAACTCATCCGAACCAGCAACATCTGCACCTGCTCCATCTCCACTAAAAATAGCCCTTGGAGGATTGCATGGCGCAACACCAGAGCAATCATTATAGGCATTAGCAGGGGCACCAGCGGCCTCGTTATATGCCACGATTGTTGGAATTACCCACGGCAGGCCATATCCAGCATGCTTTATATCACGCCTTAATAATTCAAGCCCTATTATCCCTTCAATATTGGTCTCTGCTATCTTGCTCTGCTGTTTGAACTGGGTAAGCTGGGCTGTAAATATCTGAGAAGCCGCTGCAATCACAAGGACAAACATTACCATGCTTACCAACAGCTCTACCATGGTAAAACCATCCTGTTTTTTAATCATAGTCTCCTCTTTATCGAAGTGATGGTATGTTTTAATTCATTCAAATTAGCCACGGTATTTTCCTGCCATTCCCACATAATTTCTACGCTTATCTCCTTTGTATTACCGTCGAGATCAGTTACCGTTAATGTACGGTTAAAAGGATGTGTAAAATTCCTGAAGTCCCTATCTCTGAATCCATCATCCTGATCAATCACGGCATTCAAATCTACATGATCAAACGGCAGACCCCTGAGTTCCCTCATCCTTTCCTCAGCTATGCTCACAGCCTCGTCCCTTAAGATATTTTTTGTATTACTGCTTATGGAAAGTAGGGCGCTCTGCATGAGCGCCATAAAAAGCACGAGCGTAATCACCAGAGATATCAATACCTCAATCAGGGTCAGGCCTTTTTGAGATTGTCGAAAAACCCTATAATATATCTGTGTAATCATCCCCAAAATCTGTGTAATCAAGACTGTTGATGACTTCTTCAACGGTCTTTTTTTATTTAGCATTGCATGTATCACCGGCAGCATTTAACTGCCCCAGGTTTATCCTTGTCCTGAATATTACAATACAGTCATAGTCAGGCACAAAATCTTTTTCGCTGTCCCCGTCCCTGTCTATAAAAATTGATATGCTACCTAAATTCATTGCTAACCCTCTTGTGTTAAATTCTAAATTTTCTTGAGCTGCTATATCGGCGTTATTCCACTTCATATCAAATTCAACATTTTTAGGAAACGAACCTAGCCGCGTGTCTAGAGTGACAGCCGGGGCTCCGGCCTGAAGCTGAAGCGCTCCGTCGCCATCCGGCACCTTGGCAGTCCCGTCGCTATCGTCATCGTGAACCGTATACGTCGTAGGGGTCAGCAGGGAAACAAAATGCACCCTGTTTATCTGCATTGCCCTCACCCGCGCTTCCAGCAGGTCATCATAAATATCTTTAATCTGGCTCTCCACTTTGTATTTACCCTGCCATCCTGTAAATTCAAAACCCAAAGCAACAATCAGAACAGTAGCAATCGTAATTACTACCAGCAATTCAATCAGTGTTACTCCGCTATTTTTCATCTTTCCATTATATGTATAAAGCTTTCAGCCGGGAGCGGTGCAGTCAACAGAATTAGGCCCGGACCTTCCGGCGGTTTGCCCTCAAAATAAGCAGTTCTGCGATCAAGTTTTGAATCAGTGTTATCACCTTCCTGTTTAAAGGCATCTTTTAGATTAATCTCCTCAATGCTTCCCGTTGAAACCTGTATCAATGCCTTTCCCTTCAATAAGTCAAGAGCGGCACCTCCCGTGTTGTGTTTTACTGCCCATAAATGACTTCTTCCCCCGTAACCGCATACATCTGCCGACGGTTTAAAGGTTGTAAAAAACGCAACGCCCGTCGTGCTTCCAAGCGGGTCTGTTATCACCCGCTCTGCATCAAACCCGGAATCAGGAACATTTTGAGCCTCTAACACTATGCGCCAGCCTTCAACATCTTCCGGCGCAGCCGCGTTGTTCGTTACGTCCTCCAGGGTGCCATAAGCAACGGTTGTGGTACATCCCGCGGTAAAAGGATTAGTTCCTCCAACATAGCACGGTTCCTTTATACCAAAAATTTCCCTCAGGTTCACAGCATCATCAATAGTAGTTCCCTGTTTGTAAAAGTACCTGCCTGTTCCAAAGAATAACCATAATTTGTTTTCGTTTGTATTTTCCAGGCGCGCAACAGCAGAGGTAACAGGGCCTATGCCCTCTATCACCTTGCTCGCTTCCCACTGAGTAGGGTCAGTATTCTCTTTTGTAAAAATCCTGATGATGCCTCCTTCAGTAAAAGAGTCGCCAACTCCGGTTGCGCTCCTTACATAAGAAATATAAACTCCGTCATCCTGATAGTCAAGGTCCGGGTCTATGGTTGCATCAAGTGCAGAGCCTCCGAAGGCATTTGTTATATTAGCCCCGCCAAATGTTTTAAATGTTGTTTTCAGACTGCCGTCCCTCAGGTCAAGCACAAATACTGTGAGTTCCTGGTCAGACCTCCCCATGAACTGGTTTGATGGAGTGTCTATAGGACCTGTGGGGCCTGAAACTAAAACGGCAAACCATTCCCCGTTACACAGTTGAAGGTTAATGTCTACGCCCAATGAGTCTTTACAGACAGATGCGTTAATTCTCACAACTGAAGGGCCTGTTGACGACAACCCCATCTCTTCGTGTGAAAATTCCCAGAGAAGTGTCCAATTATCGCTATCCGGGTCAGTTATATCAAGGGCAAAATATGAAGATAAACCAAGGGTATCTTCACCTGCATCGGTTGTATTGCCATTATCGTTTAAATCAAGAGGGCCGGGCGCCTTAACACAGTCTGCACACACAGCATTTGCCCCCCTGCTTGCACCTCCGTACTTCATACTGCCAATAACAACTGTCCTCCAGGACAAACCGTCCGGGTCTTTTTCCTTGCTTGCAATATCGCCAATACTCGCGTCAAAAACAAAAGGCGTCCCGTCAACATTATAGATATGGTCATACCCTGTATCTGCATTATATTTAAGATAGGGCAGAACATTCTTTGGTATAAATGACCATACCTCCCTTCCGCACGGATCTGCGTCTGCCGGGTTACATACCAGACCTGTAGCAGGGTTTATAAGACGCGCGTGCTCAAACTGCTTATCCCTGCCAGCCCATTCCAGTTCCAAAAGCCCAAGCTTAAAAGCATGGAACATCCCGTCATTTGCACCGGTAAAAATCAGCCCCCTGTTTGTGTATACAGGGCTCGCTTTCGGTGTGCCATCAGCATTCACGTCTGTATAGAAGTTTTTGTATGTCCTGTCGTCATATTCTAAATCATACGTGTTTAAAGGCACCCATGACACGACCTTTGGTGTTGAATTTATAATATCTCCGAGTTTCCACACATAAGGCCCTTCACCGGCATCCCAGTTGCCGTCGCTATTGATATCAATAGTTACAGTCCTTGGTCTATATCCCGAGATATCCTCCCCGTGAATGTACCTCATAATATTTTCTGATTCAGTGTCATCTCCAGCCTGCAAATACGGCTTCAGGCTTGTTACTGTTGCCGGCACGGTAAAGTCAAAATCAATGAGACCGCTTCCCGTACTGGTTTTAATCTTCCTCGGGTCAGCGCCTGCGGAAATATCTCTGCTCCATAGTAATCTGCCGGCCTCCCACAGATTCTTTAAAACTTCAATTTCCACGCTATCGATTAGAGTACGGACTGAGTAATCGCCATTTTCGTCCTCAAAACGTTCTACCATGGTTTTTTTCAGATTGTCGTCAAAGCCGTATACGATAAAGTAGTCATTTATCAGATGCAATATTCTATTGCCATCTGTGTCCTCCCTGATAGTGCTCCGTCCAAATAAGGGATCAACAAAATACCAGAGATTCTGAACTGTCCCGGTCCATTCAATCTCATTAATCTGGCACGTTTCGACGCCAGGGCAGTCAGAGTTAACAGCGCAGTAAGTAGAGGTTGTAACAGAACATGTTTTCTGAAAATCCCTTTTTGGATAAAAAATTGCCTGCAGGAGGTTTGCCCCGCTTCCCTCGCCAGAGGCAAGCACTGACGCCGCAGTACCGGATGCCGCCCCTCCGGCTATGTCAGTAAAGGCTTTTTCCAGTTCATCGCCAAGTGATGCCGGATCTTGAGGGTTAAAGAGGCTCGTGCCTCCATTTATAGCTGTATTTTCCATCAATGTTTTTGCATTACACTCTCCAACTTCAGTACTGGTTTCAGGCCCGGTATAAACCACAAAAGTTTTAATGCTCTGAGCAGCCTTATCATCAGTCTGATCAATATCATCAGGGTCGAATATGTTCTTGTTCCTGGCAAAATAACTCAGGTCATCCAGATAGGTACTGCCCGAGTAATTTCCGCATGCGGCCGAATCGTCGGCAAGACTGCCATCGTTAAAGCGATTGGTAATATCTGTAACTTTAGTAGTCATGTCTACTTCAATATCTGCTGTTGAAGCCCCGTCAGATATAAGCAGGACATTATTGTTTTGACATTTGTACTGAATCGGGTTTTTATTCCCCTCAAAATCAGGGTCAGGAGGACCGGGAGATTCATTGATTGGGTCTTGTATTGCACCATTAACCGCTGTAAAATCAGCCGCCGGCAACAGAGCATTATCAGTCGCGTCTTTTACATAATATGCAATGGCATTATACATTGCCTCGGCAAAAGGCGTCCATGTAGATGCCTTTATCCCGTTTATTTTATCGACTGTATCCGTATCCCCTATATAACTTATTATCTTACTGCCGTCTTTATTAGGTTCAGCAGGGTTATCAGGGTCTTCACATACGAGCTTAATATTGGGGTTAGCTAAGGTTTCTGAATCTGAACCGCAGTAGTTAAACCTCATAACGCCAAACCTGATAATGTTTTCATAGTCATGTATTAATCCAGATGGTGTAGTTGCCTCTATTATTTTTACATTTAATCCTTCAATAGGTTCACCTAACTGAGCAACCACGCCTGAGTCTATAAGAAAAGCTGGTAGATTTAGAAATTCTCCTGTTGAAGACGCTGAATCTGTAGGGTCAATAACCTCGGGGATCTCTAATTGACCGCAGAATTCAGCTACCTGGGTTTCTTCACAGGAACCGTCAGCAGACCAGGCATTGCCATTGTCTACCCAACACTGGCCGACAAACCCGTCCAGCCCAATAGTCACACGCCTGTCAGCACATACATAACCAGCTGAATCGGGCTGGATATCACCAGGGGCTAACGTGCCATAAATTGTTTCACAGGTATTCTTTATAGCAGTATAAGTTCCGGCTGGCACAGTTTTTCCTTCATTCATCCACAAACATGCAGCAACGGTGAAGTTAAAAACTGACCTTAATTGTGCTGTAAAACTTTGTCCACCTGCAGGAAGCTCTAAACAATCAATGACTCCTTGCATAAATTGTCCTAGATTACCAGCTTCAAGTTGGTCTATGGCGTACTCACACCCCGTTGGATCAAATCTTCCCTCAAAAATCTCAATTATCGTATTTCCTCCCTGAGAGACAGAAAGAGGGTCATTCGGGTTATCAACCGTTCCCCTTAAACCAAATGTAATATCTCCTCCAGAGGTAAAATCTGCCAGAGGTGCAAGCTTTGCGAATCTCTTGCCCACGCAACCCCTTGACTCTGCCTCCAGAAAATTTGGAACATCAGTACATGTTTCTCCGCCCGGGCAGTCTGCATCTACTGAACAGTCAGTTGTTGTAGTACTCGAACAGACCTTGTCAACATATTTTCCGCCTGTCAGTATCTGCTTCAGGATATCCATCTTTGAGGATGAAAGATAGTTGAGAAATTTCCCGGTCGCCTCAAATGTTGTTACTTCTAGTGGTGGTCCTCCTCCAATATCAACGCAGAGATAATCTGTCTTTTGGTCACATGACACTTCCAGACCTCCACCTTTATCCTCGAATTTACCGCTACCACTTTGCCAGATATAAACTGTGTCCTGCTCAAAATAGCCTGCATACTGATTTATACACGTTTCACCGGTTGCAAAATCAGGGCAGTCTGCATCTACCGTACAGTTCGTCGTTGCGGTTTCTGAACAGATTTTTGAGTTATTGTAGGTATCATCAAAGCAGTAGGCACTATCAACAGAATCGTCAATATACTGGAGGTCATTCATACTGGCAGAATTGTCTATCATCAAAAGGAGATTGGGTGATACTCCTCCACCAGAAACAAAAGGCGGAGTTATGCAGTAATCATCCATAACTGTAGCAGAATAGGTTACAGACGGCACAGATAAAAGGGCAATACCTATTCCAACAAACAAGATTATACAAAGCCTTAAAAAAGATGCATTTTTAATTGCCTTACTAATCATTTTTATCTCCTTAATCTTAACGATAATACAGAATTTATGGAAGTGGGACACCAGTCTTTAAAGGTAATAGTTTCCTGTTTACACAGGAACGGCGTCTGGATTCCCGCTTTCACGGGAATGACAATCTTAATGGTAGTATAAAAAACCGTTAGAGACATTGCAGTAGACTCCATGTTATTAAAAGAAGCAATTACAATGCCAGAAAAAATTCCTTTATTATTTAAATAGTTAACATGTCTTATCTTAATCTTTAAGTAGCCTTTTACATAAAATTGTGTAATCCATTACATATTCGGGGTGGATTCTCTCGAGCTTTCTTTTTCAAGGCTTTTAATCTCACTTTTTACTGCCTGTTCTCTTTTCTCAATTTCCGTAACCCTTTCGTTAAAACTTTTTGCGTCCTCTTTAAGTTTTTCAGCACGCATCTGTAATTTTCTTCTTTTTGAAGGGATGACAGCCCCGCCCTCACGCTTTACATCTCCAGAAAGCTCTTTCTGCTTTTTTAAAAGTTCCTCTCTCTGTTCATTTAAGGCTAGCTTCTGCGTATATATACTGGAAAGTTCTGACTCTAATTTTGACAGCTCGGATTCTGCTTTATCGTCTGCAGTGTCTGCGGCGCCTGCATCAGAAGGGGTCTCCAGAGGCTCTTCACTGTATTCCGGGACATACATGCCTCTCTCGTCTGCCTTAGCCTCAACATCCTTAATTTCTTCAACGTTCTCTTTGCTAATTATTACCTCTCCGCCCTGAGAATAAAAGCTTATATGTTTTCCTGTGTCCTTATACTTTGACACAAAAATTTTCCTGCCGTTTTTAAGTTTTATTATGTAATCTGCATGAGATACATCATAAGAAAATGTAATGGCAAACATGGGTAACACAAAGATTAGAATAAATATTACTGTCTTTTTCATCATAGCCTCCATCCTCCATGTTATAAAAAGATACTTCCTGATTTTCTGTACTATTATTTATATTACACCAATACAGTAAAATTATGGAGGTTGATGCTTCGGGATTAAAAGAGAAAAAAAGGAAATTATCATCTTTTTCTTAGTGAACTCTGCTATGCTCCATCTGGTACATGGCTCTGTGGTTTTATTTAAATCGCTCAATTGAGGTGAAATTGTCCTTGACATTTCAAGAAAAAGTAGCTACAATAGCTACCAAGGCTAAGAAGGGAGGTAGATATGTATATGGTTGGTATAAAAGAATTGAAGAACCGCTTAACCCACTATCTCAGACTAACTAAAACCGGTGGTAAGGTAATTGTAACTGATAGGGGAAAACCTATAGCTATTTTCCACAGCCTTGATATTATGGAGGAAACCGCCGGGGTGGAAGAAAGGTTGGCTATTTTATCAAAAAGGGGCTTGGTGCGTTTACCCATTAAAAAAGGGAAGCTGTCATACGAACTGCCTATAAGAATAAAGGGGAAACCAGTCTCAGAGATAATTATTGAGGAAAGGTGATGATATATCTTGACAGCAGTGCTTTTGTAAAGAGATATGTGCAAGAGAAGGGGAGCAATAAGGTAACCTCTATCCTTGTTAATGCACCTATGGTTTCTACTTCCAAGCTTACCTATCCTGAAATTGTTTCAGGCTTGTGTAGGAAAAGGAGAGAAAAAGGGATTGATGAAAAGGATTTCCATAGCGGGTTAAATAGGTTTGAATCCGATTGGGGGCTCCTAATAATTGTGGAGTTTCAAGATGAGCTTTTGCCCATTATTAAAAGGCTATCCCTAAAACATGCTCTTAAAGGTGCTGATACTATTCATCTTGCCTCAGCCATATGGCTTAAGGATTCAGTAAACGAAGAGCTATCTTTTGTGACTTCTGACATCAAGCTTTTTAAGGCAGCTAAAAAGGAGGGAATAAATACTATTAATCCAGAAACAGAAGCGGCTGGTAAGGGAGCATAAATGGACATTACAGTACTGGCTGAGGATACTGTTAGAAATGCTATCAAGAAAAGATGCGATAAGGCAGAGGTCTTTATTAAAACCGCTAAAAGGCTTTCAGTAGAGGCAAAGGACAGCGCTGTTGAGGCCCTGGAATCATCAAGAGAGTTTGGAATGGCATTAAAGGTGATTAAAAAACAGAGGCTTGGCTTTGCATTTACAACAAGCCCGGACAGGACGGCAGACATAATAAATGATGCCCTGCAGGGCGCTGACTGGACTGCGCCTGATGAATATGTTGACATCCCGGATCGCAGGCCTGCCTCAGACGTACTGGTAATTGATGAAAATATTAAAAATACAAAAGAAGACGATATTATAAAAAATGCTCTACTGCTTGAAAAGACTGCCCTTGATTTTGATACAAGAATCAGAAAAGTAAGAACAGCAGGGATTGGCCTTGTAACTGCAAAGACAACAATTGTTAACTCAAAGGGGATCAATATATCTTATGAAAGCGGTTATATTACTGCCAGTGTGAGCGCTCTGGCCAGTGATGGACAGGACAACCAGATGGGCTGGGATTTTGCAATCAGTAGGAGGTTGAGCGACATAGACTTTGTCTCAATCGCAAGGGGCGCCTCAAAAAAGGCAATAGACCTTCTTGGCGCAAAAAAGATTTCTGCTGTTAAAGTACCTGTTATACTTGACTCCTCAGTTGCATCGGAATTCCTCGACATCCTGAGCGCGTCACTGTCTGCAGAGGCTGTGCAGAAAAAGCGTTCTTTCCTTGCCGGCAAAGCAGGAAAAAAAATAATGAGCCCCCTTGTAAATATCATTGATGACGGCATTATGCCGTGGGGAACAGGCACAAAGCCTGTTGATGACGAAGGTGTTCCAACAATAAAGAAGACCATTGTATCCAAAGGCATGCTTCAAGGTTTTATTCACAATACCTATACCGCGAACAAAGAAGGTGTCATGTCAACAGGCAACGCCTCAAGAAAAAGTTTTAAAGGCCTTCCGGGAATAGATACAACTAATCTTTATATAGAACCCGGAATAAGACAGGGGTCAGGTCGAAGCGACTCTCCGCGAAGACTCGCTCCGAGGTTCAGGGATCAGGGTTCAATTGCAACGGACAGTAAACAGGGGTCAGGGCAGGCTCGTACCGAGGCTCAGAAGGACAGGGACTTAATAAAATCGATATCCAGAGGTCTTCTAATCCTTGAGGCAATGGGCGTGCATACTGCCAACCCTGTGTCAGGAGACTTTTCAGTAGGCATTTCAGGGCTGTGGATTGAAGGAGGTAAAATTGCATACCCGGTAAAAGAGGCTATTATGTCCGGTAACATACTTGAGCTGTTCAAAAGGATAGAGGGTGTCGGGCATGATTTAAGGTTTTACGGCAAAATCGGGACCCCGAGTCTTTTAATAGGGCAAATGGATATAAGCGCTTAAATTATTGACTCCTTCATAACAAATGTCCTACGAAGTTAATCATTCCAGCATAAGCAAAATTCTCTCTTTTCTGTCACTCCCGCCTGCCTGCCGGCAGGCAGGCTTGCTTGGAGTCCTTCCGTAAGAATGATTCCGGTCAAGCCGGAATGACAAGATTACAGCTGATCCCCGACAAGCGAGGACAGGCATAGGACATTAGATTTATAGGAATCAATAGTTATTCGTTATTTCCTGGAATTAGCAAAAAAAGAATTTTTGACAGTGTGTGCCTGTTTTTTAAACCGTTTCATTAATTTTCTTGCCCATACAAATTCAGTGCCAAGCAGTGCAAGACCCAGAACAATGATTAAAACGCCAGGACCGGGTAAAAACAGTAGTACAAATCCAAACAACAGTATAGTAAACCCCATTACAACCCTGATAACCCGTTTAGCCTGCTGAAGGGTTGTAATTTTAGGCTGTTTTTCCCACATTGACCTGTTCAATTTTTTTTCTTCATGGAATTCGGCTTGTATCAAGATGCATTATAC
>SDBV01009255.1_pt1 | contig 13126 bp, 14 predicted proteins | sample 2277081 | NCBI WGS metagenome assembly SDBV01 (sample SAMN10402039, study PRJNA504765) | marine sediment metagenome | isolation source: marine sediment core GS10_PC15, 223 cmbsf | place: Arctic Ocean: Southern Knipovich Ridge | collected 2010
AAAAAAATTGGAGGTAGAAAAAATGAAAAAAGTGAAAATTACAAATGGATTTGAAAAAGACATTTCTAATTTGAAAAATAAGATAGATTCTCGTCTTAATAGATTATTTAGACTTTACTAATTATTTTTTTTTATTTTTTAAAACTCAAAATCAAAAAAATCAAGTTCATAAATAGAATATAAATTATAAAATAGATTGAATGAATGAAAAAGGATTGAAAATTAACCAATAAGAAAGATGGAGGGATTAATATGTCGAAAGATGTAGAAAAAAATGATAACGTGAAGAGAGACACAGCAAAGATTAAAAGGAAATTAGAGGAAATTAAAGAGGAACTTATGGAGGAACTAGACGATTTACATGAAGATTTTAAGGATGAGATAGAAGATTTAAGAGAAGTAGGTGAGGATATAAAAGAAGATTTAAGAGAGGAGTTGGAAGAACTTAAGGAGGAAAGAAACACTTTACTAGATGAAATCGGAGATATGAAGGGAGATTTAGAGAATTTAGGAGAAAATACGAAAGAACGGATTGAACATGCAAGAAATAACATGGAATCTTTAAGAGATAGAGTAAGTAAACATGGAGCTAAATATGGCGCACAAATAAAAAAGAAACTTGAGAAAGCGAAGAAAAAAGCAGCAAAGCGAATAAATAAGCGAATAAATATATCAGTCGATCCTGAAACGAGTAATGAATGGAGAGGATGGTCAGATCAATTGGGTAAATCAGTTTCTGAGTTAGTTCGGAAATCTATGAAATTTGTTAAAAACAATATCGGTGATATTGCTAAACTAGAAGCATGGGGGCGCGATATGGAGAAAGTGGGTGAAAACATTGAAAGTGCAGTGAGCGAATCTGGTTTAGAAGATTTAGGTGAGAAATTGGAGAGTAAATTTGGAAAAGCAAAAATTAAACCAAAAATAAAAATGAAAATTCCACAAAAAACAGATATAGAACGAGTCAAAAAAAGAGTGAGAGGTTTAATCAAACTCCAGAAAAGTATTCCAATTGAAAAGCTTGCCAACGCGCTTAATACGAGTAATAATGATGCTGAAAACTTAATTTATGAATTAGTTGATGAAGGTATTGAGGGAGATCTTGAAGAGGGTGTCTTCAAATTCACAAGTACGCCTGAAGATGTTATCAATAAACTTAATAGTTTAATTGATAAAATGTAAAACCTCTTTTCTTTTAAAAGTTTTAATAGGATCTTATCATAAATGGAAATTTGGGGACAAAATATGGAAGAAATTGCAACAAAAGCGACATTTAGGAGTTATATGATTTTTTGGATAGGGCAACTGTTTTCTTTGCTTGGTTCAACTGTTGTTTTTTTCGTAATTACGTGGTGGATAACACTTGAATATAAGAGTCCCATATTTCTTGCTTTCGCGACATTTTTATACATCCTTGTAATGACCCTTTGTATGCCTATTGCAGGGGTTTTAGCGGATAGAATTAATCGAAAAGTGCTAATTCTTGTCGTAGATTCATTACAAGCATTAACAACACTAATAATGTTACTCTTTTTTCAATTTGGGATTGTTAATATATGGATTGTGTGTCTTTTGTCAGCATAAGAGCAATATTTCAGGGTTTTCATACACCCACAGTGAACGCGATTATACCTTCAATGGTTCCGAGAGATAAATTAACAAGAATTAATGGGATAAATTTTTTATTTACAGGTGTAGTCCAAATGTTTGCTTCGTTTGTAGCATCTATATTATGGCTTTTTTTACCCATTAATATTATCCTTTGGATAGATATCATTACTTTCTTTATTGCTTTAGTGCCTTTAATATTAATATCGATACCTACAGTAAATCACATTAATCACGTTGAAAATGAAAATGAAGTCGTTGAAAAAAGATCATTTATAAAAGAATTTAAATTAGGTCTCAAGATAATAAAACTTATTCCAGGGCTGGTTATTATGATTATATTATCGATGCTCCTAAATTTCTTAATTAGACCTTTAGATACTTTAATGCCTCTATATATTAATGTAAATCATGGAGGGACAGCTGGTCATTTGGCATTGACTATGATTATTTTTCAAGGGGGGCTGATTGCTGGAGCTATAGTAGCGTCAGTTAAAAAAGAATGGAATAATAAGATTAGAGTAATTTTTATCAGCATTATAATTGCGTTAGTAGGATATTTGATCTTTGCGATTGCTCCCAAGAGGTCATATCTCATCTTGGGAATCGGTGGAGTTATTTTAGGCTTTAATTTACCCATAATAAACGCACTTTACCAAACATTTCTACAAACGACCGTACCTCCAGATAAAATTGGTAGAGTATCTTCTATAGATAGCACTTTTTCTTCTGCAATATCACCAATTGGAGCATTATTATCGGGGCCACTAACAGTGCTAAATGGTATTCAAAGTCTATTGTTTTACTGTGCATTAATTGGTATAATATATACTGTAATAATCTGGTGTTTTACAGGGATTAGGAAAGTAGATATTGATAGTGAAAGCAACCTAGAAAAAATAAACATTGAAATAAATAATCTAGAAATCTAAATTTATTTTTTTTTTATTTTTTTCAAATGTTCGATGTAATGATAAAAAAAGGAAGGACCAACTCAAGGAAATAAAATCTAATAAGAAAATTTAAGGATAAGTAAAAATATACATTTTTAAAGAATTAAAGTGAGAAAAAGAATGGAAACCGAAATAATATTGACAAGTACGGCAACACAGAAAACATTTAAAAGCTATTTATTTTTTTGGGCAGGGCAGTTATTTTCAATGCTAGGCTCATCAATTACACAATTTGTAATAGTGTGGTGGATAACTATTAGTACGGGAAGTATAGTTATGCTTTCAATTGCTAGTTTTACATATATGTTACCAATGGCAATTGCATTTCCTATTGCTGGTGTACTTGCTGATAGATATGCCAGGAAGAAAATAATAGTTATTGCTGATTCTCTTCAAGCTTTTGTTACTCTTTATATAATCATATTATTTAATATGGGAATGGCGGAACCACTATTGATAATAATTATAAATGGTTTACTAGGATTATTTCAAGGTTTTCATATACCAACGGTGAGTGCTATTGTTCCTACGATGGTACCGAAAGAAAAACTAAGCAGAATCAATGGCATTACTTATTTATTTACAGGATTTATTCATATTATTGGTCTAGTAATAGCTGCTACATTACTAGCATTTCTACCTATCAAATTAATACTTTGGATAGATCCAATAACATTCATTATAGCTATTATCCCCTTAATTATAATTAAAATACCTAGAGTTAAGAAAGAAAAAACGTTAGATAAAAAAAATTCATTTATAAAAGATTTTAGTGAAGGTTTTCAGACATTAAAACTAATTCCGGTTGTTTCTATGATGCTATTATTATCAATGTTCATCAACTTCCTAATACGGCCTTTTAACATCTTAATGCCCTATTTCGTAAGATTCATTCATTCAGGTGCAGCCTCAGATTTAGCACTTATATCTGTTTTTACTTATGTTGGCATGTTAATAGGAGCACTTATCACATCAATTAAGAAAAATTGGAAACATGTTATTTCTATATATTTTTGTGGAGAATTTTTATTAATGTTACCAATGGTAATCTTTGCTTTTGCTCCACAGGGTTATTTTTTATTAATGGGTTTTGCTGCTGCTGGCTTTGGGCTTTTAATTCCGATCTTAAATACTATTTATATGACATTAATGCAAAAAAAGGTACCACCAGACAAAATGGGAAGAATAGTTTCAATTGATTGGACAATTTCAACCGCAATCTCTCCAATAGCGACTCTTTTTGCTGGATTTATAGCAGATATAATAGGTGTTCGCACTCTTTTCCTTTATTGCGCGATTTCGGGCATTATTATTACAATTATAATATGGCGATTTACGAGTGCACGATATAATGGCAAGAGAGAGAGGAGTGAACTAGAAAAAATAAAAAAGAATGATAATAATAAGGAAGTGTAATTTAAAAATAAGGAAAAAATTTTTAAGGTTTTCTGTTCTTACTAATCCAATCTAATAAGGCCTTACTCTTTTTTGGAAAAAGGCAGGTAATTATCTCTGTTGCGATTTTTCTTATTTTAGGATCTTCTTCTGAGATTATACAACTTTCAAGACTATTGAATGCTGTTTCACTCTTAAGTTCTAACACTTTAAAGGCAAGGATGCTAATTTTTCTAATTTCGGAATCTTCACTGTTTTCTATAAAATAGGTTAAAAGATTTGTTGCTTCTATTTTAGTTATTTGTTTTGTAGTGACATAATCATAAATTTTTGCTACAGTTAATTCTTTTCCCATAAAATCAAGAGCATCTTGATAAAGGATATTGAATCCATTTAGAGAGCTATTTAATTTTAAATCAAACGAGCATCCATGATTTTCTGGTAGTCTGTGGTTCTTACAAAATCTCATTCCACAAAATTTACATCTGTACGGGATTTCATTTATTATCGTTTTACAGTAGTAACAAGTTGGCAATATAATTCATCTAACTCAAAATTTATAGTATATGTTCTAATCTACTGATTATATCATTTTGAATTGGAGTACCTAGATCTATGAATGTGGCGTTATATCCACCAACTTTTACGATTAGATCAGAGTATTTTTCAGGATGTTCTTGTGCATCTTTTAGCGTTCCAGTTGACACAGCATTAGCTTGAACTTGCATGCCTCCTCTATCGAAATATCCCTTTAAAAGATAATAAAACTTTTCAATATTTTCTTCACTAATGAGATTCTGTGGATGGATTCTTATATTTAAAGCAATACCATTTGTAGCACGATCATAATTCAATTTAGCGACTGAATTTAGAATTGCAGTGAGACCTTCTTTTTCAACATTATTAACTGGAGATAAACTATTTGAGATTGGTTCCAGCGCTTTCCTGCCATCTGCCGTTGGTTGTGTAAAAAATCCTTCCATAACATGAATTCCCATTGAATACGCTCCGGCACTATATTTACCTCCTCGAAGTGTTTTGTATTTTACAACTTCAGAACAGAATAAATCCCATAACTCTACAGCAAAAGAATCGATTTCATCTTTATCATTTCCCCATTTTTCATACTTATATACTAATTTTTGTCGAAAGATTTCTTGATCTTTGAAATTTGAATTTAGAATTTTAATAAGTTCTGGCAATGACATTACCTGTTCTTCATAAACAAGTTTTTTAATATTAAATAATGAATCAACTAATGTAGCAAAACCATAGGCAGTAATTGAAGAAAAATTATATTTCGCCCCTCCACATACATAATCAATTCCCTTTTTCATACACTCTTCCAAAGTTGCTGAAATAAATGGATGTTGGAAATATTTCATTGCTTCTTCATCTCCTACTTGTGCTATTTTTACAGATCTTTCAATGTTGAATTTTAGTTGTCGTTTAAATGCATTATAAAATTTATGAAAAGTTTTAAAAGTTGCAGGATCTCCAGTTTGTAGACCATCTACCGTTTTTGTTAAATTACTATATCCATTATTCAAAACTAGCTCGAGTACTCCTGGCAGGTTCATAAACATACGACCTGTTGCTGAAAAACTATTACCTTGCCCAGTAGGTTCCACGCATCCAATAATCACATAATTTCGAGCATCTTTCAACAAATATCCTGATTTAACTAATCCAGGAACGATAATATCATCATTATAAAACGCAATGCCAGAAGTTGATCTGAAAACTCTTATTGATTCCTCAATAAAATCTTTTGGTGAATTCTTATGAATTCTAATGGATAAATCTGTTGTAAATATCTTGAGATTTTTATAAGCTTCAAGAAAAAGATAAGAAAGTTCATTTGTGACATCATTTCCATTAATATCCATGCCAGAAATCGTAATTGTTTGAGTATTTTGGCCTAAAGCATTGGCTACCATTGTAAAATCTGTAGGTAATAAGGTTATATTCCATGTTAACTTTAAATTTAATTCTTCTATTAATTCTAAAGCAAAAATACTTATTATCTTATTTGATTTAATATCTTTTTGATAAAAAGTCCATAGGATTTGATCTAATCTCCCTAAGGCAAGAACACTTCGCTGATAAATGATATTTGCAATATTTTGTGAAAACCATATAAACTGAACAGCTTCATAGAATGTTTTTGGGGGTTTTTTAGTAAATTTATGCATCATTTCGCCAATTATTTCAAGTTCAGTCTTTCTTTTTTCATTCTTTTCATACTTAGCTAAATCCATTGCAAGATTCGAATATCTTTTAGAAAAAGCTATAGCAGCATTATAATAAATTTTTACAGCTTCATAATAGTTGTATTTCTCTTGAAATTTTTCATCTTCTTTATTGAGTTGTCTTTGATAGAATTCTGCTTCTTCAATAATACCTTTATATCCGAATTTCAAAAGCTTTTCATACCCAACACATAGGTGACCCTCTGTTGTTCCCTGATGGATAGCAATATTAGGTGCTAGTGAAGCTATTTTCCCTGTTCCAGTAAGTAATCCTTCTTTTAATAATCTCTGATTTATTTTATCTGCAATTAAAGACTTTCCCTTCCAGAACGGGATGATTTCTAATAACTCATCACGTTCACCCTCTTCAATAGAAAAGGATTGTAATTTCCTTCTTGCTAACTTCTTGTAGGTGCTATTTTTATCTAAACTATTATCATATCTAAATAAATCCAGATTAATTTTTTCTCCCAAATTTTTACTAGTCTCATTTCCAACTAGTAATTCATCGTCCCTGATGAAAATTGTCATATTTTTTAGAGTGTGAGCTATTGCTTTAGCTCTTTTTATAATTTCAGGATCATTAGAATATTTTTTATAAATTTCGGTAAAAAATTTCATACGTTCAATACATAATTCATATCTACTTGAGAGAAGATTTCTTTTTAGTTTTAAAGTTCTTCCTGATGAATTGTTTGCTACTGAAATCATAATTGACTCTTGAAATTCTTGTTTAAAATATTAAAAAAAAAACTTTAATTTATATAAATCAGATAATTCTAAAAAATACTCGCATATAAAAGATTATAAAGGGTACCATTACTAAGAAGTAAAGAGAAAAACTATTTTTATAGAACTTTGATAGCATCAATACTAAATGACGAATATAATATATTATTACTCCAGTCAAGATAATAAACATAATATGTGTAAAAACACCCCCTAAGATTGGAAATGGAGGTAACGGAACAAATCCTAAAAAGATTAAAATAGAAATAGGTCTAATAAAAATTAATATTAAAGCATGACGCCCTTTTATTTCCCTTAAAAAAAGATAATCCATAATTACTGAACCTAATCCAACCATAAAATATGGTAATGAAGCTATACTAAAAATTGGGATGGTAAAACTCAATGTTAAACTAGCACTCAAATTATAAAAAATCAAGAAATAATGAAATGTTATAATTATGATCGAAAAACAGTAAGCAAAAGGAACTGAATCATTTTTAATCCAATTTCTCCATTCTGCTTTCCAATTAGAATGTAATTCACTAGGGATAAATAACATAATAATTATTGTTAGAACAGGGAAAAAAATGAAATATCCATATAATAAAGATCTATTAAATGCTGAAAATATCATCCCAGTTATCAAAATTGTTCCAATGTAACTTATAGTACGAAATATCATCATTTTCTTATATTTTTCTTTTCCTTCACGGGAATCATCAGAAATGCGTTTAATAGGTAATTTATACCAAAATGGTAAAATTTTAAACTTTATTACTAACAAACTTAAGCCTACAAACAGGAAAATCGAAGAAATAATAATAAATATTTCTGAGATATTACTTTTAGGATAGTTAAAATTGAATAACGTTATTGCATTAATTTCATTATCCAAATCTGAAATATTTATTGATGAATCATAATAGAAGTATTTAAACCAAACAATAGAGTATTTTAATGAATTGATATCGTTCTCATTTCCTTCATGCCCTTTTCCCGGCCTCAACTTAAATGCTATATCTGATCTATTATTTCCATTGATATGATAATAAAAATTTTCGGTAACTTCTGGTAAAATGATAATATCTGATGCCCCTTGTAACAACAATAAGTTTTTTGTGTTATTAACATTAGCAATGTCAAAAGCATCCTGAATATTATCTAAATTAGTCACTGTTGGAGTTGTTCCAATGAGGTTCTGAATCGGAATTCTTTCCATTAGGCTATCAAGAGATGTTAATGGATGATAAAGCACAACAGTATTAATTCGTTGATCTATTGCTTGTAATATTGCTCCAATTCCAGCACCATAAGAAAATCCTAATAATCCCATATGAGTAGTATTAGCAAAATCATAATTTAAATCAATAAAGTCAATAATTTCCATCATATCTTCTGGTTCTTTTCCTAGAAATCCACTTGGACTTCCCGATTCTCCATGGCCTCGTTGTTCTACTGAAACTACAGCAAAACCTGTTTTAACAAATTGATATATAATACTTCTTTTATGTTCTTTTCTTCAATTAATACCATGAAGTAAAAGAATTGTAGGAATTGATTTCGTTTCGTCTTCTTTAAGAGCAATATCTACATATATTAAGCCTTTAATTATTGTATCATCTCGCATTTTCACAGATATGCTCTCAATATAAATATTTTCTTTCGAGAAAAAAGTCAACTTTTTACTCCTTAATATTAATGCGAGAGAAACAGAAATTATTGATAATACAATACTCGAGCAAATAAGACCAACTCCATTATACTTATAAATCAGTTTTTTCTTCATCTTATTCAATAGTTTTATTAATAATATAATTGTAATGCTTATTTGTTATTAAACAAGTGTTTATAATGATATATGAATTATTAAAAACATAAATTTGATTTGATTCAAGAAGTTTTTTATTATGGAAGAGTGTATCGAGTGTGGAAATGAAGCAACCGCAAAATGTGCTATATGTGGAAAACTTTTATGCAATGATCATATAACTCATGGAATAACATTGAGAACAAACGCTCCAGCAGTAAATTGCCCAAATTGTCAAAAAAAATTTCCAAGAAAAGTACGAAAAATTAGTATCATGATGATTCTGGGACTGATTATCGGAGCAATAATTTTAATATTTTCTTTAAACCTAATTATTCCATTTTTAAAATAAGAAACTTGAAAATCAAATGGTTTAAAAACAATTTTTTTAAGGGTGTATTATATGGAAATTAAAAAAATATCAGAATCGAAGGTTGAGATTGCCCAAGTAATGATGCCAGAACACTCTAATGCTGCTGGGAATGTTCATGGTGGTTATATTCTAAAATTAGTTGACCAAGCTGGTGCAATTGTAGCATCAAGGCATACTCATCGTAATTGTGTTACAGCTTCTGTTGATCGAATGGATTTTATATCACCAGTTTATATTGGGAATTTAACATTTGCTAAAGCTTCAATCAATTATACAGGAAAAACTTCCATGGAAGTTGGTGTAAGAGTAGAAGCAGAGTGTTTGAAAACTGGAACTCATACACATGTTGGCTCTGCCTATTTAACTTTTGTTGCTCTTGATGATAATGATATACCCATTGAAATTCCACAAATTCTTCCAGAAACTGAAGAAGAGAAGCACCGTTATGAAGAAGCAAAAAAAAGGAGAGAAGCTAGATTAGGACTACGCAAAGCTCATAGGCACATACAACAACCATGTATTGTTAGACCAGACAAACTTAAGTGAATTTAGCTAAATAGCTCATCAATAGTACTATATCCTACAGTTTCATCTCTTAAAAATATTTTGAAAGGAAAATTTTTACTTTTATATGGTTTTAAAAGTTTAAGTAAAACGACATGCTCTGGCTTTAAAAATAATTCTTTAAATTTTTCTCCAACTCCTTCAAAATATTGATACTGTTGTAAGACAAAATTACCTTCAAATTGTATTTCTTTAAGGAAATTGAGGATTTCATCGAAATCTACAGTAGAGAGAAGACTTTCAACAAAAGTAGTTCGTATTTCAAAATCCAAATCTTCTTGGATCTTTAAAAAATCTATAGTTTCAATGATTTTATTAGGATTGACCTTAACACCAGTAATTTTTTCTAATTTATTTTGATTTAAAGGACCCTTAAGATCTAATACTACACGATTAATATAAGGTATTAATTCCTTAATCTTACCAGGATTAGAACCGTTTGTGTCAATACTGATGTATTTTTCTAATTTGTTGAGTTCCTTGCATAAATCTAGTAGATCTTCTTGCAACGTTGGTTCTCCTCCTGAAATAGATACACTACTAATTAATGGATTGCTCTCGATTATTTTAATCAAATTACTAATTTGATAAGATTTTCCGACATTAGGTTGTAAAAGGTGTTTATTATGACAAAAACTACATTTAAAATTACATCCGACAGTAAAGATCACCATAGATGCTTTCCCAGGTATATCTATCGTGGAAATATCAAGAATTCCTCCTAGATTTATTAAAACCACCTAATAAGCTTCTTTTATTAATTTCTCAACTTGATATGTTGACAAAGAAAATGGTCCTGGTAATTCTAACTTTAGAGAAGTTAAGGCTGCTGAGAATTTTAATGAGTCCTCTGGATTTTTAGTTAATCGTGCGCCTAAATAACTAATAAAAGCAGTATCCCCTCGCCCCGTTCTACCGAGTATAGCTTTATTTTTCCAAGGAAAATAAAAAATATCATTAAAAGCATTAACTGTGATGCCTTTCGCATGCGTAATAAGGATTTCTTCGGGCCCTAATTCAATTAATTCTTTGCTTGCTTGATTTACATCTTTCTTATCAGTTAGAACTTCAGCTTCATATTGATCAATCTTTAAAATTTTAACCTTGGATAAAATTTGTTCTTTTTCTTCAACAGAAAGCGCTTGATAAAAAACTCTTTTGTGTTCAATTTTCCTTATAAATCCTTGGATATCTAAACATAAGTTTTCTGGATATTTACTATGAATATAATTTAATAATTCTAAATTACATTCTCCTGCAATGATGGGACCAATTACAAAAAATTTTGTTAAAATTTCTGGAACTTCTTGTTTTTCAAATGATCCCGCGAATCCAAGTGGTTCATAATCCCTATACTCCATATATTTTGAAGAATATATGTTTTTTAGACCAGATGTCTCTTTTGAAGGATAAGCAAAATATTCAACTCCATGTTTATCAAATACATTCAATAGTGGAAAATCTTCTTTTTTCAACTTAGTAATAACCGCGATTTTCAAGCCAATATGACTTCCAGCAATCGCGCCGTAATAAACAGCGCCTCCTATTGATCTATGGCTTTCACCATCAACTTCAATGATGTCTTTAGCCAAATGCCCCATAATGACTATATCAAATTCAAATCCCATAAATATACTTCATAAAATAAATACAAAATTAAGAAATTATCGTTTTTGTATAAATATTCAACGAAGAGAAATCAAAAAATGAGATAATTATAACTTTGAGGAACTTTCAATTTTCATACTTTCTCTTAAACAATTAAAAAAGGAGTATAGAATTCTTTCATTAATCTCAATGAAATCTGATTTGAGTGTTATATAGAGTTTTATATCATTTTTATTTAGAATTTTACCTTAAAAAGATTATTTGAACTTTTTTCCAGATTTCTCCTAATCCTCCTAGAAATTTTAAAAATTCAATACTATTTTACTCAATTAAATTGAACAAAATTTTATAATCCCAAGGTTTTTTAATTTTAATTTTTTTTCTTTATTATAATTTAGGAAATTATTGTAAACATTTTATATGGGTAATAAACTTGACTATTTTTACAAATTTGATAGGATTATTAAAGAAAAAGGGTTTCAAAGATACGATTACCGTTTTAATTAACCAGAAAGGTTATAAAACAGATAAACATACATTTTATAATGAATTAAATAAATTTTCATACTACAATTCGTTTTTTCGTGTAAAAGAAGACTTAATCAAAAAAGGACTCATCGAGATTGAGCAGAATAACAGAGTTAAGCACATTAAACTCACAGAAAAGGGATTAGTTTTATATAAAAAATTAAAAGAAATTGATGATTTGATCTCAAGTTAATGAGTAAAAACAAAAATCTCTAATCCTCAAAACAGCGTAGATCTTTTTGATTTTAAAAAAATTAATTGTCGGAAGTCTTGCTACTAATGCATACATTTTCGGTTCAAGTGAAATAAGAGAAGTTGTAATTATTGATCCTGGAGACGAAGCTAATAGAATTATTGATTCTATAGAGAAGCTTAAATCAAAACCTATTGCTGTTTTATTAACGCATGGACATTTTGATCACACATTTGCAGTAGGAAAAGTTCAAAGATTTTTTAAAATTCCATTGATGTTCAACAGAAGAGAATTTGATTCTGGAATTTATAATAAGGAGAATGCAAATAAATGGCTAAAAGAAGGAGATTCCATTAATATTGGAGAAATAACCTTAAAAGTACTTGAAACTCCTGGGCATTCTTTAGGAAGCTTAATTTTTTTTTCCAAAGATGTCAAGGAATACAAAGGTCGTAAAATTGATGGTATTATTTTCACAGGTGATTTAATTTTCCGACGAAGTATTGGTAGGAGTGATCTTAGAGGAGGAGATCCAAATATATTGTTTTCAAGTATAAAAAACAAAATCATGTATAATCCTGAAATCACTAACGATTTTCTTATATTTCCCGGACATATGGATTTTTCCTCGGTGGGTGAGGAAAGAAAAATGAATATGTTTAAAAATTATTTTCTGTAATTTAATTTTTTGTTAAAATTATTTATTTAATGCAATTTGGGATTTTTTGTTTTTAAACTTTATATTTTCTTTATTACAAAAAATTAATATTAAAAACCTTAAATCTATTATTATTATATTAAGAATTTAGAATATATTTTTTAAGGTGTAATTAAGATTGATAAATAGACAGGAAGTTAAAAATATTATCCGGCGTTTCGAAGAAAGAGAAGGAATTAGAGGAGTAATTATATGCGATTCCAGTGGGCTACCAATAGATTCAAATGTAGATATAAATCTTAGCGAAGAAATAGCTGCTTATGTAACTTCACTAATCGGGAAAAGCCGGCAAGTTGTTGAGGCGTTAAAGGAAGGTGTTTTAAATTTTATAAGACTTGAGACGAGTGAAGGGGAAGTAATGGTAGCTTTGGAGACTGACTTAATACTTATAATCC
>SDBV01009256.1_pt1 | contig 13126 bp, 6 predicted proteins | sample 2277081 | NCBI WGS metagenome assembly SDBV01 (sample SAMN10402039, study PRJNA504765) | marine sediment metagenome | isolation source: marine sediment core GS10_PC15, 223 cmbsf | place: Arctic Ocean: Southern Knipovich Ridge | collected 2010
CTGTAGAAGCGGAAATCGCGGTAGGTCAGGGCTCGCCCTGACGAACATCTCGCTGGCAAGAGTGGTCTCCTGCGGCGAGACGGCTCGGACCGACGAACAGAATGCGAAACGGACAAGGCCACGTACCGGTGACCTTGCCCGTCCGATGGATTGGTTGAACTTTACGTTGTTGTCGAGCAACCCGGCTCTTGTCAAGCAGCCCGTTTCCGTCGCCAGCGATAGCCAAACAGCCCCAGCCCGGCGAAGGCCAGCAGCGTGACGGTACCGGGCTCGGGAATGGTGGGATCATCATGGAGTACCATGTGCGCCGGGTCGTTGTTGAGGACGGAAGAACCGGGTATTACTTCCAATCCCAATCCGTGACCTGTGTCGATGGAAAGCTCGGTGAACACGTCGAAGAAGCTGTCGACTTGGAAAGTCCCGTTGCCCAAGTCGACAACGCTGACTTCACCGGGCGACGGCAGAATCTGGACCGAGACGTCCGGGAGATTCACGTCGATCGGATTCGGCATGCTCAGCGACAGGGCCACCATTTCCACCGGGAAGGTCCCGATCCCGGGTTCAGTAACGGCATGGAATCCGAACACCCTGGTCGTTACTTCTCCCTCTAGGTGGATCCCCATCGGACCCATGACCGTGTTGTCATCAAGGTCCGTGACCTCGAGTACGGCATCCAGTCCCGAGTTGAAGATCTCGATTTCATCATCATCGACCCGCTCCCTCACGACGTCGTCGATGCCCGTGGGGTCCTGACCGCCGACGAACGGCCTGTGTTCGGGTAGCGACAAGATGAACTTCAGGGCCGCGCCCTCGTAAAGCTCGTGAACGTTGTCCTGGTTGAGGTAAACTCCTTCCGGCGGCAAGTCCGAGGTGTCGGTGATGATGGCCAAGGCCGCCGGGCTCATGGCCACGAGGATTGCCAACATCCCCATACAAATTACTGTGTTAGTGCATCGATTTCTCATTACAAAGATCTCCTGAAAAACTTCTGATTTCGACCTCAAGGCCGCCCGCCTACATTGGGCGAGTCGAAAAAACACCGTTGGGGTCGACCCACGCGATCATTCGCCGCTGCCTCCGTTTGTTGAACTTCTCTATTGCGCCCGGCACAAGGCGCGAACATCACGATCGGTTGCATCTGGTTGCCGCGGCGCGCGCTGGGTCACACAAAAGGAACTGGTCCTTGAGCGTGGGCTCAACAAAGAACGCCGGGCGCCCTGGAAGAGCAGACGCCATCCTTGGGGATGGCTATCTGACATGGGAGCGTGCGCTGCCTCCGGCTTGTTAAGCTAAAAGTAGTATTGCGAGCGGCCGTTCCTCACAACGAACCGGCCTTTACTTTATGTCGTTTATAACAGGTTTAATTGTTTTGTCAACCAGCGCACGCCCGAATTTGCCGAAAAACTGCCCGAATTGAGCAAAACCCGTCTACCGAGGAAGGGGAATCCCTGAGCTTACACGTTGTCGGAGTGATGTCCTTGCACCTATTCGAGGGCTTCAAGGAACGTTGCCGTTTGCGCCTTCATTCGGCACGATACGGTTGGGAGCCACGGATGAAACACGGATTGAACACGGATAGAGAGAAAGAATCATCCTTCAACACGAAGGATTACCAAGCAGATCATCAGAGCGGCGTTCTGGGGCCATCGTGTTCTGGGGCCATCGTGTTCTGGGGCAGGAAGTCTAGCGATGCCGGCTCCCGGTGATTGGCCGAACGGCCCGGACCGACGAACAGAATCACCGAAACGGACAAGGCCACATACCGGTAGCCTTGCCCGCCCGATGGATTGGTTGAACTTCTTATTGTTGCCGAGCAACTCGGCTCTTATCAAGCGGCCCGTGACCGGCGCCAGCGATAGCCCAACAGTGCCAACGCGCCAAAGGCCAGCATCGCGATGGTACCGGGCTCGGGAATCGTGGGGTCGGGATTGGTTGCTGGTTCGGTTTGCGGATGCGGACCGAAGTGCTCAATGATTTCGGGAAGGCCGGTTACAGGGTCCACGCCCGGATAGAAATATCCGGCCGGATATTGCGCCGTTTCCGGGTAGAACTCGGCCGGCTTGTGCGACCAGTTATTCAGTGCCCCCGGCAACAGCACATCGAAGTGCGGCTGAGTGACATCGATTCCGGAATTCTGCCCCACCAACCTGACATCCACAAAGACATCGAAGAACGAATCGAAAGTCCCCCCGCCGTCGGGGCCGAGCGTGTCGTCATGGGTGTGAACTTCCAACTGCCCGACGCTACCCTGAAACGCATCCAGCGTCACGAACACATCGAAAAAGTCAACGGCACCTTCCGGCGCTGTGGGGTCGAAGAGGTTTATCGGAATTACTATCGGAGCGACGCTCTTCAGAGAGAGAGCCACAATCTCGACATCGATTAATCCCACCTGACCGTCATCGAGGCCGGTTTTCCGCTCGACAATGGTGTCGGTATTGCCGGGCCCGAACGGATTGCCCTCCATCTGCACCATCGGGAGCGCGGGATCCAGCAATCCCAGATCCAAATTCGCACCTCCGGCCGGTGTTGCCAGAAGATCGAAACCGGGCAGGATTGCTCCGGCCCAGGTTGCCTGGACCCCGCCAAGCAGAGCGACCATTGCCACCACTGCCAAAACTACCACACGTTTTCTCAATAGATACTTCATTACGAACGCCTCCAAAAAATGCAAGAGTAAGTTACGACATACAAACCAAATTCAACCGATTGCCAAAATCTCGTTCTCGTTCGTCGGCTCCTCCAGCGGCGCGCGATAGACCACACAAAAGGGACTGGCCCCTGAACGTGGGTTGAAAGAAAAACGCCGGGCACCCTGGAAGAGCAGGCGCCATCCTTGGGGATGGCTGCCTGACATAGGAGTGTGCGCTGCCTCCGGCTTCTTAAGCCAAAAGTAGAATTACGACCGGCCGCTGCTCACGAAGAACCTACGGCCCGACTTTACCAAAGTTTCGATAGCTCGTGTGAGGACCGGTAACGAACCAGCCATCTTTAAGTCCTTTATAACAGTTTGAATAGATTTGTCAACCAGCGCACACCCAAAATTGCTCGAAAATTCCGTAAATTACCAAAAACCCGTCCGCTGGTGCAGGCGAATCCCTGAGTTCCCACGCTGCAGGTGCAGTGCCATTGCACCAATCCGAGGGTTTTCAGCAATGATCGTAGGTCAGGGCTCGCCCTGACGAAATCTCGCAGCAAGGTTGCGCGGTAGCAGTCTTTGTCAGGCCGAGGCCTGACCTACTTGCCCGTTTTCACGGTCCTCGCCCCCCAAAGGAACCGGGGTCGGACGGCGGCCAGCACGGCCGGTAGCAACGTGATACTGGTCAGGAAGCTGACCACCATGCTCATGCTGATCAGCAGGCCGAATCGGACCAGCGTGCGGAACTCGGAGACCCCCAGCAGCAAAAACCCGATGGCCACGACCAGGGCCGTGAAGAACAACGCTCGTCCGGTGAAGCTGAACGTATCGCGGAAGACTTCGGCGGGATCGGCGTGCGGGTCGCGGAAGCCGGCCCGCAGCCGGTCGAGAATGTGGATCGGGAAGTTCACCCCGGCCCCGATCGCGATGCTGGCAAACATCGAGGTGCCGACCCCCAGGGGAATGTCGCACATTCCCATCACCGCATAATTCGCCAGCACGGCCATGGCGACCGTCAGCGTACACAACAGACCGGCCACGGCGGACCGGAACATCAGCCCGGTCAGCAGCAGCACGCACAACGACGCGAGACCCACGCTCCGCACATGGCTGACGCGAATGATCTGCAGCCAATGGTAGTCGAGGTTGACGCGTCCGGCCAGTTTGGCGTGCAGCGGCCCCTCGGAGAAATGCTCGTCCAAGTAGGCTTGCAGCGATTCGATAACCGGGCGCTGGTGGATAAACTCGCCGCTTTTCATCCGCAAGGTCAGGTTGGCCTGCGTATACGTCGGGTCGACCACCTCGCGCAACAGCCCGGCCATGGGCGAAGTGGCCCCGCCGAGCACGTCGAGATAGTACTCCGTTTCGTCCGGATCGTCCGGGATGGTGTAAGAGTCGGGCTTTTCTTGGTTGATGATTTGATGAGCCCGTTTGACCCAGCCGGCCATGGAATGGGTACCCCCGACCTGCGGAAGCGTTTCCGAGTAGACCTCGAGTTGTTCGATCCGGCGTAGCAATTCGGGTTGCAGTAGGGCCCCGTTCTCCTTGGCGGTTACGACGATGTTCAAGTGGTTGGTGCCGTCGAAGCGGTCGTTCAACAGATTGGCAGCTTTGACGATCGGATGGTGCTCTTTGAAGGCCAAGATCCGCGCGTCGTTGATAATCATCTTCGACGCACCCCACAGCGCCACCACAATCAGGATCGCACCGACACAGAGCACGACGCCATAGCGGCGGAAGGTGAACAGTCCGATCCGGCCTAGCATCACACCGATCCGATCCACACCGCCGCCCGATTTGCGGGAGCTTGTCATCGCACGACTTCCGCTCAGCGGGAGCAGGGCCAAACCGGCCGGCACTACAGTATACGAGTAGACCAGAGCCCCGAGCACTCCCGCACAGGTGAACAGCCCGAAGTAACGGATCGGCGGCATGATTCCGACCAGATACAGGGAGAAAAACCCGGCCACGTCGGTCAGCGAGGTGATCAACACGGGGTACCAGAGTGCCAGGCAGGCGTCGACGATCAGTTCCTGCCGGGTTCGCCCGTCGCGGTGGAGTTGCTCCTCGTAGTATTGCCCGAGCAGATGCAGCGAGTCGGCCACGCCCACGGCCATGATGATCACGAAGATACCGTTGGTCACGATATAGACGGGCACGCCGCTGGCGGACATCAGCCCCAAGGCCGAGACCGACGCCCCGCCGATCACGCACAGCGGCAAGATCGTCCCGCGAACCGTGCGGTAGGCCAGGATAATCAACAGGGCCATGGCCAGCGGGCAGACGAAGTTCATCCGCAAGGCGTCGTCCGAGACGGCCTCGCCCATGTGGGCCCGAACCGCCGCTTCGCCGGCCACCACGAGTTGCTCGTCGTTGGTAGGATAATCCTCCAGCAGATCGCACAGGGCGCGGTACACATCGTCGGCCTCTTGCTCGTTCTCCGGACGAATGAGAATGCAAGCGGCCGACCCGTCTTCGGCCACCAGCGTCCCGCGATAAAGTTCATAGCCGAGCACATCCCGCTTCAAGGCGTCCATTGCTTCGGGTGTCTGGGGGATCTCCTTGAGGATCGGCTTGAATCCCGGCTCCCCGTCGTCGTTGAAGGAGACGCCTGAGATCGTGGCCAGACTGAGCACGTCGTCGGGGTTCAGTTCGGTTGCATCTCGGGCTTCCCGGAGCAGTTGTTCGATATCTTGGGTCAAGCGCCGGATCAAGCTCAAGGATTCCCGATGGAAGATCCCCCCGGCGGCGTCTCGGATCACCCCGACGGCGATCGGTTCGCTGAGCCCGAAGGTGTCTTCGACCTCTTTCTTCAAGACCATGGCCGGATGGCCCGGCGGGATAAAGGCATCCGGGCTGGTATCGCGGTCGAGCTGCAAGACATAGGCGCCCAGCACGAGTGCTACCACGCCCGCCAGGCACAGCACGGCAATGGGGTGGGCGGTGACGAAACGGAAGAATGCACGCATGGGAGGTTCCGCTAAAAGAGTGTGAAATCCCGGGATTCCATTCTCGACCGTCCAGCAGGGCGTCTGTCGGGGGCCCAAGTAAACGGTTGACGATGAAACTATTCATGATATACTAAGGGTTTGTTTTGAGAGGGTCAAGCGAAACCGTCCCGCCCGCAGTGGGGACCCGGCTGAACTGGCAGAAGTTTGTGATCGAAAAGAGCAAAAACGCAATGAGGCCCTCTTGGCGAATCCTTGTAGCAGCCGTCTGCGCGATCGGTGGGCTCAGCGGTTGCAACGACGTCCCACAGCCGCCCGCTTCCACAACGGAAGGCCCAATGGCCCTCGATCCAGTGACCATCGATCCGGCAGAAACAGAACCCGGTCCCCGGGCATTTGTCGACATCACCGACCTGGCCGGCGTGCGGCACAGGCATTATAAGGTTCGGCTGGATAAGAAGCTCGACCAGATCATGCCTTGGATGGCTTCCGTCGGCGCTTCGGTGGCTGCGGTCGACTACGACCACGACGGCGACATCGACCTGTACGTCACCAATTCGCAGATGGGCAAACCGAACCGGCTGTACCGCAACGAGGGCGACGGCACGTTCGTCGACGTGGCGGCCGAAGCAGGCGTCGACAAGGCCAATGAAGAGCACGGTGGGTCGATGGCCGTGGCCTGGGGTGACTACAACAACGACGGGCATCTCGATCTCTACGTCGTCAAGTGGGGATGGAACATTCTCTACCGGGCCAACGGCGACGGGACCTTCACCGACGTGACCGACGAGGCCGGCGTGGGTGATCAAGGCAACGGGAACGCCGCGGTCTGGTTCGATTTCAACGACGACTCACACATCGACCTCTACGTGGGTAACTACTTCCGCTACGTCGATCTGTGGGATTTGGAAGACTCGCGGCAGATGCACGAGGACTTCGAGACGGCCCGCGACGGAGGGGCCAACGTGCTCTATCGCAACAACGGCGACGGAACCTTCACCGAGGTGGCCGAGGAAATGGGGGTTGCCGATACCGGATGGACGCTGGACGTCGGTTGCGCCGATTACGATAACGACGGCGATCAGGACCTCGTGCTGGCCAATGATTTCGGGCAGGACCGCGTGTTTCGCACCAACGCCGACGGGACGCTGACCGACGTGACCGATGAGGTCATCGGCTGGGACACGCACAAGGGCATGAACGTCGACTTCGGCGACTACAACAACGACGGCTGGCTCGATCTCTACATCACCAACATCTGGACCAAAGACTACGTCCAGGAAGGCAACCAGCTCTACCGCAACATGGGCGACGGCACGTTCAGCGACATCTCCTTCGAGGCCGACGTCTACGACGCCGGTTGGTGCTGGGCCGGAAGGTTTTTCGACTACGACAACGACGGCGACCTGGATCTGATGGTCGCTAACGGGTACATCTCAGCCAACCCGGATACGGAGTACTTTCGCGATCTGGCCAATACGGTGACCAAGCCCGGGTTCGACCCCGTCGACGCCAATAATTGGCCCCTAATGGGCAACGCCAGCTTTGCCGGGTACGAGCCGTCGCGCGTGTGGCGCAACGAAGGAAGCGAGGCTTTTACGGAAGTGGCCGCCGAGTTAGGTCTGGCCGACATCGGCGACGGCCGCGGGTTGGCCATCGCCGACTTCGATCTCGACGGAGATCTGGACGTCTACATCTCCAACCAGGGCCAGGACGGCGTGCTCTATCGCAACGAGATCGGCAATCGCAATAACTGGCTGCAAATCGATCTGCGCGGCACGACCTGTAATCATTTCGCCATCGGTGCCCGGGTTACCGTGGTTGCCGACGGGCGGTCCCAAATCGGCGAGATCAACGGCGGAAACGGCGACCACAGCCAGTGCCCCTACCGGCTGCATTTCGGCCTAGGGCAATGCAAAACGATCCAGCGCGTCGAGGTCCGCTGGCCTAACGGCTACATCCAGCAGTTGACCGATGTCGAACCCAACCAGATCCTCCAAATCACCGAGCAGACCCCGACGGAGTATCTCGCCGAGCGCAAACGGTGGAAAGAAGCCCAGCGCGAGGCGGAGAGTCGCGAGAAACAGCGTGAACCGGGCGATACCCAGTCCACGGCCGACTCCGGCGACGAAGAGTCGCTTCCGTGGGAAGAAGTGGCGAAATTCAAGAGGCAGTATTTGAAACTCAAGACGGCCGTCCAAAAGAACCCGGACGTCCCGAAGACGCGGTACGACTTCGCCATGCTGCTCGACAAGCAAGGACGGCGGAACCCGGCCCTGGACGAGCTGGAAAGGGCCATCCAACTCGCCCCCGACCGGATGATCTATGCCAACACCTATCGCGTACTCATCCGACGCTACGGGCACGTCTACTATGATCGATCCATCCGCTTCTTCGAGGAACTCGCGCAGGAGCATCCCGAATCGACGATGGCTCGATTGAATCAGGCCTTGGCCTACGTGGACAAGATGCCGTATCCTAAGTTAGGGATCGTGCATCAAGGAATCCTCTCGAACAAGTCGTTGAAGATACTCGACGCGATCTTGCAGGACGAGCCCGAATGCTGGACTGCGAAGTTCATTCGCGGCATGAATCACCTCCACTGGCCGCGGATGTTGCAACACGCTCCGCTGGCGATCGACGATTTCAGCGAACTGATCGCCATGCAAAAGACCTTCCCGCCCGAGCAGCAGCACGATTACTTTGTGCTGGCGTACATTGCCCTGGGCGACTCCTACGTGAAGAATCGCGCCGGCGCCCAGGAGGAGAAGCTGGCCAAGGCCCGCGAAGCATGGCAGGCCGGGCTGCAGGAATACCCGAACTGCTCGCAGTTGAAAGAGCGACTCCAGGTGATGCAAGACTCGCCCGAGGAGTTGATCCAATTCGTCCGGAAGCGGCGCGGTCTGGAAGACGCCGTCGACACGGATCTCTCGCACGTTTGGGTCGACATGGAGGACGTCCAATGAAGCGGCCCCGCCGGGCAGGGAGGTCAGCACTGGGGAGGTCAGCACTGGGCGCCAGGATAGTCGTCGGCTTGCTCGTCTGGATGTTCCTGGGGACCGTTGTCCCGGCCGAGCAATTCCAGGGGGACGTGGCGCGCGAGTTGGACACCCGGCGCGTGCTGGGGACGGCCTATTACGAGAACGGCGATTACAAGTCGGCGGCCGACGAATTTCGCCGCTGCATCGAACTGGATCCCGACTCGCCAGCGTTGATGAAGATGGGCGATCGGTTCAATCTGGCCCTGGTACTGATCCGCGCCGCGAAATACCCCGAAGCCCTTCGACGACTCAAAGAAGCCGAGGGACTCAGCGACTCCCTACTGGCGGCACACTACCTCCGCGGAATTGTCTACAAACGCCAGGACAAGTTCGATCTGGCCATCGAAAGTCTCAAGCACGTCGTGGCCCGCGATCCGGAATGTTGGGGAGCACTTTACAATCTTGGTATATGCCACAAGCTCTTGAAGCAATACGACGAAGCCCAGCCGGCCTTCGAAGCGGCCGTAAAAGCCAATCCGAACCATCCTAGTGCACACTATCAATTGATGCTTCTCTCCCGCCATGCTAGGAACATCGAACAGGCCCGGCGCCACGCGAAAAGCTTCAACCGCCTGAAAAACTCGCTCGATCCCTCGGAAAAGACGGCCGAGGCACTCGAACGCAGCAAGTACTCCTACCTCATGCCGTCGCCGAGGCTGATAGAAGATCGGCCCGCAAGGACCGCAGCGCCAGTTCGTTTCACCGACGCGACCAAGGCCGCCGGTTTAGAGACCTCCCCGACGCCGACGGCCGACGCCCCCTTGCCCTTGCGTATCAACGCAGCAGACTACACCGAGCAGTATGCCCGCGATCGATACTTGCCCATGGTCGGCGGAGCGGTCATTTTGGGCGATTACGATGGCGACGGGGAACTGGACGTCTATCTGGTCAATTGTGCGGCCGAACCGAACGCCTCGGGCAATCGGCTTTACCGCAACCAGGGCGACGGTCGGTTCTCCGATGTCACGGCCGAGGCCGGCGTCGGGGACCAACGTCCGGGCATGAATGCCGTGTTTGGGGATTACGACAACGACGGGCACAACGACCTCTATGTGGTCAATTACGGGCCCAACGTGCTCTACCACAACCAGGGCGACGGCACCTTCGCGGATGTCTCGCAAGAGGCACGCGTCGACGAACCGCAGTTCGGACGCCAGGCCGTTTTCTGCGACTACGACCACGATCACGATCTCGATATCCTGGTGATCAACGACGTCGAACTGTCCGAACCGCCGGCCGCCGAGCAGTTCACACCGGCCGCCGAGCAGTTCACGCTGCCCGACGACTTCCCCGGCCAGGTGAATACCTTGCTGCGCAACAATGGGAACGGGACGTTCCTCGACCAGACCGACGAGGCCGGGCTGCTGGTAGACTTCTCGCAGAGCCGCGCGGTGTTGTTCGCCGATTTCGACCGGGACTACGATACCGATCTGTTCGTCTGCAATGCGGACGGCCCCAGCCTCTTGTTCCTCAACGCGCGACTCGGAAAGCTCGCCCCGGGGGGAAGCTTCTCGCCACCGATTCCAAGCGGCGCCGTGGCGGCCGCCGAAGGCGACTTCGATCGCGACGGAAACCCCGACCTGTTGGTTGCCGTGGGCCGCGAATTGTATTTGTACATCAATCGCGGTAAGGCCGATTTTCAAGGAACGCCCGTCGCCTTGGCCGACGGTCTGGCCATCGCCGGTGTGGGGCAGATCGAGGTTTTCGACTACGACAACGACGGTTGGCCCGACCTGTTGCTGGTCGATCGGCAGCGCCGATCGCTGTGGCTGATGGCCGGCATGGGACCGGGACGGTTTCGCGATGTGTCGTCCGTGCCCGGACTTCCCGGGGACTGGGGCCGAATTGCCGACCTGGCCACAGGCGACCTCGACGCAGACGGAGACCAGGACATTCTCCTGCTCACCCGCGGTCACCAACTTCGACTACTGCGAAACGACAGCCGAGCCAAGAACCGGTGGATCGACGTGCATCCGGCGGGCGAGAGAGAAAACCGCAGCGGCTACGGGGCGACCGTCGAGATTGCCGCCCCGGGCCATTACCAAAAGCAAACGGTCCGCGACGGTCCCGTCCATTTCGGGCTAGGAGATCTCGACCGCCTCGACGTGGTGCGGATTATCTGGCCCAACGGAATCGCCCAGAACATGATCCGGCCGCCGGTCAACTGCGACTTGAAGATTCGCGAGCAGGTCAAGGTCTCGGCCTCGTGCACGTTTCTTTGGGCCCACAACGGGACCCGATTCGAACTGGTCAACGAGATTCTCGGTATCGGACCTTTGGGAGTTCCGATGGCCCCGGGCGTGTACCATCCGCCCGACTGTACCGAGTTGACCAAGATCGAGGCGCATCAACTGGTGCCCCAAGAGGGGATGTACGAACTCCGTCTGACCGAGGAATTGCGTGAGGTCACCTATGCCGACCGGATGAGCCTGCGGGTGGTGGACCATCCGGCCGAGTTGGAGATCATTCCCAACGAGATGTTCACCGCGCCGCCCTTCCCTGAGGATAAGCTGTTTGCCGTAGGCGAACCACGTGCGGTGCGCGCAGCCGTGGACGATCGGGGTGCCGACGTATTGCCGTTGATCCACAAGCGTGACGGCCGGTTCCCGACCTTCCCGCTGACCCACTACGGCGGCCTTGCCCGGCCGCATGCGATCACGCTCGACCTGGGTGATCTATCCGGCGAAGAGCAAATCATGCTGTACCTCGACGGGTGGATCTACTGGGCGGAATCCAGCACGGTGATGGCCATTGCCCAGGACCCTCGCTTTGCATTCACACCGCTCTCGCTGCAGGTCCGCGATCGTCAGGGACAATGGCACACCGCGATCGAGTCGGTGGGCCTCCCCACCAGCAAAGGAATGGTTATTCCGGTCGACCTCAGCGGGCGGTTCTTGTGCGACGATTACCACGTTCGCCTTGCGACCAACATGTGCGTCTACTTCGACCGCATCTTCGTCGCTACCGACGACCAAGCGCACCGCTGCCGCGTGACCGAACTGCCGGTCGCCGAGGCGGATTTGCACTATCGCGGGTTTTCGCAGATGACCCGTGAGCCACTCGGCTTCGAGCGATTCGACTACCAGCAGCTCGCGGCGTCCGGCTCCTGGGGTTCGCCTGAGGGGATGTTGACTCGTTACGGCCCGGTCACCTCGTTGCTGGGGCAGGCCGACAATCGGTTCGTGATCTTCGGGCCCGGCGATGAGTTGGTCCTGCGCTTCGACGGCCGGCAATTACCGGATCTGCCTCGGGGCTGGGTCCGCGATTTCGTCTTCTATGCCAATGGCTGGGTCAAGGACGGTGATCTGAACACGGCATTGTCGGACCACGTCGGGCCCTTGCCGTTCCACGGGATGTCGGGCTATCCCTACCCGCCGGGTGAACATTATCCCCGGGCCGCGGCGCTGAAAGAGTATCTGCGCACCTACAACACCCGCCCGGGGGCAACGGCGGTCGGCCGACTGAAGACGCGGTAACATGCAGAGCCGGCCAGGGAAATCGGTCGGCATTGGGTGCAGGCACATCCCGTCGTTGGCCGCAATCGATTCAAACGCGACCGCGATCGATCATCTTGAGGATGGTCCTGGTGTTCTGCTCGGGCCAGGGCGTGCGTCGGCGTCGTCGCCATACGCGGACCGATGCCCAACCCATCCCCAAAAGCGACCAGATGAGCAGTGTGGAGGGTTCGGGAGTCGGAGTATGCGTGGCGCCCAGGAGCTGCCCTACCAACGGATCAAAATCATCAATGAGACCATCTTCACTTGCAATCAGGTAGAGGTCAACGGAATTCTGCAGGAGATACGTAAAACCGATCGGCGGCAGAGAGTAAATTGTCGCTTCCATTCGCAGCGCGTCCTTGTTGTACAAGGTCATGCCGGCAACATCAATCTCGAAGAAGATGTCGAAAAAGCTGTCCCCCGATTGAAAGCTCGAGGGGTCTCCTATGTCGAACCCCGGGTCTGATTCGTTCTGCTGTACGTTCTCGATCGCACCGAGCGAAGGTCCCATTTGCACGGCCGTTCCTGCCGGGTCCGGGTGCCCCGTCCAGTCGTCCACGCGATCCCCGGCCCTGAGGTGAACTGCCGCACCACCAAGTCCCAGGCTGACTCCGAACAGGTCCAAACTGACAATCTCGGTAGCGATCGTGGTAGCGGTCTGTTGATCTCGGTGAATCGTTGCCGGGTTACCGGCAGAGTTCATGTCGATAGTCTCCACAAAGCCGGGATCACCCGGCGCGAGGACATTTGCATAGATCAGCAACGTGTGGCGGGCCACCGAGGAGAATTGATCATCGCCGGCGACGATCAACGCCCCCTGCACCTGCTGAAGCCCAACCAACAACGCCAGTGCCGTGAATGCAACAATCCAGCGTCTCATAGTTAGTTCCTGTTGATAATAGTCTGTTTTTCGCCGGGAATGGTGCGTTTGGGCGCAGGGTTGGGGCAGTTGTTGTCTCGGCATGAGGTTTTGCGGCATCGTAGGGCGTTATCACGGGTATT
>SDBV01009257.1_pt1 | contig 13124 bp, 29 predicted proteins | sample 2277081 | NCBI WGS metagenome assembly SDBV01 (sample SAMN10402039, study PRJNA504765) | marine sediment metagenome | isolation source: marine sediment core GS10_PC15, 223 cmbsf | place: Arctic Ocean: Southern Knipovich Ridge | collected 2010
CTCATTATTGTTTTTGTAGTATTCATTTGTTTTTCATTTCTTTTATTTGTAAGTGGTAAGATTGGCTTTCTAATACTATGTTTTTTGATTAAATTTCGTAAATTACCTATATTATTTCTCCACGATCGTCTACCTAAGCTGCTATTTGGCCCGTTACAATTGAAATGATGTCCATCAGGTAATCGCCAAATTTCATGTCCATTTTTAGATATTCGTATCATTTTGAATTCGTATTCTTTGAGAATTTGTCGTAGTTCCTTTTCGTATTTATCTGTCATATAAATATCACCTTACTTTTTTGATTTATCATAATTTTCAAGTAAATTAAATATTAGGTCAGTATTATTAAATTTTGGGAAAGCCCATTGTTTTAGTTCTTCTTTTGAAAAAGTTATTTTTGCTCGTCCCAATTTAGTTAATTTACAGAATCTTATAATAAAATTAACACTTCTTCTACTAATACTCATAGATTGAAGCATCTCTGAGTCGAAAAGTATGAATTTTTTCTTCATAGCACTGGTATTACTGTATCGTAATAAGTTATCATATGTTTTGCTAAAACAGGATTTTCCATTGCGATGGGAAACAACCAGTCTTGTAGTTCTTTTTTGGTGAATTTTTGGATGCGTTCACTGTTTAAACCTTTACATAACATAACAATCTTTAGGAGGTCTGTGTTATTGTTGGGATCTAATTCTGAGATATGTTTCATTTTAATGTTCCTCTATACTTTGGTTTTAACATTACATGTAATTCATATCCATAATCACTAAGATTTGTAATGATTATCTGTAAAGGAGTATTAGCATCAAATTCATCATAATAACGTAATAGGGTAGATACTAAATTTGGTCTAGTTGCTAATAGAGGAAACAGCCACTGTTTTAATTCTTCTTTAGAAAAGGGTAATAACCAAGGAGGTTTATGTAGACAAACATAACCAACAATAGCACTAATATTACTGTCACTATGATTAAGCGATAGTATATGTTTTTGTTCTGACATTAGATACTGAACATGGCTTGAAGAGCTTTATCATCATTTGTTATGTCATTAATATGAACTACTTTGTCTGAGAATTTATCACATGACTCACTATAGGCTGAGATTACAACTGAGATTACATGGAATTCTTGGTCTTTACGTGATTGATTAAATATCTTAAGCCAATCATCACCTACATCACATGATCCATCTGATATTAGAATTATATCAGCTTGTTTAAATTCTTTATCTTCAGTGATAATATCTTGTGCTGCTGATAGTGGAGCCTCAAAGTTAGTACCACCATTAGTAAAGTGACACACAGCATCCATAATGTCAGCAAATTTAGCTTTTTTATCAAATTTATCTATTCTAGTGACACGACCATCAAAGTGAATCATCGCATATTTACGGTTTTGTTGTTGTGCAATTTGTAGAAGGGCAAGTGCAACAGCTTTTGACCATACATCACGACCACCTTGCATAGAACTAGACTCATCAATACAGACCACAAGAGGACCACGCCCTTTACGCTCATTACCTCGTAGTTTGTACTGCATTAAGCTTTTCTCAAGAAACTTCTTTTGAAAATCACGTTTTAGTGTAGGGTGAGCAAGTTTAGTAATCTCAGCTGGAATGAGACGGGATAGATTGTCACCAACCTCAATATCAGCCAATTCATCTACACCATGTTTAGTTTTCTGTTTCTGCTTCTCGGATGCGATACGTCTCATACGTCCAGCAAGTTCAGCGATACGCTTCAGGTGATAGTTATCTTGTAGCTTGGCTGCTACATCCTTCTTCATTGAAGGAGAAGCGTACTGTGGCTTTCCTGTACCCATTCCATAGGCAAAAGCTTGGATCATTTCATTAGTACGATCTGCTTCTTCAGCCGCTTCACCACAAGCGGTACGTGCAGCACGTCGTACAGCAGACATGTCAAGATCACTAGGGATAAGTTCTCTTTCTTGGTCAGAATTAAGTTGTCCATAGGGAATAGCATTCATAAATCTTTGGCAAAAAGAAGCGGTGGCTGCCGCGCAATTTTCTGCATTTAACTTTGTACGTTCACGGAGATCACGCCATTCTTGAAGTTGGGTTATTTCACTGTAGATTTCATCAGCCCAACGTTCGTTAGCAGGTGCAGTATCAGGATTGCGAGCTTCTGGTGCGTATTTATACATAGAACAGAATATATCTTTTGCAAATTCAGCAAAGTTATGTACACGTCTACTACCAATAGTTTCTGTTTGTCTAAGATCAGTATTATATTCTAGTGCTTCATTAAAGGCGCGGCGGTCCCAAGCATCATCATTGATTAAGATCATCTTTTCTCCAATTTATACCATTTTTGTTGTTTTGCAGTTTGTCTCAAATGACAATTAGCACATAATATTCTACATTTTTTTATTTCATTTTCGATTTTATCCCATCCATAAGACATCGGTATTTTCTACAATCATTTAATCCTCCAAATCTTTATTTAATTTTTTACATTCATATTCAGCCTTGCCAGTACATCCACAAATAGGGCATGGTTGAGCAAACATAACTGACCAATCAATACATCTTGGGCATCGCTTCATACGTTTTGGATTAGGAATAACTACTATACATAATTTTGCTTTATTAATTAACCACAGCCATATTTTGATAATTAATTCATGTAAGTGTATTTTCATTTAATCTTCCAATTGATTTTTTATAATAAGACAACTTTTACAGTTTATGTCTTCTGTGGTTATTTCAAATTTACTAGGATGTAATGAGGATTTTTGGCATAAGGTGAAATTATCACCAGTTTTGGTGACGATATCACCGTAATGTATTTTATTAGTAAACTTATTTTTAAATTTAGTCATCTAGAACTACATTTAGTTCTTCTTTTGTCATGGGTGTAGTAGGTTCTTTTGATAGTAGATCAAGAACAATAACACCCTTATCTTTTTCAAAATTAAATTCAGGACCATGACCATGACCAGGCCATTTTTCTATGATAGTGCCTTTCTTTCCATAATTAGAACACATCTTTTTCTTCCACATCTACTTTAACACCATGGACTTCTAGTTCTTCACATCTTAGAGAATCTAGCATAAGTTGGACAGTGTAGTTGATCGCGTTGTCGTCGTGTACGAAAGCTTCACTATCAATATCAAATGCAATAATCATGCCTTATTCCTTATCAAAATCGAATTTATTATTAAATATAAAGTGTATAACTTGATTTCTTAATTCACTAGTTGCTTGGTTTTCTCTTTGTTGATTAAGCCAACAATCATGAATTATTGTATCACAAACTTGTGAAAGAGGTTTGACTTTAAGATAAGTATCAACATCAGGATCTAAAGTACGTAATAGATCAATAAATTTTGATTTAGTCATCTAGAATCACATCCAGTTCTTCTTTTGTCATAGGTGTAGTAGGCTCTTCAGTTTGTAGATCAAGAATAATTATGCCGTTATATCTATCCATTGGATATGCGGGACCATGACTATTACTAGGCCAATTTTCTAAAATTTCTGATTTGTGTCCAGTACCACTTTTATTATAATAATGTTCAAGTGTTAGTTTCAATTCTTTTGAATCACAAGGAAATACACATGATCCATCTCTATCTGAATAAATGTAAAGGTATCTCATGTTTTATCCATCCATTTTACGTTGAAGTGCAGTGCTAAGTGGTCCATCTTTATCCATTATAATATTCTCATTTTAGCATGGTTAGCATCAGACCAATCATTATCTTCATCCCAATAAATATCATTAACTAGATAATTTAATGCAGTGGGTACATCTCTAGTCATAACTAGTTTTTTATCTACGAAAAATTGAACTTCAAGATCAATAATTTTGCGGCTTTGATATTTATTTAGTCCATCAGCAATGTTTTGCAGTAAAGTATTTTTAAATTTAATCGTCATTTTTATCTCCAATTTTAATAGTACCTAGTACACTAACACTTTCAGGAGCTACACTTACTGTTCCATCTGGATTTAATGCAACCATTGTATCAACTGATATTGGTTTAGAATCATCGGCTACTCGAAATTGTAATGTTGCACCGCTTCGTTTTAGGTTAGGGAATGTATTTGGTCCACCGCCAAATTGTAAGTTGTCAAAGTCATTATTTTTAATTGTTTCCCAAAGGGAATCAGCAGACATGCCAACTATTAATAGTTGGTTTTTAATATAATCGCTTATTGATTCATTGGCTAGATTACAATCATTCATTATATGATTAAAAGTTTTAGGATCATTAATTGTTAATATTCTAGTGTCAGACCCAAAATTGAAATGTGCTCTAATTGTTTGAAGTTGATGATCAATACTAATTTTTATTAATTTAATCATAGTTAAACTTGTTTTATTGTACGTGGATTAAGCATACCCACACCGATTGTTTCTTTAATTTTTAAATTTTTAGATGTTATTGTCCAATCAGCATCTTTAGCTAGACCAACTATTAACATTTGGTCTATTAAATATTCTTTTATTGATTGTTTAGCTGTACTGCATCCGTTCATGATCTTATCATAAATACGATCACATACTCTTAATGTTCTATATTCAGAGTCGAAATCGAATGTAGCTACAATTGACTTATCTAACATATCAATTCTTATATTTGTTGTTTTAATCATGATTAGGTTAATATAAGTTTTGTGTTTGCGATACTTACACTATCTTCAATAGAATTATTTGAACTCCAATCTGCATCAATTGATAGACTAGCCATTGCAATCTTTTCTTTTAGATTATTATTAAGTATTATTTCATCAAATGAGGTACCAGATATTGTTAATATTTTAATTGGAGCATGATTAAATTCAAAATATGCGTAAATTTCGCTATTAACAAAATCAATGCGAATTTCTATTAATTTCATAATCTATCAATCACTTCTTTTTGAATAAGTTGTTCATATAAGTTTATTATAACTTGGTCTGCTGTATCTGCCCAGGCATGAGGATAGTAATCATCATATAGATCCAAGTAAAAAAGAAAGATCTTGGTATATCTAAAATTGCGCATAGAAGTTGGGTTAAGATAAAAATTGAACTAGATAAGTGTATTTTATTATGTTCTAATTGTCACAGAATTAGACATTCACCAATGATAACAAAGAAATGGAACCCCGGGCAGGGCTCGAACCCGTATAAATCGCGTTAGAAGCGCGATGCTCATCCTTTAAGCCACCGGGGCACAATTTACAATTTATTAGCCTTGATTATACAGTGCTACTGGTGTCAAGCACTTCTTGCAGAAGAAGACCGCGACGGCACAACAGTCGTGGAGCCACGCCTCCCCTTCGTGGTATTTGTTTTCGTGTAGGCCACATACAAAAGGCTTACCCCCGTCGCCCTCGCCACCTTCATGAGCTACAAATGCAATTCGTGCCTCTCCATCACAGATTTCATCCTCATTTGCACGAACACGATGTGGAATGGTTACAGTCTCTGGGAAGATTGCCTGATGAGTTTTTGTTAATCCATCTTTTCCGAGTGTTACTTGCATATTAATACTTACCTTTCTTGTTTAATTAACGAGGGTACATTTATTCAAAATGATAAGCAGCCACCAATTCTGCTAATTGACGATCTGCCTCTTGAAGGTCTATATCTTTCCATTTTCTATCTTCTACTATTGCTAAAATTTCTATTGGGTCTAGTCCCCCACGTGATTCTAATTCAGCAAGTGTCTGATCATGGTTCTTTTTTGCTTGCTTATCGTGTTCTTTGAGTATAGCACGAGGAATACGTTGGAAAACATAGGAGCCTATTACTGGATAATAAGCTCTTTTTATATCTTGAGGATGTTTAAGTCTAGTCATATTTAGTCCACTGGTGAAATTTCTTCTATCTCTGTCATTTGATCACTCAAGCATCCCTGACATCGTTCAGAATGTACAACAGCTACAAATATAAATAGATAGATAGAATACTTACATAAATTATAGCAAAATTTGGTTATTGTCCACATCTACTAGTATCCTTGTTTTACATTTTTTACAGCAATATGCTATTTTTGATTTACCACCAGCGAAGAGTGTGATCCTAAAGTATTTTGTAGAACCACACTCTTGATAATGTTGATTTATCTTATTTACTGCTGTTGTATTCATCGTAATTCTGAATCCATTATATCTATATAACTACCATCAATGAGTTCATATTTGGTAACACCAGTAGCTGTATTTATATGAATTTTTTGTTTTATTGGTCTTGGTAAAAGATGTTTAGTTCCATCTAAATCGTAAATTTTTATTGGAGTAATTTTTATTGTATATGTTTCTTCTTTTATAATTTCCTTACATACAGAACAATACTGACTATTAGGTTCTGCAAAATCTATTAATTCAACTTCTTGACAACTTTTACATAATCTCATTAGATATCAATAGCCTCTACTACTTGGCGATACCACCCTTTAATTGTGCTCTGTACAGACTTCATCTTCTTAATCTTAACAGGGTCAGCAATCTTGAGGGTACTATTAATTTTATCAAGAGCCATCTTCAATTTAGCTGCAATCTCAGTCTTAGTTGATTCATTTACTTCTGGACTAAAATTAGTGAACACTTCCAAGCAATCATCATACAGCTTGGTAGCTTCAAGGTCAAGAGGGTTAGTGACAGACAAAATCTTAGATACCAGCACTGATCGTTGTTCAGGCTCCTTCCAGAGCATATCACACAATAACTCAAGGTCTTGTTCTTCAATTTCATTACGTCCAGCCAACCATGCACGAGCTTGTAGTACACGTACCGTCTGCTTCCACCGTCTATCACTAGCTACCACACCCTCACGTTCAAGCGTCATCTTGATGTCACGCATAGTATTAATAATTGCTTCAGGGAGAGTTACAGTCATTACATCAAACTGAGCTTTCTGCAATTCTTTCAGGCTAATAGTAGTTCCACTATTTGGTTTTGAGCTAGTAGCACCTGTAAGAACGAGCTTACACCAATTACTGCCTTCTTGAATATAAGGTAGCCAGAATTTGAAAATAAATCGGTCATATAGGGCGTCTAGTTCATCAACTTCAGGTAGCTCATTACTTGCCCCAAACATACTAATAAGTGGTACATTAACTCTAGTTGACCCATTATCAAAAGCACGTTCATTAATGATTGTTAGCATACTATTGAGAATTGCAGCATTAGCTTTAAAAATTTCATCGCAAAAGCAGATATTTGCTTCTGGCAGCTTATTAGCCGTAATTCTACGATACTCGTCATTTTCTAGACCCTTCAAACTTACAGGTCCAAAAAGTTCTTCTGGTGTGGAAAACCTAGTAAGTAACCATTGAAAATAATTTGCGTTCTGAATGTGTTCGCACATTGAATTAATAAGATAACTCTTACCAGTACCTGGAGGGCCAAGCATGAGCAAGTGTTGATTAGAAAGAACAGCGAGCCAACAAGCTTCAATAATACTCTTTCTTTCAAAGAAATCAGCATCCATTTCATCAATGATTTGGTTAATTTGTTGTTTAATTTTCATTTATTATCTCCTAAGCAAAAGCCCCGTACATGATATTATTTATTCACATACGGGGCTAATGCATGATTTATACCAATTGACTAATCTTCGTTGTCGTTGTTGTCGTGACGCCTCTCTTTTGTATTGTTGATAATCAAGACACCACTCTTTTCTCCCTCTTTCGGAGGGAAAAATTTGAGTACGGTGTCTAATAGACTGATTTCCATATCGGAGTTACCAATATAGTAAGGATTACCATCTCCTTTATTATCAATCTTCTTCATCCAGAGCTTTACTTCTACAGGATTATACACGGGCATTATTTCTCCAATTGTTATTCAGCTGATTCCATTAGCTCATCTTTAATGAGCTTACCTACTTCATCCAATTCTCCTTCTAGATTTTCTGCCTTAATTTTGAGAGCGTCAGCTAGGATTTGACACTTATTTTTCAGATCCTTAAAATCACGAACTCTAATTTCAATGCTATTGTCTAGTGATTTACCTTTAATCTTTCCATCTTTAACAGAATGTTTAAGGTTATTGATTTTGTCCTTCATCTGCTTGACACGATCAGCAACTTGACTTTTTGCTGCATCAACAATTCCTGATGAATTGCTATTCCCATCACCAATCGTATACACTCTCATATTACACTGGCCGATGTCATTTACCACACCTTGAAGTGCGTGTAAATCTTTATCAAACGTAACAGGTACAAAGTAAATAACACCTGCATCACGCAATGAGATAGAATACATTCTATTCATTGAACGTACAATCATACGTGCAATATCTCGTGTAGTGTACTCACCACACAACTTATCATAGATGAGTTTTACTTCTCTAGATACATCATGCCCTTTTTCGTATGAGACACTTAGGGTATCTTTATCAAACCATACACGATCACTAAAAACGGGTTCAATAGATTCAATTTTCTCATTAACATCAAGGTCAACCACCCCATAGATGAGTTTATTCACTCCATCTACGATAATTTTAGTAACTGTGCGGCGTGTGTCACTTGATTGACCGGTTGAAGATTGTGCTTGGCGACACGCTTTTTGGAAAGCGTGCTTCGGTTTAATGTTATCAGGGAAATGTTTAATATCTAGATTATGTTTATCAAATAATTGCTTTAAGTTAGTTGGTGAAATACTAGCTGTTCTGCAGTCATACCATATTAGGTAACCAATAGCATTACCTGCTGATAGAGCATTTTTTAGATTTGGTTTAGTCATTATTTATCTCCTAATACTTAAATTATAAATACCAGAATTAAAAAGTCGGGAAGGATAACGGCTACACCTCACGGGTAGTCATGCCTGGATTCCACAGGAGCCGTTAGTCCATCCTTCCCAACTCTAACTTGTTATACGCAACAAGTACTATTGATTAATGCATGGGACCCGTAGTAATTAGAGGAGGCGGGGGCGGAGGAGCAACGGGCTTAGACTCAATTTTGGTCTCAACAACCTTGGACTTTTCAGTCTTAGCCTTACCGTTTTCCTTAGCAGTAGCCTTCTTCTTCGGTGTAGCCTTAACCTTCTTCTTCGGCGTAGACTTCTTCTTTGGTGCAGCCTTAGCCTTACCCTTACGACGGTTAGCAGCCTTCTCACGTGCCTTCTTAGCCTGAACATCAATAGTGTAGAAGACTTGGTGAGCATCTTGGGTGTGGATAGTGCGAGTTTTACCAGACTCTTTGCACTTAATCTTGCAAATACGAGGGTGAACGACGGTAAGACCGCCAACTACAGAACCAACCTCTACATCTTTGACACTACCTTGCACAACATGCTTATACCTCTTATAGAAGGTATCAGCGTTAAACTTTTTCTTGGATTTGGTGTTTTTCTTAGCAGTAGTCATAATTAAATTCCTTTTCAGATTCGCTTACCTGATTATAGATTTAGATACTTAGCAATTGACCATTTGTTTATATTGTGTATCACCTCCAACTCAGCATCTAGTATATATCCATTAATAATGCAGGAGACATGCCAGTTAGCCGTATTAAAATGTTACCGATATGTTTGGTAGATAGACTATTCAATATATTCTAGCCCAATAGGGAAAAAGAGAAAAAATGCATCGGATGAATGCTAATAGAAGTTCCACGGATAGTACCAGCTTAATGGGTAATGAATCTATTTCAAATATAAAGAAAAATATGGAATTAGCTGATAAGCGCCGTGCTTCTAAGCGTGATAAGATAAAAAAAGCTGCTTCTACTCCAATGAAGAAAAAAGCTTCCATAAATAAATCTGGAAGATTAGTAATCGCTAATTTAAGTGAGATTCCTACTAATTTTGAAAGAATAGGTACTGGTTTTTATCGGCAGGGTCACCATTTATGGGAGCTTGCTCCAGCTGATAATGGTTTTATTCTTATAAGAAAACGTGGTGAAGATCACGTGCTTGGATATGATCCTGAGCCCATTACAAAAGAAACTACTTCTATTACTGATCGTTTTGGCTCTGTTATTAAGATCGGATCCAGAGTACAAGTACCACACCATGGTAAATTAGCACAAGGTACTGTGTATCTTGTATCACCTAATTCAATGGGCATGGAACTTGATAATGGTGAAAGAATCGATGCACCGCCTGATATGCTCGAAATTGTAAATGAACTTATAGAAGGATTAATTAGTTTTGTTGAAGAAGAAGCTGATGGTGATCGTAATAATGAGTCGATTGAAGAGTTTAAAAAGGAGGAGAATGAAGAAGACGAGGAAGAAGGGGATGAAGACGAGAGAAGTGAAAGTGGAGGATTTGAACCTGGTGTAGAACCTTCTAGTAAATCTGCTTCTCGTAATGGATTGTCTAAAGATACGCTTACAAAATGGGGTAGTTATTGGCGTAGTGTTGGTGAACGTGCAGCACAAGTTACGCCTAAATCTGAAGAATCTAAACCTGTTAAACCTCCTGGTCCTAAAAGCCCTAAAATTCCCGGTCAATTAACACCAGAACAGAAGGAAAAACGTAGACAGACGCGTAAAGATCGGCGTCAGACTATGAAGGGTTTACCTCCTGGTACCAGAATTCCTTCTCGTAAACCAATCAAAGCTCAAACTGATGACGATCGAGCTAAAGATAAAGAATTTGTTCGTGCATGTGAACAATTTATTGATGAGATTAAACACATCTTAGAAGATGAGGCCATAAGAGATCAGCCTGAGCTTCTTGCTGATAACATTCAAGAAGCAATTGCTAGTTATGAGGATGAAAATGATGAACTTAAGGAAGATGGTGAAATGAAAATGGAAGATGAACTTTCTATCATGACACCGCCTAAAGATGAAAAATCCTTGGATGATTTGCGTTCTGCTGGTAAAATTAGAGTATCGATGTCAGATTTGTAGTCATGGGAATAACAGAAGCAATTCAGTCTATTGAAATTTTTGGTCCATATGCTATTATCGTATTTTTGGGGATAGCTTATTGGAAAAAAGATAAACAAAATACAGAGCTAATTATCGGCATGTCTAAATTGATACAAGATAAAACAGTATCTGATGTCAAACTAGAGTCTGCTTTAATGGGGCTTCGTGACGTTATAATGGTATTAACAAATAAACTACAATGATTTTCCTTACCATTGGAGTGAGTCAATGAGTAAAAGGCCATTAATGCCTGAAGAAGATTCTACTAGTATTGGTAATATTCTTGTAGAGATGGAATTAATCAGTAAAGAAGAACTTGATGATTTAGTATTAAATTTTAAAGTTTCTAAAGAAGAATTACTTGGTGAGTTTATTGTTCGTGAGACACAATATTCAAAACGACGTGTCACAACGGATCATATTGAACTTGCAATGATGAGACAGCGTGCGTTGCGTAATGGACGTCCAACGCACGCTGCTATGGTAACTGCTTTAAAAGTTGCAAGTAAATTAAATGATAAAGTTATATCAACTACTGAAGAATTAGTAGCTTTAACAACGTCACTCGCCAGCAAAATCTAGTCTTTTCATTTCACGCCAGTGACATTTACTGTGCACTGGCTTTTTTCTAATAAAACTGATAACATCGCAACCTTTGCCCTCGCAAATATCGCATTCGCTGTCCTTTGTTTTCTTTCTCGCGTTGAGGATTTCAATCTCTATCTCTATCTCTTTAATTTTCTTTTTTGTATCATCATCTGAGTCCATATACTAGCCCTTCATTCTAAGATCTGGCGATGACTGATGCTCAACAGTCCATCGGTCTACCATTGCATTGGTCCGCTTGTTGAACTTATCGCGTAGGGAGGCACGATTCTCCATAAAATTTTTCTTGAAACCAATATACTCAGTCTCAGAGAAAAATACGCTAAAATTATCACCTAACAACTTTTTCAGTTTATCAGTGTCAGCATCTTTTTTCAATTTTACGTCAGTTTGTGCCTCAAACAAATTTTCATAGCTATCCTTGAGAGATTTACGCAGCTCATCTTCGTTGTCTGGATCGAGTTTTGAAAACATGTTCTTGTATAGAACAACTGCAGGTTGTTCATCTTCACTAGTAATAGAGAAGCTCTTGTAAAGTCCACCCTTCTCCTCAACAGTCTGCTTGACAGAGCGGACTTTGTTCAATATAAGGTCCTTCATTTGCTGTCGTTTATTCTTCAGCTCTTCCATTTCAGTATCGATTTTACGAATTTGGGGTACTACGCTTTCAAAGCCGGTGACCTCCATCTTTTCGACACCCTTTTTATCATCCAAAGTCTTCAGTGTTTTCTTAGCCATAATTAAATTCTCCTATGTGGGGGTTATAAATGCACACTACGTGCCAATTATTATTTTTTCAATAGTTCATTACACAACTTATCATAAGCTGGTTCAAGTGCTTTATATGCTGCAGTACGTGCCTCTAATTCAGTATCAAATTTACCACAATTTTTACATCTTATAACCATATTTCCATCTACTGGGAGTTGAAATTCCCAACCAAGATTACTACAATTATCGCAACCGATGATGTTGTTGAGCATATCAACTACATTTTCAATTGCTTGATTATCTTCACCATTTTTAGAATAAAAGTGACCAGCTACATTTTCAAGGATATCACGGGCTTCGATAACTTCATTACGTGTCATTTCAATCTCCTAGTAGTAAATTACTTGTTGACCCATACTATCATATCGTTTAGGTAAATCGTATGCATACATTTTAAGATCGTCTTCAAGTTGTGCACCAAAAAAACCAATTAGACCAACAGCTTCTATGTCAGTTACAATACCAACACAAGTAGTACCAAACATACAACGACCACTGTAATTTTCATATACAGAGGCGTTATATCCTTCATTTTGGATTCCTTCAACAATTTCTTCAGCTTGTTCTAATGTCATTGTTTTCGTCTACCTTTTCTATAATGTTAGCCTGTTGATTTATTAATTGTCTTAGTTGTTTAACAGGAATGCATAATTTTTCATTGTCACCCATTAGTCTGATATCGAGATCAGGTCGCATGAACATTTCATCTGGCCACACTTCTCTACAGAAAGTTAAATAGATTTTAGATTGTGATAAATCATGCCAATCAATAAAAATGAAGATGCGATTATCGTCAGTATACTTAACTTCCCAGAATCTCATCTAATCTACAACCCAAAAAGAACTATACTCTTCTTTCGTACCAACCCAAACAAATTCATCATTAATTAAA
>SDBV01009258.1_pt1 | contig 13124 bp, 13 predicted proteins | sample 2277081 | NCBI WGS metagenome assembly SDBV01 (sample SAMN10402039, study PRJNA504765) | marine sediment metagenome | isolation source: marine sediment core GS10_PC15, 223 cmbsf | place: Arctic Ocean: Southern Knipovich Ridge | collected 2010
CTTGGGCGAGGCGAACACGGCGGCCACCTGATCCAGGCGACTGTCGGGCACCGGCACCACGCCGGTGTTGGGGTCGATGGTGCAGAAGGGGTAGCTCTCCGCCGGGACTTGGGCGGCGGTGAGAGCGTTGAAAATGGTGGACTTGCCGGCGTTGGGCAAGCCGATGATGCCGCATTGCAGTGCCATGGCGGACCTAATTTAGATCGACAAGGAATGGGATGGCTAGATAACCGCGCCCGGGCGGGCTACAGCAGGCGGATCAGTCCGCCGGCTGACGGATCAGCCGGTCCATCACCGCCTGTCGCTCGGAGCTGCTGCTGATCGACCGGGTAACCTCCATGGCCTGGCGCACCAGTTCGGGGGAAAGCTGCTGGTGATCCAGGAGCGCGTCGAAGGCCCGCCGCTGCTCGGAAGACGAGGAAATTCCCTCCACCGTTATCAGGTAAGCGCTCTGACCGCCCTCCGCCATATTGCGGGCCACTGCGACCGCTGTAAGCAGCCTGGTCAGCTCGGAGCTGGAGCTAATCGTCCGGGCCGGGATTAAAAGTTCCGCCAGTTGGGCATCGGAAAGTTTATCCCTATCGACCAAAGCTTCCAGCGCCCGCCGTTTCTCCGAGGAGGACTCGATGCCGGAGGCCGACCTCAGGTAAGCCGCCACAAATGGGTCGGTGCGCTCTGCCTGCTGCGCCAGCACTTCCAGGGCCCGGCGCTTTTCGCTGCTGGAGCTGATCGTCCCCGCCACCTTCGCCAGGCCGGTGTAGGTTGCCGGCGTCACTTCTTCCATTCCGGCGATTGCGGTTATGGCGGCCCGTTTCTCCGACGATGATGAGATACCGGCGATGGCTTTCGCCAGTGCTGCCCCGGCATTGTCGTCCAGCGGAACATTAGCAGCCAGCTTAACCAACGCTCGGCGGCGCTCGGATGAGGAGGAAATCGTCTCCGTCGCGGAAAACAGCGCCCGAGAAAATTCCGGTGTACCGGGGAAACGTTCAGCGGTTGATACCAGCATATCGGCCAGCCGAGAGCTGCTGGAGATTATCTCACCGGATAACTCCACTGCCCCGGTGGCCATCTCCAAGGAGATATCCTGCCGCAGCATGAACTCCAGAAAAATGCGCTGCTCGCTACGGGAGGCGTTGGGGGCAGCCTTGACCGCCGGGAATACGCTTTCGGGGATCGGGACAGTACCGATGAGTTCTGTTTTTACCCCGGTCATACGGTAAAGGGCCGCCAGTACCGCCTCGCCACCGCCGGTCGAGTATATCCGGCGCACCCGCATCACGGCCCCGAGGTTGGTCTCATGGTAGGTGATCAGCAACATATTCCGCACCCAGTCGCGGGCGGCGGCGTCCAACTCTTTATGGGAGGAACCATCGAAATAAGTCAGTTGGATTTCGCCGCTTTCGTCCGGCTCGAAGACCACCTTTTGGGTCCTCAGCCCGCGACGCTGCCGGATGCCCAGGTAAGCTCCGGGGGCCATCCGGGCCACCTCCTTACCATCCGCAGTGAAATCTATTAAGCCCAGGACCCGCACCTCGAAGGTTTCATACAGATTGGATCGGCTGTAAACCGCATAACCTTCCTCATCCTCGTGGGAATAGCTGATGATACCCACCTGCTGAGCCTTGGGGGTCGCTCTCGACGGTTGGGGCGTAGCGAGTAAAATCAGCAGAAGTAGGATTAATCTCGATTCAGGGTAACTTGCGAGGATTTTCGTGCCAGCAGTCATGCCGCCAATTTCCTTATTTATGATTCAAACGGCCTACGACTCATATGATAACTTCACCTTTACGACGAGTGCGCCCGAGTTTTTGTTGCAGCTGCTGTTGCTGTTTCGAGCCGGAACAAATTCCTGATAACGGCTTAAATTACCCAGTGCTACAGCGGTGTAATCAAAGGGGGAGGAGAAAAACATGTCGGACTGGGCTGTAATCCTGGGTGCCTCCAGTGGTTTTGGAGCCGCCACTGCCGTCGAGCTGGCCCGGGCCGGCATTAATATCACTGGTGTCCACCTGGACCGCCGCGCCACCCAGCTCCAAGTCCAGGCGGTCTTCGAGCAGATCCGGGCCACCGGGGTAGAAGTAGTATTTTTTAACCACAATGCCGCTAAGTCCGAAACCCGCCGTGAAGTGGTTTCCCGGCTCCAGGGGTTGCTCGGGGAAGACGGACGGGTGAAGGTGCTGCTGCATTCCCTGGCGTTCGGTGTACTGAAACCGGTGATTGCGGCCGACCCCCGGGAAGCGTTGGACCAGCCGGAAGTGGAACTCACGCTGAATGTCATGGCCGCCAGCCTTATTTTCTGGGCTCAGGACTTGTTCGGGGCCGGCCTGCTCAAACGCGGCAGCCAGATTTTCGCACTGACGTCATCCGGCGGGCATAGCCAGTGGCCCAATTACGGGGCGGTTTCGGGGGCCAAGGCGGCCCTGGAATCGTATATCCGGCAGCTGGCGATGGAGCTGGCGCCGGCCGGCATCGCCGCCAACGCCATCCAGGCCGGTGTGACCGATACACCGGCCCTACGAAAGATACCCGGCAGCCAAGGCATGCTTGATCTGGGCCTGAAGCGCAACCCCCATGGACGCCTGACCGAGCCCCAGGACGTGGCCCGGGCCATCCGGCGGCTGGGACTGAGCGAGAGCAGCTGGCTGACGGGCAACGTCATCCGGGTGGACGGTGGCGAGGACATCGCCGGGTAACCGTACCTAGCCGCACCTATTCCACCGGCAACAGTTCCCAGCGCACCTGCCAGCGCCGGTTCACCAGCTGGCGGCTGAGCAGTGTTGTGGAGATCACGCCGCTCACCACCCCGGTGGTAACCCACATCATCATGATCACGATCTGAATCTTGATCGCCTCCACCGGCGGCATTCCGGCCAGGATTTGCCCGGTCATTACCCCCGGCAGCTGCACCAGCCCCACCGTCATTAAGGCGTTGATGGCCGGGATCAGGGCACTGGAGACGGCACTCTTGAACACCGGGTGCAGTGCCTGCGACGGCGCCGCCGCCAGTGACAGGGCCGTCTCCACCTCGTCCCGCCTCAGCCGTAGATCACTCAGGAAGCGATTGGCCGACAGCGAGATCACGTTCAGGCTGTTACCCAGCACCATGCCCGAGAGAGGGATAGTCACCACCAGACTGTGCCATGGGTCGGGCCGGATGATCAGGGCCACTACCACTGTTGTGCTGATTGCCAGGGCCGTTGCCAGTGAGACGAAGGTAATTAAGTAAAATCGGGGTATGCGGACCTGCTGCCGTCGCACCGCCTCCCAGCTGGCCACCGCCAGCATCGCCAGCGCCACGGCCACAAAAACCCAAAAGGAAGTAGACAGAAACAGGAAGTTGAGGGCGTAACCGATCAGCGTCAGCTGCACGAATGTGCGCACCGTCCCCAGCACCAGGCTCTTCTCGATCCCCAACGCCTTTAAGCGGGCCACCGCGATCGCCAGCGCCATGAGCAGCAATGATAGGGACACGTCGCCGAAACTCAGGTGATGGGGGTACATCAAGCCACCTCGGTCAATTGTCCGCTGGCCAGTTCCAATATCGTCTGCCCCAGCCGCTGGGCGTGCGAGCGGCGGTGAGTGACCATGATGGTCAGTAGCCCCTCGTCCCGGCTGATGCCCGCCACCAGGTCAAGCACCTTGATGGCAGTGTCGTCGTCCAGGGCCGCCGTAGGTTCATCCAACAGAAGTACCTCCGGCTGGGTAACAAGGGTACGAGCCAGGCACACCCGCTGCTGCTGGCCGACGCTCAGGCTGGTCACGAGCCTGTCGATCAAATCAGGGTCCAGTTGCACCTGCTCCAATTGTCTCGCGAAATCCAGCCCATCACGGCCGCTAAAATGGGCGGCGAAGGCCAGGTTATCGCGCACAGTGGGGCCCACGAAAGCCGGTTTCTGGAATTGCAGGGCGATCCGCCGCCGCAACCTGGCCGGCGGCAGCTCGGTTATATCCGTGCCATCCAGTGAAATGGCGCCCCGGTCAATGGGCAGTAGGTTGTTGAGCACTTTCAGCAGGGTGGTCTTCCCGGTTCCGGATTCACCCCGGATAGCATAGCACTGGGCCGGCTTGAAAGTGTAGGAACAGTCACATAGAATGCTGGCGCCGTTACCGGGATAGGATTGCCACACCGCCTCCAGTGCCAGCATGGCGCGTCAGAACGACCGTCTGCCGTCCGGGGTGGAAAGCGACTCCAGGTCGCCTTGCTGGCGAATCAACTCTTGCAGCTCGTAATTCTCCGGTGTGGAACGCAGTTCGAAGGTCTTGCGGGCTTCTGCCAGGGCCATCTCGTACCATTGCTTGCTGGTGTATGCTATCGCCAATCCCCGGTGGGCTCGGGCCACAAGCTCCACTTCCTCACGATTCATGCGCCGGGGATCGGCCGGGGCCACCCGGATGGCTTCCTTGAACTCAAGGATGGCGTCGTCCACCAAGCCCTTTTCATAGTACCACTGGCCTAGGTCCACATGCCGCTGGGGGTCTTGGCCGCAGCCCAGTGCCAGAAGCATTCCAAAGCACAGTAGCAGATAGGCGGGAGAGGGTTTGGTCATGGTGTAGGCTGTATATGATTGCTGTTGATACGACGGTAAGTTTGCGGCTCGCGGGGGAAAATGCAAGCACAATTCCAGGGTCGCGCCGGTGGTCCTTCCCGGCCTGCCGTAGCAGCGTCGCCCTCACATGTCGAGGCTAAATATACGTGGCATGCTCCCATTACCGGGAAGCACACCGGGAGCATCAAGCCGCCAGGAAATGGATATTGTCCGCGACATCGACGGCCGAAGTGAGGGCAGCGCTAGCTTTTACAAATAAGTCTTATGGGCTTTCAGAACAAAATGGTACCACGAAAGTACCGTAAACATTAATTGTTGGCACGCTCCGACGTCTAATAGCAATCCATCCTTGCACTTGATTCGCATCTGTTGTATCCACTAAGGTTAAGCCTGCCGGTCCAAGTGATTCATAATAAGGATTAAAATATTCTCCATAAACGCTGAAAGTATTTTCAATTTCTCCCGAGGTGTAGGACCTTAATATAATATCTGGATATCTTATTGTTATAGTAGCTCCTAAATTAGAAGGAGTAAACGGAGAGTTGGCGCAACTTACTTCTTGGTCAGTCAAAAATAAAACTATGCCATTCTCAAGATCACCTTGGTCAGAACGGCGGCGTTCTGCTATGCCAGAAACAACCAGGTGAGTTGAATCGCGATATGTCCAGCTTGAAATAGGCTCCTTAGGAAAATATTCTGAATCTAGTACAGCCGAACAATATGGAATATCAAAGGTGCCATAAGCCCTAATAATTTCTCCCTCCTCGAAAAAACCAATTATCTCAAAATCGAGCCATCCACGTACACGATTTTCTCCCACGGTGTCGACGAAAGTCAAACTCGCTTGCCCAAGATTTCCAGAAATGTTTGAGGAGGAGGGTTTCCCGTCAATATTGCCCCAAAATCCCATCATACCTTGAACCTCTTGTTCCCCATAATCCCGAATCTCAAGGCCGGGAAATTGCAAAACGATCCATGCGCCTTTTTTCTGAAGTACATCCACCGGTGAGTCTAGGCAATTTATATCTTGGTCAGTCAGTAAAACCGTTATGCCATCGATGGGATTGTTTTGAAAAATATTGCGTCGATTAGCCAGTCCTGATACAAAAGTATAGGTTGAATCACGATACGTCCAGGTAGAAACGGGATCAATCTGTTCTTCCTCGTCATTTGTCCAAGTTGAATTTTCGTCTTTTGATTCAGTTGAATTTTCACAACCAAAAAAGAACAACAAACCAACGGCTATAATAATCAATAATTTTGATTTCATAAATTCCTCTTTCTCCTTAGTACATTTATGTGGTAGAGGAACAAACTCGGCCTTCAAATCTTACCTTGCTATATTGCCCCGCGCCACCTTCGATAACCGTGACCGCAAAGTAAAGCTCCAGTTTAGGGACCTTCAAGTGAATTACTCCCGTATCGCTATAGGCCCCTGTCCGGGGGCTTCTCAACCTGTGCCGGCAGGTGCCTGCGGCGGCGGATGCTCCCGCGGATTTTGCGTATGGCCGTGGCGCTGCCCTTGATCAGCAGGCTGGAATACTGGTCCGCCTGGGCATGCTGAAAGTGCACCGGCTCAATGATATCCTGCAGCTGCTTGCCGGTTTCCATCCTTAGGGCGGGAGACTTGATAATAGCCAGCACCTGGCTGGGGTAGATGCTGCGGTGCCCGGACATCAGGTAGGCCACTACCGAGGCCAGGGCGGCGTAGGGCACGATCTGGGGGCCGAACAGTTCCACTGCCATGATGGAGGCGGAAATGGGGGTGTTGGTGGCCCCCGCCAGAAGGGCCACCATACCAATGGCGGCGAACAACGACTGATCCAGGTTCAGGATTGAGGCGAACAGCTTCCCGCCGGTGGCGCCTATGTAGAAGATGGGGCTTAAGGTGCCGCCGCTGCCGCCGAAGTTCAAGGTGATACTGGTAAACACCATCTTGAGAAAGGGCGCCAGGGGTGAGGCCTCGCCGCCGCGCACCACCGCGTTGGCCTCCTCGATTCCCAGTCCCAGGTACTGCCGCCCCAGCAGTGCCGCCAGGCCGACCAGTAACACACCCCCGGTCAAGGCGGTGACTAAGGGAGACCACTCCAGCCGCTGCACTACCTTCCGGGCCAGGCGCATGCTCTCGATGAACAGCAGCGCCAATAGGCCGAAAAAGATTCCCGCCGCCAGGACCTCCACCATCAACAACGGCTCAATGGCGACAGTGAATTGCTGGAAGGCATGGGGGTAGGTCAGACCCATCCAGTGGGCGGTGGCAAAGGCCACGATGCCGGCCACGAACGAGGGGAACAGCACGTCGTAAACGATGGCGCCCACGAACAGCACTTCCACACCGAAAATAGCCCCGGCGATGGGGGTGCCGAAGACCACCGCGAACCCGGCGCTGATGCCGCACATGACGATCTTTTTGCGCTCATCGTCCGAGAAGTGCAGGATATCGGCCAGTTTGGAGGCCAGCCCGGCTCCGATCTGGGCGGCGGGGCCTTCCTTACCGGCGGCACCCCCCAGGGCAACTGTAATGATGGTAGCCAAGGCCTTCACTGGCACTACCATAAAACGAATGCGTCCCGATTTGCGGTGTACCGCTTCGATCACCTTTTCGGTGCCGTGGCCTTCGGCGTCCGGGGCGAACCAGCGCACCAGGTATGTGCTGGCCACCAATCCCACCGGCAGCAGCAGCCAGTACCAGTTCCACTGTGCTGCCAACGCCACCGCGCCGTCCAACGCCAGCAGGAAGGCGGTGCTGGACAACCCCACAATGATCCCAACCGCGGTGGCGATAAAGAACCACCGGATAACGTGGATGAACAGGACCGAACTTTCCAGGAAGCGGCGTAGCACCAGGGGCAAAACTCCAGTAATTGGTAAAATCAGGCGTCTAGAGGCGGAGGAAATTAGTCACAGTAGGGAACGATGTCTGAGAGTGATAAACCCACAGAACCATTAAAAGCAAAAGCGCCCGGCCGTGGCAGTCAGGCGCTTCAGGCCTATAGTTGCTCTGGGGGACCGGGAGCCTACCCGTTCATCACCACAAAGCGCTTAAGGTCCCCGATGGCTCTGGTGCGTTGTTCACCTGATAACCAACCTGAATAAAGGTTGATTGTGTATCCAAAAAATCAAGCCACCTCTTCAGCTGGCTGGGCATTCTGAATAATGATCTTGGGATTGGAGTTCGGAGGAGGCACGGGCAGACCTTTTTCTTTCAGCAGGTTTATATGTTCTATCATACCCCACTTGGCCTTATATAGGCAATCCTCAATGGAATGCCCGATACCCGTGAATCCCTCCAGGTCCGGTGAGTAGAATCCGAAATAGTCCGGCTCTTCGGTGGCTTCAATGATCAGTCCATAATCTAGAGATATCACAATAGGAGCCTACCCGCTCATCACCACAAAGCGCTTCAAATCCCCGATGGCCTTGGTGATCTCAATCTCCCGGGGGCAGGCCTCGGTGCAGTTGTAGATCGAGTGGCAGCGCCACAGGGGAGACAATTTCTAACGATTTTCAAAAAGACTGTTCTGACTACTGCTACGAGACCAATCTGTGTCGAGAGACACCTTTATGTCGCGGAGAGTAGGATTGCCGTCTTTGTCTCCACGGAGGGCATCTGCACCTTTGTTTAGAAAGTATCGGTTTCCGTCGTAGGCACTTACTTCTTGAGCATACTCAGCTACAAATAACGGAATTCCAAGTTCCATCGCTTTCTTTCCGGCAGCGAAGGTTCCACCGTTCATGCTTGACTCAATGACGATGAGAGCCTTAGACAAACCACAAATTATCCTGTTTCGGCTCATTGCATTTCCAGGGTTCCAGGGTAATGTTGGAGGGCATTCGGAAACGATCAAATGATTCTGATCTTGTAGTTTCTCTTTTATATCTCTTTTCAGTGTAAAACTCATAATTCCTTCAGCGAGAATAATGCTTGTTGAGCCTCCGGCATCTAAAGCGGCCGTGTGTGTTGCCATATCCACACCATGGGCGTAGCCGCTTACTATGTTAAATCCATCGGACGCCAATGAATATGCTGCACGGTGCGCTACTTTTAATCCTTTATCCGTTGCTTTACGTGAGCCACAGAAACCAACCGAGCTTCTCTCAAAGAGTTCAAGATTCCCCTTGGCAAAAAGTATTGGCGGGGCTTCATCACCTAGCAGTGTCGATAGCCTTTGGGGGTAGGGAGGCTCTCCCTTGACAAGAATTGAAACTCCCTCCTGTCTCAGATCATTTGCAAGAATCTCTGCGTCCTTCAAGCTATTGGAAAATGACTCAGCAACATCATAACCCAATTTATATTTGGCAACCAACTCTTCAATTGATGCGCGGGCGAAGTCCTCCAATGATCTCTCTTCCTTCTTAAGCACTTTTAGGATCCGTGTAAAACTCTTGAAGCCCAAGCCCTTCGTTTGAAACAGTTGAAGTGCTGGTATCTGTGTGCTCATCTATTATCTGTATCACGTAGGGATTTTACACAGACCAATCCATAAACCTCGTTCACTCCCTCTACTTGCTTCAGGTATCGTGCGAAATTCCACATTGTTGTTCCTGATTGATATAAATCATCAACGATAAGTACCGTTGAATTTTTAACTGGCCAAGAAAGTTCGATACCCTTGTTTTGAAGGATATTACTCCATTCTAACTGTTTCTGGTCGAGACTTAACCCCTTTAGCTTCCGTTTTTGCACCCGGAAGCGAGTCTGAACAAATGGAGTATCGCTAGAAATAATTGAATTGTCAAGGAAAGAAATCATTCCCTCACAAAGAAGTTTGGGTAGACAGTATGCATTTGGGTTGGCATCACTCGAAGGAATTGAGGTTATAAAGCGTGGCAGTTTTGAGTCGGAGATCCCTGGAATACAGTGCACCGCTTGGACAAGATCAGCAACTAGCAAATCCAGGGCTTCTTGAGATTGATGATATTTGGCATTATACTCGAGTTGACCAACCTCTGTATATTCCCCCTCAGGTCCGCTAAAGTTATAGCCGAGAGCTAAGCAACCAGTTAGTTCGCTCCTTTCGAAACTCACAAGATGCTTATTTAAACCAATGATTATGAAACGTTTATAATAATTTCGGAACTTCTCGATTCTCTCACGCTCAGCTGCATCTAGGTTAATAAAAAAAGCAAAATTCGTTTTACCGCTCTTTGATTTCCTCCAACCAGTGTTTGACTTCGCCATTATATTTGGCTCTAGAGATCCAAATACCGATGCATAGAACGGCGGTAAATTCAAACACCAATTGCCTTCTTCAGTCTTTTTAAAGGGGCTCCACCCTAGCTGATTGCGAGAAAATGGCGGTTCGATATAAGACATTTGGAACCGATACTAGGTATCGTAGATAAGAGAGTTTGCCTAAACCTTATAAATCCCTACCCGTTCATCACCACAAAGCGCTTAAGGTCCCCGATGGCCTTGGTGATCTCGATCTCCCTTGGGCAGGCCTCGGTGCAGTTGTAGATCGAGTGGCAGCGCCACAGGCCGTTACGGTCGTCCAGCGCCTCCAGCCGGGCCCGGTTGCCGCCGTCGCGGGAATCGAAAATAAACCGGTGGGCCTTGACGAACGCCGCCGGGCCTATGTAGTGCCCGTTGAACCAGAACGAGGGGCAGCTGGTGGTGCAGGCGCCGCACATGATGCACTTGGTGGTGTCGTCGAAGATGGCCCGGTCTGCGATGGACTGCAAACGCTCGGTGGCCGGGGCCGTTTCCTGGGGTACAAAGTAGGGCATCACCTGCTCTAAGCCGGCGAAGAAGGGGTCCATGTCCACCACCAGGTCACGCAGTACTCGCAGTCCCTTGAGTGGCTCCAGCCGCAGGCGGCTGGACTTCAGGTCCTGGATCAGCACCTGGCAGGCCAGGCGGTTCAGGCCGTTGATCATCATGGCATCCGAACCGCATACTCCGTGGTTGCATGACCGGCGGAAGGCAATGGTGCCGTCGTCCCGATCCTTGATGTCCATCATTACGTCCAGGACTCGGTCCTGAGGGTCGACTTCCTTGATGAAGGTGTCGAAGCGCGATTGGCCGCTCTCGGGGTCGTAGCGATAGATCTCTACTGTCAGTTTCATCAGTACACCCTCGGCTTCGGTTGGAATTTGGTGATGGTCACCGGCTTGTAATCGAACTCCACCTGCTCGTCACCGGCCAGGGTGATGAAGGTGTGCTTCAGCCAGTTGGTATCGTCCCGCTCTTTGAAGTCCTCCCGGGAGTGGGCCCCCCGGCTCTCGGTACGTTGTAGCGCACTTTCCGCGATCGTCCAGGCCACGTCCAGCAGGAAGCCCAGCTCCAACGCCTCCACCAGCTCGGTGTTGAAATAGTCGCTACGGTCACTGATTGTCACCTCTTTATAGCGCCGGCGAAGTTCCATCACGGTATCCCGCGACTCAGCGATGCTCTGCTGTGTGCGATAGACCCCCACGCCGGCCATCATGGCTTTTTGCATGCTGGTGCGCAGGTCGGCAGCGTTCTCCTTGCCGTGGCCGTTTTTCAGGCGCTCTATCTCACCCACGACAAAACCGTCGGGTTCACCGGTGATCCGACCGAACTCTGAGTCCCCCAAGTACTGGGTCATGGCCTTGCCCGCCCGGCGGCCGAATACCACGATGTCCACCAGCGAGTTGGTCCCCAGACGATTGGCGCCGTGCACCGACGCGCAGGCCACTTCCCCGGCGGCGTAGAGTCCGTGCACCGCTTGCAACTTGGAACTCGCTTGCACCCGGCCGTCGACATCGGTGGGAATACCACCCATGGCGTAGTGGGCCGTGGGCTGCACCGGTATGGGCTCGGTGATCGGCTCCACCGCCAGGTACTTGCGGGCGAAATGGGAAATGTCGGGCAGCTTCTCATTGATCAACTCCGCCCCCAGGTGCACCAAGTCCAGCACCAGGTAGTCCGAACCGGTGTCGCCGGTGCCTTCAATTCCCCGGCCCTCGCTGATCTCGTTGTACATGGCCCGCGAGACCATGTCCCGGGGGGCCAGGTCCTTCACGGTGGGTGCGATGGCGGCCATGAAGCCGTCCTTGCCGGTACCCACGTTGTCCAGGTCGTCTTTGTTGCGCAGGATGCCGCCCTCTCCCCGGGCCGCTTCGGATACCAGGATGCCCAGCTTCCGCAGGCCGGTGGGGTGAAACTGCACGAATTCCATGTCTTCCAACGGCAGGCCCCGCCGCAGGCAGATGGCCATGCCGTCGCCGGTATAAGCCAGAGCGTTGGAGGTGATGGAGAAGGCCCGCCCATAACCGCCGGTACCAAGGAAGGTGGTCCGGGCCTGGAAAACGTGTACCTCACCGGTAGCCAGCTCGTAAGCCACCACTCCTTGGCAGGTGTCGCCGTCAAGGAGCAGGTCCAAGGCGTAGAACTCGTTAAAGAAGCGTACCTTGTTCTTTATGCATTGCTCGAACAGGGTATGAAGGATCATGTGCCCGGTGCGGTCGGCGGCATAGGCTGCTCGCTTGATCGGGGCCTCACCGAAATTGCGGGTATGGCCCCCAAACGGCCGCTGGGCGATCTTGCCGTCGGCTGTGCGGTTGAACGGCAGTCCGAAGTGCTCTAATTCCAATACTGCCTCTACCGCCTCGTCGCACATCACCTCGATAACGTCCTGGTCGCCCAGGTAATCGGAACCCTTGACCGTGTCGAAGAAGTGCCACTCGGGACTGTCAGGCTCTTCATTGCCCAGAGCGGCCCCGATGCCTCCCTGGGCCGCGCCGGTGTGGCTGCGCACCGGGTACAGCTTGGAAAGCACCGCCACGTTGAAGTTATGCTGGCTCAGTTCCAGGGCACACCGTAACCCGGCCCCTCCGGCGCCTACCACGATGGCGTCAAACTTATGGATCATGGCATGGCCCCCTGCAACAGTTGCGGATTAAAAGTGATCACCGCCACCACGCCTATCACCCACAGGACAAACCCTACCAGGTAGACCAGCCAGTCGCCAAAAGCGCGCAGACTGTCATTGGTCACCCAATCGTCGATGGTGGTTCGGATCCCGTAGAAACCGTGGTAACAGGCCAGTGAGATGAATATTACGTCGAAGACCTTCCACAGGGGACTGGCGAACAGGGCCGCCAGCGTCAGGTAGCGGGCCTGGGATGGATCGCTCGCCACCATGGCCTGCAGTGTTGCCAGGTCGTTGGCGCCATAGCCGATGGACTCGAAGCCCCACATGCCGGGGCCCATGAAATAGTGATAAATGTAAAAGTGCGTCCCTAAGGTGATAAACAGCAGGGCGCCGGTAATACGCTGGAACAGCCAGCCGCGAGCTCCGCCTGTGCTCATCCTTCGGCCCTCCACATTAGCAACCCACCAACGAGGAACAGCGCCCCCGCGATGATGTAAGTCGCATAAGCCAGCTGTTTATTCTTGCGCATGGCCCAGGCCGTGAACTCGCCCAGGATCAAGCGCACCCCATTGATGCCGTGGAACAGCAGCGCCCCCAACAGCAATACCTCGCCGATACGGAACAGGGGGGTCTTATAGGCCTCGATCACCGCGTTGAAGGCATCGGGACCCTTTGACATCTGGGACATGCCCCAGATGTGGAACAACAGAAACATGACAATACTGATTCCCGT
>SDBV01009259.1_pt1 | contig 13121 bp, 8 predicted proteins | sample 2277081 | NCBI WGS metagenome assembly SDBV01 (sample SAMN10402039, study PRJNA504765) | marine sediment metagenome | isolation source: marine sediment core GS10_PC15, 223 cmbsf | place: Arctic Ocean: Southern Knipovich Ridge | collected 2010
ACCCCCAAAAATCGCGGCATTCATCCATTCAGGATCCCTGTAGATAGGACGATCGTAAAAGGGGTGGTTTTCTTGCGGTTTGCACGTTTTCCCATCGGAAATGTCCCGATTCGTTTTTACTTCATCGGAAATGTCCCGATTCGACGAATCGGGACATTTCCGATGGGAAAGCGTGCAAACCGCAAGAAAACCACCCCTTTTACGATCGTCCTATCTACAGGGATCCTGAATGGATGAATGCCGCGATTTTTGGGGGTCACTGGTTCCCTCCAAAGCACTATTTTTTATTTCGTGGCCTAATCGTCCCCAGTGACCCCCAAAAATCGCGGCATTCATCAGTTCAGGATCCCCGTAGATAGGACGATCGTAAAAGGGGTGGTTTTCTTGCGGTTTGCACGCTTTCCCATCGGAAATGTCCCGATTCGTTTTTACTCCATCGGAAATGTCCCGATTCGTCGAATCGGGACATTTCCGATGGGAAAACGTGCAAACCGCAAGAAAACCACCCCTTTTACGATCGTCCTATCTACGGGGATCCTGAACTGATGAATGCCGCGATTTTTTGGGGTTCATGGGGACGATGAAAGCAAAAAAATTTTTAATTACACTGATGATACTGCGGGAGCCACTTTGACCCCCGTTCCTGGAACCAGGATCCAACCGTAGAGGGGATGCCCGTCCCGCGTGTCCAGGCTGGTGTCTATGGTCCTCTGGTGTGCGTCTACCCAATAGGCCAGGGTCCATCCGAGCATACGTACCCGAACCCGCATCTGACACTCGCTCAGGGCCAACCAGGGCCTCCGGGGGTTAGATGGTTTCTTCTTCAGTTTCCCGGCCTTCCAGGAGATTGATTTCTTGCGAAATTTCTCTAGGTTATTGGTGTAGTTCGAGCGCCTGGCCTTGTTGTAGAGGTCCTCTAGTTCCTCGAAGGTTGCCGGGACCTCCCTGAAATCCTGCACCTGGGAGTGGTTCACGAAGCTGTAGGTAAGGCGCCCAAACTGCAACAGCCGATTTTCGGCTAGGTCCAGTTGTCCACGAGGGTCGATGTGGACGCTGCGGGACAGGATCTTCCGGCCGACCCTGGACGTGAAGGCGGCCCAGATGGTCTTGGGGCCCACCCCGGGAGCATTCTTGAAGAAGTCGGTCCCGGAGCTCGTGATCACGGCACAGAAGGTCTCCACGGGGTTTCGGAGCCCATGCCAGGGACCGCCGGGCTCGGCACGGGCCATGATGGCTTTCCAGAGTGCCACCACATCGAGGACGTTTTTCTTCTTCCCGGGAGTCATGTTACCCATGTCGAGGTAGATCTTACGACGGAATTGAGGGTTGCGAGCCAGCTCCCGGTGCATCGCCAACAGAAGGATGATGATGCTGTCGGTGTCGGCGCTGCATATCCAGGCGTGCTTTTTCGGATAACGTTCTAGGCCCCGCACCATTTTGATGTCTCCTTCGCCCACGATCGGGATGCTCTCGGTTTTGCTGGGGCAGTTCGCCACGAACTGTTTCCACTCGCCTGGCTCCGGTCCACCGTCCAGCACGACTTCCTTGCCGGACGGAATCATGGTGACCATGTTGTGGTGCACAAACCGGAGCAGGTCAGGCCGCATGGCTCGCGTGCGCTGGTAGAGCTCCAGGAAGAACCCGAAGGGGGTCACCTTTCCCTCCAGAACCCTTTTCTCGGCGCCGAACAATTTGAGGAACACATCCTCGTTGGAGGACTCGGGGTTACAGAGTTTTGCCGCGGGGCCGAGATCATCTAACTGTCCCTGGGTCAGGCAGGGACGACTGGCGTCGCGTTCCCGTTGCACGGGCTCCTTGGCGCGCGGGGTATGCCCACCGTCGTCAAACATGCCCACATAGGTCTCGGCCTGGGGGAACCGATCGAAGACCCACTTAAGGTGCGAAACCCACCACGCGACCAGATCCTTCCGGTGGGCCGATTTCCCTGAATAGAGGAAGAGCCGCAACATCAGGTCTTCAATCACCACCTGAAACCCCCGGAAGGTTGCGGGGGTCGCAGACTTCCAGCACTTTGGGAACTCCGCGCGGAGGATCTCTTTCCAAGCTGTGGCACCGATGATTCCCATCGTTTCTGTCCGTAGACTTAATCTGTCTTTGGTTGGTTGGAGGGACTTAAAGGATTCGCGGGTTTTCTATTTTTTCACAAAAGCCCGAGAAATCGAAAACCCTACGATGACAACAACTCGGCTGGATCTGTGCAAGACTGTGATTCGTGCCAGCGAGGTGGAACGAGCCGAACTCTTCGCTAAGCGGCTCTTCGGGAATGCGAAACTGCTGCAACAGGCGGCCGGAGACTGGGTGGATGAGTTGGACTGGATCGGAGGGATCGACTCCGATGCTGGACCGGCCTTGCTCCACATGGTTTGGACGGCGCAACCGGTCCTGGCCTTCGAAGCCAGTCGGGAAGGAGCCCGATACATCGTCACGGTCTATCCGTTCGGGATCCGAGGGACCCTGCCAAGCCTGCTGCGCATCCCACTGCGCATTCTGGAAACCCCGCTGAAGCAGGCGGTGCAGTGCTTCCTCAGCTCCAACGCTTGTCTCGGGGAGAGGATCCATCCGACCCGGGGTGTACTGATCGTGGATTTCTTCAAGTACAACGCGGTCCTGACCAAGGTGCTTCAACGGTACCGAGTTCTGCTGGTGGCCTGCCTCCTGGACGCCATGTGCAAATCCTGGAGACAGAAAGCCCCCCGCGATCCTGAGGCCTACATCGACCAGAAGGGCGCGCGACTCCGGGAAGCTTTCCTGGCCAAGTATCCAGAGTTCCGGGCTCAGACCGAAGATGCCTGGAAGGTGGCACGCGGTGACGCTGTGCATCGATTGGCTTCCGCTTTATCTGCAACAATAAAGGTCGAAAAATGAAGAATCCGTGTATACAGGTTGAGGTTCCGGGCGGGCCCATAAGAGGCGACCATGAGATTTCTAATTCTGGTCGTGCTCCTGGCGTCTGTTGCCACGGGTTCCCTGATCGACGGCCCGGAGCGATGCGCCAAAGGAAATACAGAATGTGAGCCCCACAAACCCCCACCCCCGCCCACCAAGGAAGGGTGTGAAAATTGCCGCGATGGGGAAGGGACTTGCCGCGTGGAGCAGAACATAGCCGTGAAGCGTCTGTGTGCCAAAGAAATATGTCTCAACGGCCGCCCCATCAACGGTTCCGGCCCGGTTGGACCCCCACTCATCAACTGCACCGACCAGGAGTGCGACTACGGCCTGATCCCGGTCTGCGTGGTCCTGGAGAACGACCGGGGAGAGGCCACCGGCGACATCGAAACCGTCTGTGTGGAGGACTCTCGCCAAGTTCATCGACTGCTCAAGAAGAACCCGGGGACTCGCTTGGGCAACTGCCCCTGTGACGAGATCTGTTCCGGTTGTCCGCCTGGACCCGAGGGTCCCCGAGGACCGCCCGGAGAACAAGGAGAAAAAGGCCCCCCGGGGAGACGTGGGCCCCAAGGGGAGAAAGGCGACACCGGCCGAACCGGACCCAAGGGTGACCAGGGACCGCCTGGTCGCAAAGGCGACCGTGGACCCAAGGGCGACAAAGGCGACCGTGGACCCAAGGGCGACAAAGGCGATCGTGGACCGCGTGGACCCAAGGGAGACAAAGGCGATAAAGGTGATCGTGGACCACGCGGACCCCAGGGAGAGCGTGGACCCAAGGGAGACCAAGGTGATCGTGGACGGCGTGGGCCCGAAGGACCGGACGGACCTCCTGGACCCCCCGGACCGGATGGTGCGCAAGGTCCCCCTGGTCCAGAGGGTCCCCAAGGTTCAGAAGGACCCCCGGGACCGACGGGACCGCCTCTGATTAACTGCACCGACTGCGATTGTGCCGACGGAAAGTTCCCGGTGTGTCACATCGTGAGGAATGCCCAAGGCGTCGCCACTGGATCCATAGAAACCCTGTGTCTGGACACCCGACAACAGGTGATCCGTCACGAAGAGGCACACGGGGACACCCGGGGCCACTGCGATTGTGTAGACAAGAGCGCCCCCTGCCGGGTCATCTGCTTCAAGGGCATCAAGACCCTCTGTGTGCAGGAACACCGTGTCACACGGGACTTCACCTTGGATGTGACCGACGGGCCTTGCCCTGGAAAACCCTGCCATGTGATCTGCACGCCCCGGGACCAGACCATCTGTGTGGCCCCGAGCAAACTGCCTTGGTGGCTGACCGAGGGCAACGCCGAACTGGGCCCCTGCATCCCGGAGGAGTGTTGCAACGGAGGAGACGGAGACCCCAAGCCCACCAAACCATGCACCGTGGTTTGCACCCGAGACCAGAAAGAAATTTGTGTCGACCACCGGAGCGAACTGGAGTGGCACATGCGAGACGGTGGGGCCACCCGCGGATCCTGTCCCTGTGTCACGATCTGCAAGGAGATCCCCCGTCCCTACGGCCGAAACAAGACCATCTGCGTGCCCCCCTCGACTCTCCCGAAACACTTTGCCGAGGGAGCCACCAAGGGCCCGTGCGAGCCAGACACATGCCCCGTGGCATGTACCAACGTGACTGGACCACGCGGTCCCCGTGGTAGACCAGGATCGCCTGGACCCATGGGAGAGGATGGAGTCCCTGGACCTGCCGGAGAAGTTGGCCCCGAGGGTAATTGTACCTGCAACAGCACGGAAATTGTGGAGAAGCTCATCGATACCGTGAACTGTTCTTGTCCCGAGGGTCCCCAAGGCCCGGGAGGACTACCCGGGCCGCCTCTGCAAAACTGCACCGACTGTGACTGTGCGGAAGGATTGATCCCGGTCTGTCACGTGGTTCGAAATGTACGGGGCGTGCCCACCGGAGTCATTGCGACCCTTTGCCTTTCCACGCGTTCCGAAGTGATCCCTCATCTGGACCATGGGGACCGATTGGGTCACTGCAATTGCTCGGTCCTGGAATGCAAGCCCTGTGACGACGAGCGAGACTTTAAGCCTTGCCGGGTCATCTGCTTCCGAGAAAAGACGATCTGTGTCGATCCTGGGAAAATCTACGAACGCCACTTCATCCTGGGAGCAAAAGATGGCCCGTGCGAGCCCGATACCTGTCCCGCAGCCTGTGACGAACAGTGTCCGGATGCCTGCGACGACGACGATAAACACCCCCACGATCCAGACGGAAAACCAAGACCCCCTTGTGTGGTCATCTGCACCCAGGATGGCCGCACGATCTGTGTGGATCCCAAGAAACTCCGCTGGTTCCTGAACGAGAGGAACGCCACGCGGGGTGCCTGCCCACCCCAGGAATGTCCGGAAGCCTGTGAGGACACATGTCCGGAAGCCTGTGAAAACGTGGAGGGACCTCGTGGCCCTCGTGGACCCAAAGGTGACCCGGGTCCACCTGGAAATGCTACCTTCGAAAAGTGTGTGGTGATATGCGAGCCACGCCACGGCAAGAATGTCACAGCCTGCGTCGATCCCAGCACACTTCAGAGGCATCTGGCCGCAGGAGCCACCCTTGGTGCATGTCCATGTGTGGTGATCTGTGCTCTGGTGGAACCCCACAAACGCCACTTCGATCCCGTCAGAAAGACAATCTGCGTCGACCCCAAGGCCCTCCACGACCACTTCCATGCTGGAGCCACCAAGGGCCCATGCGAGCCCGACATCTGCCCTTCTGCCTGCAATGAAACCGTGGGCCAGCCTGGACCCAAAGGTGACCCCGGACCCCGTGGACCACCTGGAAATGGCACTGGCTCGGGCTTTGACAAATGTGTGGTCATATGCAAACGATCTCCTCACAGCGGCAAAAACGTGACGGCCTGTGTGGAACCGGAACGAATACCGGAATTCCTTCGACAAGGTGCCACCGAGGGAATTTGCCCATGCGTGGTCATCTGTGAACCTGTTAAGAAGCGTGGAGGACCCGTGGAAAACAAAACCCTCTGTGTGGCTCCCGGAACGCTCGGCGACCACTTCCGTGCTGGAGCCAGGAAAGGACCCTGCGACCCAGAGACCTGCCCATCGGTCTGTACGAACGTGACAGGACCCCCCGGACCGGAGGGACCACAAGGGCCGCCAGGAAATGCAACGCTTGACGTTTGCCCCACCGCCTGTCAAAATGTGACGGGTCTTCCCGGACCCGAGGGACCGGAGGGGCCAGAGGGTCCGGAAGGACCTCCCGGTCCACCGGGCAATGCAACCCTTGACGTTTGTCCCGACGCCTGTCAAAATGTGACGGGTCTTCCTGGACCCGAGGGACCGCAGGGACCTCCTGGTCCACCAGGAAACGCAACCCTTGACGTTTGTCCCGACGCCTGTCAAAATGTGACGGGTCTTCCCGGACCCGAGGGACCTCAGGGGCCTCCAGGGGAACCAGGTGGACCTCCAGGGCCTCCCGGACCCGAGGGACCCGAAGGACCTACCGGAAATTGTACCTGCAACAACACGCTGATTGTCGAAGAGGTCCTGGAGAAAGTGAACTGTACTTGTCCACCAGGCGAACAAGGACCCCCAGGACCACCTGGTCCACCTGGCCCTGAAGGTCCAGCTGGGGCCGAGGGACCTCCAGGCCCTCCAGGGAACCCAGGACCCCCCGGGGAGCCTGGACCTCCTGGCCCGAACGGTCCTCTGAACAATCTAACCGACGTGGAGATTGTGAATGCCACCACCTGCGATGTGCTCCACTTCGAAAACGATACCTGGGTCAACCGCAACCTGACCGAATTGGTGATTGAGCTCGTACGCAACATCAGTTGTGACTGTCCCCCGTCATGCCTTTGCATCGAACGGACCTGTCGCAGCAAATCACGCCGAAATGGCGACGACGACACTGAAATCTGTTTCATCTTCCGGGACGGAGCCGGCCAGCCCACCGGCGTGTTTGAAACGGTCTGCGTCAACGAAACGGAAGCCCAACGTCTGCTCGCTGAAGGACACATCAACGGAAAATGCAAGTGTGATCGACTCTGCCCCAACGGAGACGGGAACGGTGACGAATGCGGTTGTGAAGGAAAGGTCACGACCCTCAAGCTGCAGTACAACGGCGGAAACGCTGGAACCGTCACGGTACGACAGAAGATGCCTGACGTGGTTGTCTTCGGACCCACTCTCCTCCAACCGGGCGATATGTTCACTATCAACGGCGCGGACAAGAAAGGAACCCTCAGGTACGACTCTTTTCTTCTCTTCTTTGGCTAACCCACCCAACAGCACGGAGATCACATTGTTCGTGAACGGGAACTTGGATGTCAAGATTCACACCAGCTGCTCGGATCCTGCCGTCGGTCCGGGTCTCGTGGCAGGATCCTTTGAGGTCATCTCTGGTGAAAGCCGCACCTTCAACGGACCGCTCTGCCCGGTCGAGAAGCGCAAAAAGAGAAGCTGGTTCTCATGGTAAGCGGGGGTTGTTATAAATAAAAAAAAACTTTTTTTTTATGCCAACAGACGGTTTCCTCGATTCCTTCTTGCGAGCGGGCCTACTTAGGGTTAGGAGTCGAGACTACGGTTAAGTTTCACAGCGGTGGTGGTCAAAAAAAACGTTTTCGCCGCCGGAGCCTATATTTATTAAAAAAAGTGGCAGGGTTTGCCGTAGCCCTGAGGCTGGTGAAAGGAAAAATCAAGATTGAAAAATTGTTTTTACTATCGAGGTTTCTGAAAAAAAGTCCGAGAAACCTCGTTTCTAGGAAACGCTTAAAATGTGCCGTTTCGCGACACAAGGTCTGTCTTTGCTGGTCCGGAAGAGATCGACCCTTCTGGATTTACTTGTTTTCTATGCGGCGGTGTTTTATGTGGTCCTGATGGGATCCAGGACATCCTACATGGCGACGACCGAACGTGTCATGATCGTTGTGGGTCTCAAGATGGCCTTTCTACGACTCGGGGTCCACTGGGAGAAAATTCCTTTGGCTCGCCTGGCGGCCTCGTCCGGGATCACGTTTCTGGGGCTGGTCCCGACCGCTGTCATGGGAATCTTTGGACGCTGGGCGAAACGCCAGATCACAGCACTCGCCATGGGCATGTTCACGGCAGCCCTAACCATCTCGGTTCTCAGGAAACATCAGACCACCGAAGACGACGCCAGGACTCGCTATTTTTTCCTGTGCTTGTACCTGATCGAGCTCACGGCGATGTTTCTAGCATAAATACAGATTTTTTTTATTTAGGTCTGATCCCCAAGGACGAAGCTTTGTACTTGATGGAAGCTACAGTTCGCGTGTTACCAAATCGACGCTGTAGGTCCCTCCAGAAGTCCCCGTGTGGCAAGGAACGATCCGTGCCTTCCGCACACACCTCAAGCCGTGTTTCTTCATCAGGTCCCCAGTAACGAGAGCGCTTCCGGGGTTTCTGCGGCGGGCTGACACGTTTTCGGGTCCTGCAGGCTTCCACGATGTCCTCGATCCGGTTCAGATCCTTTTGAGCCTCGTTCAAATTATTTTTGGCCGTCTCCGCCCGCAATTTGGCTCGGTTTACTGCCTTCTGTGCGTCGTTTCGGAGTCGCTCGGCTCGTTGAAAAAGGCCTTCGATCTCATTTCCGAAGTCCGTAGCCATTGTGTGTGCGCGCGCGAGTGATCGGAGATGCGAACCCCAACGCGTCGGGCTCAAAAAGTCCGAGAAAAAGTCCGGGTGGTCGCGCGGGCGCCCGACTTACAAACACGATCTATCCAATCGCGAACCATACCACCGAACCCCTTCCTCAATCCAATCGAAGCATGAGTGAAAAACGTACTGCCGTCGAGGCATTCCCGAAATCTCCAGAACCCAACAAGAAGGTCAAATGGGCTTCGTACCAGGAGATAGTGGCGAAACAGGAAGCTTTTGTGGCTCACGTTTGGGGACCAGCGGGACCCGAACCCCTGACTCCGGTCTGCCAGTTGATCGCAGACACTTTCTTTGACGGTCCAGAGAGGTTCAAGAAATTCTACCACTGGATCACTTTCACCCAACGCTATTTCGACCTCAGGATGAGTTGGATCCCCTTCTTGGGTGGCACGGGGGGATTCACCCCGGAGGTCGTGGAGCGATTCCAGAAACTGGAAGACCTGGAGGAACGTAAGGCTCAGGTCCTGGCTCATCTCCTGACGCATTCCGCACTCCATCACTACGGCTCCCACGAACTCTGCTTCCTTCTGGAATACGTGTTCATCCCCGCGGCTCACTATGGATTTGGCATGTTTCCCAAGAAGATGCGTGCCATGTTCAAGCGGGTGGTGGAGATCATGGACCTGCCGATCAAGAACGATCAACTATCCAAAGGCACCTTGGGGAAGGCCAACCGGGGCAGTGGTCTGAAGTGGGTCGAGACCTACCGCATCTTGTTTGAAGCCTGTCAAATGCGGCGCTCGGACGAAGCCGGGGCCAAGAAACAGATCTTCTATAGTTTCCTGTGGTCGATCGCTGGGGGAGGCTGTTCCGGACTCAGCATGATCCACTACAGCGGGGCCCCTAGGTATTCGTCTTTGTCGCGTCGTGATTATTAAAGCGTTTTCCCCCTTTGTAAAACAACCATGTCGGAACCCCAAGAAGCAGAGGAGTCGGCACAAGACCACTGACTGCCAGGCATTCCTGAAGATGGACCAGGAACTGAACAAATGGAGAATTACAGAACCCCTGACCAAAGAGGACAGAGAAAAACTGGTGGATTGTGAATAAAAAAAAATTCTTTTCAGCGTTTCAGGACGCTGAACATGACCTCGACCACGAGGGGGTCGAACCGATCTCCAAAATGAGCCTGGACCTTCTTGACCGACGGGGAGGCAGGCCAGTCGCTCAGGGAATCAATTTCATTCTGCATCCTCAGCAGGGAGGGCGCATCTCGGAACACCGAAACCAACTTTCGGCGGAGAGGGGCTGGCATGGCCCTGAGTGAGTTCACCACAGTCTTGCGACGCTTGAGCCGGTAGGAGGAGATCACGCCCGCCCCCAGTCTCCGGTGGGCTGCCACATTGGTGTAGCCCTTCAGAAACAGCCAGACCACGGCATTGAACACCTGGTCGGGGTCTTTGGTCAGCTGATTGAATCCCCACCGGCTTCCACAACAACGGGACTCTTCCCGGCATTCCCAGAGCCTTTCTAGGATTTCTTGGGCCCACGCCGGGGGCGATTCCTTGGGATCAATCGGGTCGAGGGCAAACCATCGCCGTCTGCGTTTCAGGGCGCGGATTGGATCTCCAGTCACGTGCGGCATAACCTCCCGGAAGAGCCGTTGGGGATAGTGCGGACGTTCCTTGTAGTCGACCTCGTACAGACCGGTTCGCAAAATCTCGTAGGTCCAGCACACATAGTCGAGATCGCCTCCCATAGACTTGGGGAAGTATACATACCATACGATTCTGTTGGCACAGTTGCCCCGGGACATTAGGATCTCGATCAACATCTTGGCGCCGGAAGGTGCTTCCAGCTTACGATGACTGCTCAAGACCCAGACCAGATAGGTCCACACCCCACCCTTAACTGGGGCCGGCAAGGAAGGGCGATCCCCCTGTACCATGATCGACAAGTCTTCCGGATAGCCTCGATGCCAAGCCATGGTGGCCAAGTAGCTCAGGGACGGCGGGATGAGTTCCGCTCCCATGCGGACACAGTCCCACAGGGCGCCCAGGTCGGGTGCATAACCACGCGGATCCAGGGGACCGTCGGGCTCCACCACCTTTCTCTTAAGCATCGTAGGGTGTTTTTTTCTTTATTGTTAATTACACGACGACGGTATCAACTTCTTTTTTGCTTTTCTTCGAATCGTCACGGGTTTTCGCTGCCTGCCAAATTGTTTACAGAGCTCCTGGTAGTATTCCTGGCTGCCCAGGTTCCGCTTGTCGAGTTCCGTCCAGATCTTTTTGAGGTCTGTGACTTCCTCTGGCGTACAGCGGACCGGACGAGCTCGCTTGGGTTCCGGCGCTTTGGGCGCAGCCTTTTTTCGTTTTCCCGGCCGTAGGATGGTTAGATCCTTCATTTTTTCCCACCGGCGGACCGCATGTTTCAGGTCGGCTTTGGCGTTTTCCAGGCAGGCCTCGGCCTTTGCTACCAACAGCTGTTTCTCACCTCGGTCAAGTTCGGCTCGTCGCTTGACCTTACGGAGTGCAATCGCGACCGCCTCCAGTTCTTTTTCTACCGTTGGCGTAGGGGTACTCATGGTGTTGTGTTGTTTAGTAGTGGTGGGGTGGAATCAAATACAAGGGGATTCTTTTTTTTTTTGTCCTCAGGTTGGCACACCCTTCTGGACGTGGATTTTTACCAGGGATAAAACCTCATTTGCATCGCCTGAGGGGGCGCGGCCGACTAAGGTCACAGACGTGTTCCATTTTCTAATTTTCATTGTTAAACACGCACAACCGCACTCCATCCAGAAAAATGGACCAACCCTTACACACGACTTTCCAAGAACTTGGGAAGGCTTGGCCACGGCTTCGGAAATGGCATCGGGATGCAGTCTCGGTTCTTCCCAGGGGTCCCAGGGCAGCCATCGATCGTGCTTTCCCTATGTGGGAGGACGGTCCAAACCACACGATCCAAGCTCTGCTGGTGGATGCCCTGTGGAAGCAGGGAACCCGCCGGGATCCAGACGCATTTGGCCAGCGTGCCGGTGTCCTTCACACCTACGTGCTGAATCAAATCATGGGGGAGCTGCAGCTGGTCGAGCGTCAGGTGGGTTCCTTGGGGTGGCAGTACATCGTGGACGTCTTCAAGGAACTCGAGGGGCGCCCCCTGTCAAAGCCGTTACCACCGACCCAGGTCTTTCGCCTGTTTCTGTCGATGCATCGTCAACCCGACTTGGTGCCCGCGGTCTACCGGATCGTGAACCGGTTGTATCAGGCAGCCAGCCAAGCCATCAAGGATATCACCAACCCGGAAGCCAGGAAAACTGCCGTGGCGAGGGTCTTGAGGCACCACGGACTCAGCCCGGACCTGAAGGAAGAGACCCTTCCTCTTTCTATATACCCCCTTCCAGGCGGACTCACCAAGATGTGGACCATCTCTGGGGCGCCCCGAAGACTTCCTCGGGCGGAGGAAAGGGACTTCCGTGCCTCGATTGCACGCCCAGCCATAGCCCTGCGTGTGGCGGAGGATGTGGCCGACCTCAAGAGTACGAACTGGGACTGGGCCGCCGGCCTGATGGAGGCTGCCCTGTTTTGGCCCGGCCAGCGGATTCTGCGACGTGTGGTCCGGGAAGTGGAAATCATCAACGACACCTCCCGATCGCAGTTCACCACGCTTCAGGCCACGATCGTGTTGGTGACCTTCCTGCGCCTGGTGGAACACTTCCACTTCCCGGGGGATGACAACCCGCCCCAGGTCCTGACCGACCAGCTGCTGGACCAGATCGAGCGCAAATACGTGCCTGGCCTTCGCGCCAAGATGAAAACCAACGCACAGCGAAGGGCACGGGACGCGGAGCGTCGTCGAGAACGTGCGGAGGAGGGACGTCAGGCCCAGAAAGAGGAAGCGCGGACTTGGAAGGAACAGATGGTGGACCAGGGACGTAAGTTTGCGGCGATCTCCCGTTTGGCAGAGGAGCTTGCCGAGGCCCTGAAAGAGGGGCGTGTCGAGAAAGCCAACCATCTGTTCCTGCAGATCCGAACACTGACCGGGGACGGCACCATGACCGTGATCAAACCCCCCAAGTCCGTGCTGGCCGGTGAGCCGGTCGGCCAGGTCGTCGTGCCACCGGCCAGCACGGAGCTTTTAATGTTGTTCCGACGCATGGATGCCACCCGTCGGGCCATACGGGGTCCCCGCTACCGAATCGATCCTGATCTGCCAGGAGCCCTGGCCTACTGGAAGCGCGAACGTCGGGAGTGGTGGCGGACCGCCCTGGTCCCCCTGACCATGCCAAGCCCCGACGGATTTATCTCCATGGCCTCCCTGCACCTGCTGCTGGCCCCGGTCCCGGACGAGTATTTCATCATGATCTTCAGCCTGGGATTGTTCGCCACGGCATCATGGCCCGCCGCCCGAGTCATGAAGACCAGAGGGATCTCCGTGGAGCGTCCCCAAGACGAATCCCTTCAGTACCTGGTCGATGCCATCAACTTGATGCATCAGCACCGTGTGGCACCTCGACCCCTCAAACGGGAAAAAATCCTGTCCATGGCTCGATGCACCGAGTGCCAGTGGGGCCAGATGGATCGGTTTGTGCCGCCGGATCAGGCCCCACTCGACCAGGTTGC
>SDBV01009260.1_pt1 | contig 13120 bp, 11 predicted proteins | sample 2277081 | NCBI WGS metagenome assembly SDBV01 (sample SAMN10402039, study PRJNA504765) | marine sediment metagenome | isolation source: marine sediment core GS10_PC15, 223 cmbsf | place: Arctic Ocean: Southern Knipovich Ridge | collected 2010
CGGGTTCGAGGCTCAGTTTGAAGCGGAAGCGCATCTGGAGCTCCCCATCGAAGAGGGGATCCGTATGGGATTTGCATTGCCCGCCATCTTCGCTATGAGCTCCCCCTTGCGGGTGGACGGTGTAGTTCTGGAAGGCAGCGATCGACGTATTTTCCTCGTGCGACCGAATATTGGATTCTTCTTCGACGATCTGGCCGTGCCTCTTGAGATAGAGATCGCGTATGCCGTGCCCATCCTCGGCAAAAACGCTCCAAAGCAGTACACCGTTACTCTGCAGATCGTCTCGAACATAAAGCTCTTTTGATACCATTTTAATTTCAACCTACGCAATTATGAAGCAAAATCTTGTTTTTTTAACAAGATTTTGCGAAGTAATTGCTAAATCATTGGCTGCATATATAAGATAGACTATAAAGATTGGGTTGTGGGCGCAGCCAACGATATGTATCTGTGAAGCTTCCCTGTTATGCAATCTGAAGGCTGTGGATCGATACAAAGCTATCCGGCAGCGAATCCGGCGGCACCGGACGCGACCGCTCAGGCGGGAGCATGGTGAAAGAAGCGTGAGGTGAAAGGAACCATTCGTTTGATAAAAATCATTCTTATAATCATTCCGAAAATCATTCTTATGATAACGCTCTGCACCTCGTCCCTGCATCTCTTTGGGGAGATCCGGACTTACAGAGAAACGACTGGAGGCGAGGTTCTGACTGTTACATATCGGATCGAACCGTCTCGAGAAGGATTCAGCATATCGGGAACCGCCACCGATAGCGGCAAAATGGCTTACTGGTTGGAGGCAGAGGTGGACCGCTCCTTTGCCACAAGGTCTTGGAAACTGTCAGACAATCGCAAAGGCCTTAATATATCTGCTTACAGGTCAGATAACACCCTTATCCTCACAAAGATTCAAGAAGGGAAAAAGCTCAAGCGGGTGCTAAAAATCAAATCGGATCCTTGGTTTCAGCTTTACCCATTGAGTTTTGAGAAGTTTGCTGCCGGAGGCCGGAAGACCACAAGGTACTGGTCAATCAATCCTGACGAGGCAAAGGCTTACGAGTTCTCTCTGACAAGAAAGGAAAACTCACTCGTAACGGTCGCCGGAAGGGACGTCCTGAGCGAGCATTTCCGTATTTCCCTTACCGGGTTTCTGGCCTTGTTCTGGGGAGCCGATTGCTGGCATAGAAAAACAGACGGAAAGTTCATGCGATACGAGGGAGTAAACGGACGACCCGGTACCCCCGTTACGGTGACAGAGTTCTTGGGTGAGAGGTAGTGCGGACCAGGCCATAAGAGCGCCGGACCGGGGAAAACGATCCCTGTTGATTACGCACTCGACAGCATCCTTCATCTCATTGACGTATCCGTGAGCGTGAAACCGGAGGGGCATGGGAAACGAGGTCCCCTGCGTCGGCCGATTCCATAGCGTACTGACGGTGCACACAGTTAGCACAGGCGATGTTGTCGAAAGGGGCTGAGATGCCGTGCCGCTTCGCAAAGCCTGTCCCGTTTATGGTTACCCTTATTTTTCTCTCACTCATCGAGCGTTAGCCTCCCTATCAGAGCCCAGGGGCCAGGTTCAAGGTTCTATGTTTAGCTTCCTCAATATATCCCAGTACGCGCCACGGCAACCATGCCGAATGGCATCGGCCAGCCTGTCATTGGCGTTGTAGTTGTAGTTTTGATCGGATTTAGACGGATCGAAGAAAAAAAACCGCCTGTCACCGCCAATAAGCCTGTCGAGCACATCAAAGACGGATGTCTCGATTTGTGGCTCGATAAAGAATGTCGGTTCCGCGGTGGCGGGACAGCCCAGTCTCTGCCACAGAGGGGTTCCCGGATAAATCCGTAGACCCACATTGATGCCCGTCTGATCGGGAGCGGCCTTTTTCATCAGCTCTATTGTTCGTGCGATGCTTTTCTCACTCTCACCCGGACCGCCGAGCAAGAGGTCGAACATAACGGTTATTCCGGCGTCTCTGCACAGACGTGCCACTCTGAGGATGTCATCGGGTCCGTAGTTCCGACCCAGCTGCCTCAGCATATGAGGATCACCGCTATCGGCGCCAAAGTTGATGCCCGCACATCCGGCACGCTTCATCAGCTGCGCCAGCTCCCCGGAAAAAGGAGTGGGACAGCAGTAAGCGTACCAGCGGAGTCGATCACCCAGTCTGCGGCTGACAATCTCACGGCACACCTCTTTGGCGTGAAGCTCCGGGAGATTGAACTCGCTGTCACACGTATGAATATGGTCGATTCCCTGTTCCAGCAGGCGCTGGAGCTCATCCACCACAGCTTTTGGTGGTCTGACCCGGATCTCTCCGCCTTTAGCGACCGGATCCGCACAGTAGGTGCAACCCCCGGTACAACCGCGTTTCGTTTCAACACCGGCCTGTCCACCCTCTCGAAAATACCGTCTATTGTCGATCCAGTTTCGACTCATAGGGGGAAGTTTATCAAGAGAAGGAAAGACCGATGGATTCCGTCTCCACACCCCATCCTCCGGCCGTATTAGAGCGGGCACGTCGGTCCAACCCTCTTTTCGCTGCAATCTGTCTGCCAGCTCGACAAAGGCAAACTCTCCCTCGCCCCAGATACCGGCGGTGATGCCGCCGTGGCAGCGGTCCAGGATGCTTTCCGCCATTACGGAGAATCCGGCGCCGCCCAAGACGAGGACGGCATCGGTACACCCTCTGATCGTCGCCACCACCTGGGTGAAATCGTCGAGAAAGGACTGCCGGCTCGTAAAGGCGCAGTCGTCGGTGTTTCTCAGTGACACCCCAACCAACTCATAGGAGGTGTTGTTAAATAATTCCACCACGTCTCGATTCACGTCTTCGGACCAGCAAAGGTCCAGAACGGTTACGGCGTGACCTGCCCCGTCGAGGGCTTCTGCCACGTATTCCAGTCCGATAGGCGCTATAGGGGGTTTAATGCGATTTGTGTTGATCAGCGCTACGTTCATGACAGGGTCCCGTGAGCTCCCGTTACCTTCGCGTTCAAGGTAGCCTATTTCTAATCCGTAGCGTGTCGTTGCGTCAATGGCCGGGCACGAGCGTCGCTCTACGTATACTGGAGTTTTTCCACTAATGCAGAAGAATCCCTGCATCTCTCCTGACTCAGCATTCCACGAAATTGCCCCACACTCTCGAATCCCTGTTCCTCCATCCACGATTCCAGAAACCTTAGAATTGAATCGATTTTAGCGAAACCACTGCTGGAAAGGGTTGAGTACAGCTGGACGACCTTCGCACCGGTCAGAAGATGCTTGACGACCTGCCCGGCTCCGTAGACTCCGGTAGAAGCTGCGAGATCACACTCCAGCTTTCCATAAAGCAGCGCCATCCAGCGCAAAACGTTGCTCGTCTCCTGTTCCGAGCTGAAAGGGGATCCTGCTGTCAGCTGGAGATTATCAATATCGACATCGATTTGATAGAAGCGATTGAAGAGCACCAGGGCCGAGGTTCCGCTTGCAGTCAGATGGTAGGCCAGGCGCATCATCGAGGTGAAATACGGGCTGAGTTTAATGGAAAGGGGTATGTTTACGGTCTTCCGTATCTCCTCGAGCACGACGACGTAGAGGTCCTCGATGGCCTTGCTATAACCAGCCGTCAGGGAAGGTGCCACCGAAATGTTGAGCTCGATAGCATCGGCGCCGGCATTCCATACCAGCTCTGCATACGTTTTCCAGGCCTCCATCGAAGCACAGCAGATACTGGCTATAAGAGGGATGGAAACCTCCTTTTTCGCCTGCCGGATCATGTTTAGATGCTGCTCTGCACGCAGGGGTTTCTCGAGTGGAGCCGTCTCCCCGCTATTGTCCGGCTCCTCAGGGATCTCGAAGAGGGATTTCAGGACGATGGCTCCGGCACCCGAGGCGGCGCACCGCACTATGCCTTCGACACTCTTCGTTAAATCGCCGCTACCCACCACAATGGGATTTCGCAGTTCCAAGCCCATATAAGTTGTTGTAAGGTCAACCATGTCTGTCCCCCTTCAATGTTGTAGTAGAGTTATAGTATAAAAATATTATACTTTACTAATTTAGTAAAGTAATTGATCCAAAAAAATTGAGAAATTCAAGCCAAATTCACTGTATTCCAAGGTATCCTTCTTGTCGGTTTTTTTTATAATACCGTCTACATTTTTTGCGATTACCACTCACGTAGAGATTTGGAGTAAAACTTATGAACGCATCCAAAGTGACGAGCGCCGAGGAGGCTATAGGGCTGATTGCCGACGGCTCAACCGTGGCGATTCAGGGTTCCGGGGGAGGGGTCTGCGAGCCAACTTTTCTGCTCAAGACGCTGGGAGCGAGATTCCTTGCAAGGGGCAGACCCCGGGATCTCACACTTCTTCACGCCACCGGCCTGGGAGATCAGAAAGAGATCGGCTGCGATTATCTGGCTCAGAAGGGTCTGGTCAAGAAAGACATTGCGGGTCATCTCGGGATGGCGCCAAAGATGGCGCAAATGATCTACGAAAACGAAGTCCAGGGATACAACCTGCCTCAAGGGGTGATATCCCACCTCTACGGCGCTATTGCGGGCAGGAAACCGGGGGTTATCACCAAGGTGGGTCTGCACACCTTTGTCGATCCCCGCCTCGAAGGCGGCAAGGCGAACGACATTGCCAGAGACGACCTTGTTCAGGTCATCGAGTTGCTGGGTGAGGAATGGCTTTTCTACCCAAGGTTCGATATCAACATCTCTTTGGTCAGGGGTTCGACGGCTGACACAAACGGCAATATCGTAATGGATCAGGAGCCGGCGATCCTCGAGGCTATTTCCATTGCCCAGGCGGCCAAGGCCTGCGGCGGGATCGTGATCGCTCAGGTCAAGCATTTGGCCGAGGCGGGTAGCCTGGACCCCCGGCATGTAAAGATTCCCGGCATCTATATTGACCACATCGTGGTCGATAAAAAGCAGATGCAAACCGTTGAGGGAGAGTACAACCACTCCTTCTCGGGAGAGATCAAGATTCCGCTTGAAGGCATAGAGCCTCCTGAGATGAACGTCAAAAAGGTGATAGCCGTGAGGGCCACACGGGAGCTCTTCAAGGGCGCCGTGGTGAACCTCGGATTCGGCGTTCCGAGCTACGTATCTGCCGTGGCTTCGGAACTGGGGGTGCTCGGGGATATCACATTCACCGTGGAGCAGGGCATCGTAGGGGGCATGCCTGCAGGAGGAATCATCTTCGGAGTGGCCTACAATCCCGAGGCCATCATTGGGGAGGACTACCAGTTCACATTTTATGACGGCGGTGGATTGGATCTGGCATTTCTCGGCATGGCGCAGTTCGATCAAAAGGGTAATGTAAATGTAAGCAAGGTTGGCAGCATGCTCACCGGTTGTGGTGGGTTCATTAATATCACTCAGAGCGCCAGGAAGGTGGTTTTCTGTGGGACCTTTACGACCAAGGGCCTCCGATGCAGCATCGGCGGTGGGGAGCTCAAGATCCTCTCAGAGGGCAAGGTAAAAAAGCTTGTACCGGAAGTGGACCAGATAACCTTTAGCGGTGATTACGCCCGCAGCCTGGGGCAGAAAGTGCTCTACCTCACAGAAAGGGCTGTCTTCGAATTGACGTCTGAGGGTGTGGTGCTCAGAGAAATCGCTCCCGGAGTGGAGCTCGAGAGAGACATCCTGAAACAAATGGAGTTCGAACCAATCGTCGCGGAAGATCTCGCTATGATGGATTCGACTCTATTCAAGGAGTAAGACTGTGGAAACGACCGTTGAGATGGACATGGTTGACCAGGTGGCCACTGTCACCCTTATTCCGCCTGACCATCGCAAACCTCCGACAATGGACTACGAGGTATTTGACCGACTGGAGGAGGTATGCGAAGAGATTACGCTTCTCCATACAAAGGAACCGGAGCGCTGCTGTGCAGCCGTTGTCAGAAGCGGTTCCGAAAAGTTCTTCAGCGCAGGAGCCAACATCGAGGTGTTGAAAACGCTGGACGAGACAACGATGGACACATGGATCGTGCGGGGTCATCAGATCTGCAACCGGATTGAAGCCCTTCCCATTCCGGTTATCGCCGTGGTCTTTGGCTACGCCTTGGGAGGAGGCCTCGAATTTGCACTATCCTGCGACTTCATATTGGCAGGCGATCAGGCCAGATTCGGTCAGCCCGAAGCGACATTGGGGTTCGTATCCGGACGTGCCGGAGCCTTCAGGTTGAGTGAGCGCATAGGAGTCGCGCGAGCCAAGGAGCTGTTCTTCACAGGAAAAATCCTCACGGCAAATGAAGCCTTTGAGATGGGGATCGTCAACTTTGTCGGCAGCCGGGACGACGTGGAGAGTCGACTGGCGGACACAATTGACAGGATCCGCAACAACAGCCGCACCGCTGTGACCGAAGTCAAAGCAATCCTCAACAGGTGCACCGGAGGCAGCATCGAAGAGATGGCAGAGCTGGAAAGATTGGCCTCGAGAAAGTGTATCGCAGACAGCGACACCCATCGAAGGATGGACCGTTTTTTCAACAGGGGGGAATGAATGCCCAAAGCACTCGCCGGCATACACGCCCGACGGTTACTTCTACAGCCTCGCGGCCAGCCTCGCGGCCAGCAGCAACAGCCGTGCCAGATATGCCGGTCCCCCCCAATGGACAGCTAAAGATCTGGCAACGGCAGCACTCGAATCTGGCGGAATCGCTCTTGTACAACTACAGCAAGTCGTGGCACATATAAACCGTAGTCAAGGGGATCGTATACCAGACCAAAAGGAACCATCTCGAAGTGAGACTTGCGAAACATAGAGAACTGATCACCACATGTGCGGGGGCGATGTTCTGCCACCTCGTTGTGAGTATGAGCGGCCCCCTTATTCCCCTTCAGGCTATCGGGCTGGGTGCGTCACCGAGCATCCTTGGTCTTCTGATCAGCATCTCCGCTGTAGGCGCCGTCTTCGCTGCCGTGCCGTCGGGCTACTTCATTAGAAGTTACGGAACCCGTCTTCCTCTCACCGTCTCGAGTGTCACGCTGGCCGGTAGCTGCCTCTTTCTTTACCTCTTCCCGTCGCTTCCGAATATGTTCTTGGGATTAACCGCTTTTCAGCTTTTCCGGACGATATTCGCCGTTTCGATCCAGTCCCACGTCGGAGGCCTCCGCAGCACCGGAGACATCAGTGCCAACTTCGGATGGTATGGAGTGGCAACCGCCATCGGCGGGATGATCGGCCCGACTATGTCGGGCATTATCATCGATCATGTGGGATTGGACCTGCCCTGGTTGATCATGGCAGCCCTCAGCGCCTTTACCGCCTTAATGCTGCCGTTCCTCATTAGTTCGGGGCAGCAGTCTCAAAAGAGTGTTCCCGATCCTGATCATCCAAAAGCGCGCATCCGAGACCTCATTAACATCACGACGATTGTCGGGATTCTCTCGAGTTTTGTTATCATCTTTGCCCTGGGCAGCCGACGGATCTTTTACCCCATCTTCCTCAAAGACCTGGGATTTTCGGCCTCGGTGATCGGTGCCATGATGTCGGTGCGAGCCTTCGTGACGTTGTTCTCCCGGATGTCGGCCGGTCCCGCGGTACGTAGATTCGGCAGCAGGATGGCGATTCTGATCGTCTGCCTCTTCGTCCTGGCCTTAGGCATCGGTACCACCTCGCTGTGTAGGACGCTTGCACTGATCGTTATCAATTCCGTGGTCATGGGACTCGGACTCGGTATGGCAATGCCCCTCAGCCAGGCAACCGTATTCGAGAGCGCGCCGACGGATCAGAAGGGAATAGCTATGGGCGTTCGTATGACAGGAAATCGTCTTACCCAGATGTCCAGCCCCCTTCTCTTCGGGATTGTGACCCAGGTCTTTGGAATCTCAACAGCTTTCTGGGTGGCGGGTCTGATTCTCTTCCTGGTCTCGGTTCCAGTGTTCCTGTGGTGGAGGGGGACGGAGGGAAAATCATTAAAGATTTAGAGGGGGGCTGTCCTTTTGACTCGCATCGCTCTCCAATCCACTCGCCAGAGCATGAATCCCTGCGAGGCAGTCCACGATTGGGAGAAGACGCCTCCCGTACTGTGATGGCTTACGTACTCCTCGATCAGCCCCTGCTCTCTGGATGTGATTTCAGTGTACTGGCTAAACAGACCGATCAGCTCATCGTTAACCTTGCGGGAATCCTCTTCGATCTCTGATTCCAGCTGCCGAAATCGAATCTCCGGTCGATACCCCTCTGAATACAGCAGCCCGAAGGCGTAGAGGATATCGTTGGGATAGTCTCCCAGATCCTCTTGAAACATCTCATGCCAGATATCATCCTTGGCTTTGCCCCAGTTGCCCCAGTACGGTCCTGACCACGCACTGAGGTAACAGAATTTCCGTGAGACCCTGTTCATCTTTTCGAGAGCCTCCGGATTGCTGATTCCCGGCGACATGGAAGCAAAGACGAGATCGAATTTCTCGATCCAGCTCGCTCTCTCCGGGATGACCTCCTCCCACTTTTCGCCTGTGCATCTGATGTTATCCAAGCCGGCCTCGGATAACCGAATCTTCAAAATCTTTATCATCTCCCGGGCAGGTTCCAGCGCCCAAATCTCCCTCAGTTGGGAAGCCAGGGGTATAGAAAAGCTACCCGGTCCGGCTCCAATGTCGATAGCTGTGAAATTTCTATTCAGGGCACCGGCCGAAGTGAGCCACTCGAGAATACTCTCCCTCAGGCTCTGACTCGCCTCGCTCGCCGCTTTCCGGGTATAGGACTCCGCTCTTTGATTCCACTCCGCAATCTCATCTTCCGCCGCGAAACGGAACCGGCGGTTTACTGGTGAGCGCTCCTTAGCGTGCCGCCACGCCTGTTTCCAGAGCTCAGGATCCTCTGTTGGTAAAAAAGGCTTATCCATAGCTGCTCGTTCATACGCAGAAGCGTTCATACGCAGAAGCGTTCATACGCAGGGATCATGCCGGTGCAGAAACTCCGTCACTGCCTCAGCATACTGCTCAAACCGATCCCGGCGGATGCTGTGCCCTACGTCTTCGATGCGAACCCACTCGAACTTTTCATTCATTCTGCAGATTTCCTCGGCGGTCTCACGGGTCACGATGGCTTCTTCCTTGGGGTGGCCTGTAACCAGCAGTGTCGGGCATCGAATGGATCGAACCATCACAGACCACGGCGTTCTATTGGTCACATATTCCAGAACACGCACATCCACCTGCAGCTTGCCATCTGCCCAGGGACCGTACTCCCTCTCGTCCCAATTGGGATGGCTCTCCCGCCCCTGAGCCATCACGTCCTCACGAGAATGCCTCTGACGAAAATGAATCTGCTCTCGCCACTGCTCGACTCGTTCTTCCGCCTCCTGCTGGGTCGGCTTTTTAGCCAGAGAGCGCCAGGGGGGATCTTCGAGGACGATGCAGCAAGGCAGATCGGGTCTCATGTAAGCCATCATTGCGACATTATCCGCCCCCATGGAATGACCGATAAGCGCGGGGCTGTCCAGCCTCAGAGCCTTGACCAGCCCGGAAAGATCCTCGGCGTGCTCGCGGGAGCCGTATCCCCGCTCCGGTCTGTCAGAGAAGCCATGACCCCGAGCGTCCGGAGAAACGACATCGTAGGATTCCGCCAGCACTTTGGCCAGAGGGTTCCAGCACTGGCCGTTGTCGGTGATTCCATGAGCCAAAATCACCGGAGGACCGACTCTGGGCGAACCCTCTTCACCCGATCTGTAACAGTTGATGTTGAGACCGTTTACATGGACCTTTGAGCTCGACCAATTCATACGTTTGCCTCCTCTCTGCTCTCATTATAACCTTGAGAGACAGTACGAGGCTACAGCACGACTATTCTAAAATGGGGTGTCAACGCCCAGCTCCTTCTCCTTCCTAAAAGTTTTACGCCGACATGCTGGAGAGGTTCAAGTCTTCCCGAAACACCGAGTTTCTGTAGCTGAGGAGGGATGAACTTTTTCTTGACATCCTCGATCAGAGGTGCTAATATCTTATTATATTGAGATATCTTGATATAGTGATATGACTGTGAAAAATCTTGGCGCTCTCAGAGCCCTGGCAGACGACACACGGCTTCGACTCTACAACATCCTCTCCCATCAGGAGCTCAACGTGAACGAGATCGTGCGTATCATGCAAATGGGGCAGTCCCGGGTGTCGAGGCATCTGAAGATACTCACAGAGGCAGGCTTCCTGACATCACGCCGAGACGGACTGCGGGTCTACTACTCGGCCAACGAAGCGCAAGAGATCGAGCCACTCGGATCGGCCGTGCGGACGTTTATCGAAAGGGAGCCCTCCGTCAAGGCGGATCTCCTGCGAACCCAAGAAGTCGTGCGAGAGAGAAGCCGCCGGACCCGGCAGTTCTTCGACTCTATTGCAGGAAGCTGGGAGGATCTGAAAAAAGAAATCTACGGCGAATTCGATCTCAACGCCGAAATCATGCGCCATGTCAACGCGTGCGGCACAGCAGTGGATGTGGGCTGTGGAACCGGTGATCTGATCGACCTTCTGCAGAATAAAGCCGATCGGGTCATTGGCATTGACAGCTCCCCCGGGATGCTGGAACAAGCCCGGCACCGATTCGAAGGCCAAACCCGTGTAGAGCTCCGCCTCGGCGAAGTCGAGCACCTCCCACTCAGTGATGGCGAGGCCGATCTGACGGTGATGAACATGGTGCTGCACCACCTCTCCCAGCCCGAAGGAGCGATAAGAGAGGTGGGGCGTACTCTCAAACCAGGCGATCCCTTCCTGATCGCCGAGCTGGAAAAACACGGATTGGATTCCATGCGTGACGCCTTTGGGGACCGCTGGCTGGGATTTGACAGGAGGGATATGCAGCGATGGCTTAAAAGCGCGGGATTCACATTCACCGACGACTTGGCCTTCGAGCTCAATCATCGGTTAAAGCTGATCATATATAGATCAAGAAAAACCTGACACGGAGGAAGATCATGGATAAGGGAAACCACTACGAGGTAAAGGACCTCAAGCAGGCGGATCAAGGGCGCAGAAACATGGAAGTGGCTGAGTTGAACATGGGTGCCTTGATGGAGATCAAGAGGCGCTTTGAGAAGGAGAAACCCTTCTCCGGCGTCCGCATCGGCCTGGCACTTCATGTCACGAAGGAGACCGGCAATCTGGTTCGCATTCTCATCGCGGGAGGTGCGGATGTAGCGATTACGGGCTGCAACCCCCTCTCGACCCAGGACGATGTGGCTGCTGCCCTGGCCGAAGAAGGAGTGAAGGTGTGGGCCTACAAAGGCGAATCCCGGGAAGATTACTACCGCTACATCGGTTACGTGATCGCGGAAAAACCCCACATTACAATCGACGACGGGTGTGACCTGGTATCGGAAATCCACAAGAGCCATACCGAGCTGATCCCGGACATCATCTGCGGATGCGAAGAGACCACGACAGGGATCATCAGGCTCAAGGCCATGGAGAAAGAAAACGCCCTTAAATACCCTATGATCGCCGTCAACGACAACAAAACAAAGCACCTGGTGGACAACTACTACGGGACGGGGCAGTCGACCATCGATGGCATCCTAAGAGCCACCAATGTGCTGATCACCGGGAAATCGTTTGTCGTCTGCGGTTACGGCAGCTGCGGTAAGGGCGTCGCCATGAGGGCCAAAGGTCTCGGCGCCAACGTGATCGTCTGCGAGGTGGACAACTTTCGTGCCCTGCAGGCCGCCTATGACGGATTCCGTGTTATGAAAATGGAGGAGGCCGCTGCCCAGGGTGACATCTTCTGCACCGTCACCGGAAACAAACACGTAATCCGGCTGGAGCACATGAGGACCATGAAAAACGGCATCATCATGGCCAACTCGGGGCACTTCGACATCGAGATCGATCTCGACTCGCTCAAGGAAGCGGCAGCCTCGGAGCGGCGGGTAAGGCCTCTGATGGATGAGTACGTACTGGACGGTAAAAAGCTCTTTGTCCTGGGCGAAGGACGCCTCGTCAATCTTGCGGCAGCGGAAGGTCATCCCAGCGAGGTCATGTCCACCTCCTTCTGCGGGCAGGCTCTCTCGTGTGAGTACGGCGTGAAGAATCGGGGAAAGCTTCCAAACCGGGTGATCCAGCTTCCCGAAAAACTGGACGACACCATCGCGGGATTGCAGCTTCAGGTGATGGGTCTCTCCATAGACGCGATGACCCCGGATCAGGTGGAGTACATGAGTACATGGCAGGAGGGGACCTAGACTCTACAAAGTACCACTACTCGGAGGATTCTGATGAAATCCATTATCGTCGGCATAGACATAGGCGGCTCCAAAACCAAAATAGCCTACTACGATACAAAAGAGCTTCACACCTTCTTTCACGAGCCAACACCCCAGGATCCGGATGAGTTTGTGCATATGGTAACAGACGGTATCAATCAAGCGAGACTGCCCGGGCCAATCCGGGGAATAGAAATCGGCTGCCCGGGCCCGCTGAATCAGGAAACAGGGGCGGTGCTCTCACCCCCAAACCTTCGACGCTGGGATCGCTTTCCCCTGGCCGACCGTCTTACGGATCACTTCCACACTCCGGTCTTCCTGGAAAACGATGGCAACGCCGGCGCTCTCGGCGAAGCCCTCTTTGGAAGCGGACGCAACCACAGTCGGGTTTTCTACATGACCCTGAGCACCGGTTTGGGAACCGGACTCGTACTCGACAGGAAGATCTATCGGGGAGCACACGGCCTGGCCGGTGAAATCTGGGCCTTTGATCAGGGCCTCTTTCCCGTTGCGGACAGACAGGTCATCATCGACGACATGGGCTCCGGAAACGGTATGATCAAGGAAGCTCTCCATCATATACAGGCAGGAGAGAAGACCGAGGTCCCTCCCGATGTCGCAGACTCCCGCATCATCCTCGAGGCCAGCGAGAGGGGCGACCCCGTTGCTGAAAAGGTCGTCCGGCACGCCAGAGAGGTCATCGCAGCGACAATCTGTATGGCTCTCTACATGTTGGATCCCGATATCATCGTGCTGGGGGGCGGGCTGTGCACCAAACCCCACCGCATACTCGATCCGGTCCTTGAAATCGTCAATAAGAAGCTTCGGATCGAGGAATTGAAGAACACGCCGATCGTGCGGGCCAAACTGTGGGAAGACGTGGTTCTCTACGGAGCCGTGGGTCTGGTAATGGAGAGCTCAGCC
>SDBV01009261.1_pt1 | contig 13120 bp, 14 predicted proteins | sample 2277081 | NCBI WGS metagenome assembly SDBV01 (sample SAMN10402039, study PRJNA504765) | marine sediment metagenome | isolation source: marine sediment core GS10_PC15, 223 cmbsf | place: Arctic Ocean: Southern Knipovich Ridge | collected 2010
AGCAGGTAATTATTATAAAGGCTTAATGTAAATGCGAGCGTCGTATAATGGTATTACCCGAGCTTCCCAAGCTCGTGACGGGAGTTCAATTCTCCTCGCTCGCTTATTTAATTACTTATAATGTAAGCAATTAGATAAATAGCTCTATTTTGATAGGGCTATTTTTTTATTACTGTCAGCATATTGACAGCAAAAGCATTTTATATTATTAATATACTATGGCATACCCAAATCCTTATAAAAGAAGTGGAAATCCTTATTATCGCTTTGATTATTATATTGATGGAAAGAGAAAAACAAAATCTACTCACGAAACAACAATAAGAGCAGCAAAGGATAGAATTAAAGAATTCAATGATAAAATTAATAGTGGATTAAATACAACATTTGGAAACTATTGCCAACCTTTTTATGTCTGGGATAAATGCCCTCATATTCGGCGTCTATTGAGTGAAAACAAATCCATTGGAGAAGAGCACGCAGAAAATCAAAGAAGGTTATTAGAGAAATATGTATTTTCACATAAAATATCAAAAATACCGTTGAACGAATTAAAACGAGGAGATATTATTGATTTTCGCTCAAGAATTAGACAAAAATATACAGATGTTATTGCGAATAAATCAACTGGAGTTATTAAATCAATTCTGAATGAAGCATTTTTTAGAGGTGATATTGCAAGAGATATTGCATCTAAAATTGGAAATATAAAAATTGTTACAAAAAAGAAAGGCATTTTCACTTTAGATGAACTTGTTTTATTTTTTATAAATGATGAGCTTTGGGATGATGACAGGAAAAAACTTGCATTTTTAATTGCATCTGATACAGGTATGAGGAGAGGTGAAGTATTAGCTTTACAATTACAGGATTTATATTTTACCACAGAAAATATATATATTCAAAGAGCTTGGAAATACAGCAAGAAAAAAAAAGGGTATATTCTTGGATTGCCAAAATGGAATAGAAAACGCAAAACAGGTATGACAGTGAGGTTGAGTGAAGCCTTGCAAGAATATATAAAAGATAAAAATATAAACAAACCTGAGCGATTAATTATTTCTTGGGACAATGGTGAAAGAATATCTTTCGGTTCTTGGCAAAGATGGTTTGATTCGTTATTAAAGAAATGTGAGATTAATAAAAAAAGTAGAAATTTAACACCCCATTGTTTCCGAGATAGTTTTATTACCCATATGAGAGAAGCAGGAGCTGATGAATCAATTTTACAAGAAACAGTAGCGCATAAAGATATGAAAACAATGGATGGATATACACATTATCAAGATGAAGCTCTTACTAGACCTGCAAAAATGTTTGATAAGTTGTTGTCCAAATTGTCAGAAGAGAAGGATTGATATGTTAGAAAAATGGAAATCTATAACATTAAACAACGGTTCATCTGATTTTGTTTTTACAGGTTGCAATGTAAAAAATTCAATAATGCTAAAATATATGCGAAAAAAATATAGAGAAGCTCTGATGAGAGCAGGGATAAATATATTTGAGAGAGTTATAGTTGTAAATTCTTTAAGGCATACATTTAACTCTGTAATGCGTTCTTTACTGCCACATTACATTATTGCAGAAATAATGGGGCATTCTCTTGGTAAAATGCCGGAACATTACTATAATCCCAATAAAGAAGCGCTTATAGAAAAATTACAGATATATGAGCAATGGAGAAATGTGATAAATGAGGTTTGGAAGTAAAGAATTAAATTCAAAGTTATTTCAAGCTCCATCCTTTATCCGGTGGGATTTTTTTTTACTTTCAAATCCTTCCCTATATCCATAAGTAACATCGTTAAGTCGGTTTAAATTTTCATCATCCCAGAACATAATAAATTTGACTAGTTTTTTGAGAGGTTTATTTGTTATAACTCTATTCAACATAATAAGTTCTATATTTTTATTATCTATCCCGTCTGGAAAAATATCATTAATTGATTGACATCCTTTTGAATGAATTAGTGCTTCTATTGCCTCTCGGAGAAGTAAAACTACTCCATCTTTTACTTCCCCAATTATAGTATTCTTTTTCTTTGACAATTCTTTAGTTTCTTTACCTATTGATTTTGTTCTTGCTATATATTCTTTTTTTGCCTGATTAAACGATAATTCTCCAAAGAAATATCGTATATCCAAACCAAAAATATGGGAGAAATCCATAATTAAATCGTATGTAAGTTTCATTTCACCTCTTTCAATATAAGATAATGAAGAAACTGATATTGGATTTGTAAGTTTTTTTACTAGTTCTGTTTGCTTTAAGTGATGCTCCTTTCTAGCAAATCTGATTCTTTCGTATTCGTTTTTAGGTTTTTCTATCATTTTACTCTCCTTATTATTAAAATAAATCATTATTTATGATATTTCAACACATTCTTTGATTTTATTGTTTATTATTTCAATATATTGCAAGAATATGTTGTATTTTTTTAAGTTCAATGATATAATAAAACAATAGAAAGAGATAAGAAATTAAAAGGAGGAATAAACATGGAGAAAACTAATTTTTTAGAAATCTCAATAAATAAGATTAAAATTGAAGATATAAAATCAAAGCTAATAGTTAATGAAAAGGAAATAAAAGCTATGTCTCTGTCATTAAAACGATATGGACAACTTTATTCACTACTTGTTGGATCTACGGAAGATGGTTATGAAGTATACGATGGGAATGTCAGATTAAAAGGTGCAATAAAATTAGGATGGAAAGAAATTGATGCAAGAATAATTGATATAGATGATGATATAACAAAGCAAATTCTTGGTATTGAAGCAAATCTAATACGAACACATTATTCAAGATTTGAAATTGGTATAAAAATTAAAGAAAGGCATGAACTTTTAATAATTCTGGGAAGAAGGAAAAAAGTTGGTGATAACCAATATAAATCTATAAATGATGAAACGGTTGCACAATCTTTTTCTACAAATGACTTAGCAAAAGAAGCTGGTTTAAAAAAACGGACTTATCAACTATATAAAAAAATTGCAACTGATATTGTACCTGAACTGCATCCTCAAATATTAAATAGTGAATTAAAACATCAAACAAGAAAATTACTGGCACTTTCACAAGCGTCACCTATAAAACAGGAAGAACTGCTTAATAATATGTTATTAGGTATTTCAGAAGAAGATTATAAAAAAGAACAAAAAACAAATAAAAATAATACTGGCAGTAAAAAAAAGGAAGAAAACCATAATCAGGATATTCATTCAGAAAGAAAAATTAAAAATTTTAAAATTGGTAATGTAAGGATAATCTCAGATGGAACAATTTTTTATAGGAAAAAGAAAATTACGAAAATAGTATCAAGTGAATATCCTGAATTGAATGAGTATTTAGTCAGGGCAATAAATGATTTTTTTAATAATGAAATTGCATTTAAGGAAGTAGTATGAAAGCAAAACCTATAAGTTCTGTGCGTTGGCCAGGTGGAAAAAATCTTGCTACAAAAGAATTAGCAAGTTATGTTGATCCATCTTACAAGTCCTTTTGCGATATTACTTCTGGTGGGATGTGGGTTCCATTATATATGAAACAATTATTTCCTGATAGAAATTATCTTCTTAACGATATTAACAAAGATTTGATAAACTTTGTCAGGATCAATCAAAGTGAACCTTTAAAACTCTATGATAGATTAATAGACTCTTGGAAGCAAATTGATAATGTTAGTAGTGCTAAAAGAATATTTAACTATTCAAAAGAAATACTTACGAAAGAAGAAAGTTATTTTAATAAAGCTGTTGCTTTTTATATTGTGAATAAATTGGGATTTTCGGTATTAATGGGCTCTACATTTTCGGTATCACATTATTATACTTTAAAAGATACCATGATTTCAAGAGTATTACCTGTAGGTGGTCTACTACAAAATGTAAGAATAGAAAATGAAGATTATGCGAAATTTTTATTTGAAGATAAAGAAGACATTTTTATCTTCATTGATCCACCATATTTTTTAGCGGATGGAACACATAAAAAGAATAGATTATATCCGACTACTTTTAATCATGAAAGATTGAATGATTTACTTAAACAAACAAAACATAAATTTTTATTAACATATGATGATTGCTTATATATTAGAAAATTGTACAAAGATTACCGAATAGAAGTTTTTTATCAGTATTATCCATTAAGCAGAAGATATGGGCGACAGGTAGCAATTATGAATTATTAATGAAAAGGAGCTTAAAATGATAAGCAAAATAAATTATTCCAATAATGTTTTAAAAATTGAAGGATTCAAAAATAAAGCACAATTAAATTCATTTATCAATAAATCTAAAAACACAACAGAATTGCTGAGCTTTGAAAACTTATTTCCCTTCCCTGATAAAATAGTAGGTGAGTATGAATTGACTAAATGGAAAATAGAAAACTGGGGAATTAGTAAAGATGTATGTAATGTTAAGTTAAAAATAATTGGAAATAAAATCTATTACCATTTCAATTCGGATCAGGGTTATCTAATGCATTTTATAGATAGTTTATCTGAATTATACAAACAGCTAACATTTACTTTAACTTATATAAATTCATCCATGTTAGATGAGATGTGGGGACCAAGTGGGGGAGTTTATCAAGTAAAAAACAATGAGGTTATAATTTTTGATGGTCTTTTTAAATCTGAAAGTACATATAAATATATTGAAGGTATTATATATGAATCTTGTTCAACCTTCAAAGAGGTAATCAATAAAACTCAATATTATAAAAATACTAATGAAGATGAAAAATATTGGGAAAACGGAAAAAAATGGTTTTTTGAGTCACAATTTTTACGAAACCATTTTATTGATGCAATGATAATGTTTAATGAAGAAATGATTCCTTATTTAAAATATGAATCAAAAAAATATAAAGTTAGAAAATTAGGTGATATTATAGAAGAACGAATGCTGGAACTACATAAAACAAACGAAATGTTTAGAGATTTCATAGAAAAGGTAGTGCAAAGAATTTTAAAAATAGATCCCAAAAGTAGATTTAAGAAATAAATATAAAACAAGAAAACACTGTTAGTGTTAGGGGATATAAATATCTAAATACCAAATATTAGGAGAAAAATATGAAACAAGAAATTATAAAAGAATGGGGATTCAGATTATATGGATAATATGACAGTTGAAGAAGAAAATCAAATCTATAAATGTGCAGAGCAACATGTAAGAGAAAATCGTAAAAGTTATTATGTTGTAATTTATGAAGATACTGGAATTCAAAATGATGCTTAAGGTTGCAGGATGATATTTGCAACACCGATGATTGGTGAAGGTGTAATTATCTTGCTTAAAGGAGGTGGTTATGCGAGTGATTAAAGAATAGTCTAACTCGTAACAAATTATAAGAATAACAATCTCAAGAAAAACATGCTTTTAGCGTGAGGATAAAACTATATCCTAATTTAATTGTAAAGGAGAATATAAGAATGAACCAGAATCAATTAGAAAAAATAATTTCGTACCATCAAGAAAAATACTACAATCAGGAACCTGAAATTAGTGACAAAGAGTTTGATTTATTGTGGGATGAATTAGAAAGAACCTTTCCAGATTCAACACTTCTGAGCGTAGTAGGAGATACATCATGGGATGGATTTCAAAAAGCCCGACATATCATGCCTATGTTTTCACAACAAAAGGCTGGAACAATTATTGAGTTTGAAAAATGGGCGTCCAAATACACTGTCAGTACAAATATAGCTGAATTAAAATGTGATGGACTTTCACTTTCAATACAATATGAAAATGGAATATTTATTAAAGCTGTTACTAGAGGGAATGGTGAGGTTGGAGATGATATTTCTCAAAATGTAATCAAGATGCAAGGTTTTATAAAGGATCTTGGAAATGATTTTACCGGTGCTTTAAGATGTGAAATTATAATGATGCATGAAATCTTTAATACTAAATATAAATCAAATAATAAAAATCCTCGCAATACAGCTTCAGGATTTTCTAGAAGAAAAAGCGGGAAAAATTGTAGAGATCTTTCCCTGATTTATTATGATGCACAATATTCGGATGGAAGAAATTTTAATGATGAATTAACAAAATTAGAAACGATGCATAGTTGGGGATTGAATGTAATTAAATATTGGGAATGTAGTACGGCCGATGAGGTCGTTGCCTTAAGAAACAAACTGATGAATTCAAGAGAAGAATATCCTTATGATTTTGATGGAATTGTTGTAAAAGGAAATGATATTGATATTGAGGATATGAAACGATCCAGGCCAAAGAAGCAAATAGCTTTCAAATTTGAAATTGAAAAAGCTGAAACAAAACTTTTAGATATTGAATGGTCTTTGTCTGGAAGTTTTATAGTACCAGTTGCAATCTTAGAACCAGTAGAACTTTGTGGAACTACAGTAAAAAGAGCATCACTTGCAAATCCAGGATTGATTGAAAAACTTGGAATTAGAATAGGAGATATTGTTGCTGTTTCTAAAAGAGGAGAGATTATACCTAAAATTGAATATGTTGTGGAAAGCAAAAACGGAATAGAAATAAAGGTTCCTAAAATGTGTTCATGTTGTGATACTGAATTAATAAAAAAATCAAACTCTTTGTACTGTCCTAATAGCAGTTGTGATATGAAAAAAATTCATAAACTGAAGAAATGGATAAAAAGAATTGATGCAAAATCTATTGGTGATGCTATGATTGAAACTTTATTTGAAACTGGTTTAATTAAAGATATTTCTGATTTTTATACAAGAGATTTATCTGAAATTATAGCGGTTATGGAAAAAATTGATGGATATAGTTCAAATAATATCTCAAAGGCTTTTAATAATATTTATGCAGTCAATGAATTGTCGCTTCCTAATTTTATAGCAGGTTATGATCTTGAGGGTATAGGCAGGCGAATTATAAAAACCACTCAAAGTAAATTTGATAGCCTTGATAAAATTCATAATGCTTCTGTTAGTGAACTGGCAGATATAGATGGAATTGGGGAGATTACAGCTCAACAAATCATTGAAGGTGTTAACGAAAATATTGATGACATGAATAAAACACTTAATACTGGAATGCTTAAAATTATTCGGAAAAAAGAAGGTACAAAGTTAAACGGAAAAAGCTTTTGTATAACTGGAAAACTTGAAAATGGAAAGCGAAATGATTATATAAAAACAATTGAAGAAAATGGAGGTGATTATAAAAAAGTTGTTGTGAAAGGTTTATCGTTTCTGGTAAATAATGATATTAATAGTTCAAGCTCTAAAAATAAAAAAGCCAAAGAATTAGGAATACCTATTATTTCTGAAAAAGAGTTTTTGGAAAATAATTTCAAATTCTTAGGTAATTTTGAACATTAAATGATATAATACTTTTAGTGGTTGCAGAATGATGTTTGCAACATGGTGATAGGTGAAGGTGTATGAAACTTTCTTGAAGGAGGTGGTTATGCATAGAGAACCAGATGATTAAGAACCGGTTTTAATAAACAAAAAAACATAGGGAGTTTTATTCTCAAATAAAGACACACCTTTGGTGTGAGGGGACAGTTATGTCTTAAATAATTAGTAATAAGAGGAGATTTGTAAATGATAACAAATAATGATATTTCAAGTAATATGGATATTTTTTGTAAAGAGGTTATTAATTCCTTCAATAATCAAGGAGAAATTTATGGGACACTATTCTTTGTTCCAAAGACTAAAAAATGCATCCAAATAAATTTTGATAGTAGAGAAGATATGTATTTCTTTAAAGATTCCTTCTTCAAAAAGTATTGTCAAACGAATGATATAAGCCAATTTTTTTTAATATCAGAAGCGTGGTTAGGCTGCGATCCAAATATTGCACCTACCGATGACCCTGAAAGACAAGAGGTAGTAATATGTACTCTAATTGATAAAACAGGTGATAAGGGATTTATTTCTCCCATTAAAAATAAAAAAGGGAAACGATTTATTGAAGATATGAACGAAATAGAAGAAGGTGAGGGAAATGTATCTTCTATGTGGGATGATTGTGTTATTTCACAAAATATATATTAATCTATTTTGGTTTAGTTTTTAATAAATTGCAATGGAATACTTGCTCTTTATAACTACCAGAGCAAGTATGTCCAAAAAAAAATGAGCAAGGAGAAAAAAATGAATAAATCAAAAGTATGGGATGAAACCATATATGAAACATTAACAACAGCACAGCAGGATAGAATCTATAAATGTGCAGAAAGTCATGTAAGAGAAAATCGTAAAAGTTATTATGTTGCAATTCATGAAGATACTGGAATTCAAAATGATGATGAAATTGAAAGATGTTATAATGAGTATTTTGAATCGTTCGTGGAAACATTTATTGATGAACAAGGAGATTTTATTTGTGAAGCACTTGGTATAATCTGGTGAAAAATAAAACGGAAATATTATGATAAAAATAATTTCATATTTTTTGGAAAAAATTCAAATCATATGATATAACAATGGTGAAAGTCGCAGAGAGAATTGTGACACCGGTGAATTGTGGAGGAGGTGTAATATGAAATAGCAATAAATTGTTTTTTGAAAATACAGCTTAATATTTTTTGAATAAGACTAAGTGTGGAAAAAAATTGATGCTTTGTATAAGCACTACATTTGCAACTTATTCAATTTTAATCCCAGCGTCTCTGCTGGAGAAATTGAATAGGAGAAATGTATGTTTATACAAAATATTAATAGTTCTACAATAGAACTTCCAAAAAAAAAGTTTGATATTATCCATGTAGACCCGCCGTGGCATTATGGCGGTAAATTGCAGTTTGATAAAAGTAGTAATTTTAGTTCAGCTTTATTTAAATATCCAACATTAAAAACCTCGGAGTTAAAGCAAATACCAATCATTGATATAGCAAAAGATGACTGCTTATTATTTATGTGGACAACGAATCCACACTTGGCACAAGCTATTGAACTTGGTAAGAATTGGGGATTTAATTTTAAGACAGTTGCGTTTGTATGGGATAAAATGAAACACAATCCAGGTCATTATACATTATCATCTTGTGAACTATGTCTAGTATTCAAACGGGGTAGAATTCCAAAACCAAGAGGTGCTAGAAATATAAAACAATTAATTAGAACACCAAGAACTAAACATAGCGAAAAACCAATTGAAGTAATGGAAGGAATTGAAAAAATGTTTCCCACGCAAGACCGTATTGAACTATTCGCAAGAAAGTTGAGAAAGGGATGGCATAGTTGGGGGGATGAGATATGAAAATACGCATAGGATTTATAAGCAATTCATCTTCATCATCATTTATTATAGAAGCAGACATTACAAAAAAACAAAACTATCTTGAAATTAATAAAATATATTGTGGGGATTGTTTAGATTTAATAAAACAAATTAAATGTGAGAGTATTGATTTTATTTATATGGACCCTCCATATGCAACTGGTAGAGATTTTAATGATTTTTTAGATAAATTCTCATCATTATACGAATACGCTAATTTCTTTTTAAAACCAAGAATTATTGAATGTAAAAGAATATTAAAAAAAGATGGGAATATTGTAATCCATAACGAACCAAGAATATCTCATTATATAAGATTTGTATTAGATGATATATTTGGAGAAAAAAGATTTAAGAATGAAATAAGTTGGAAAAGTGGTGGAAATAAAAAAAGTCAAAAACAATTAGCAAGATACCATGATGTACTAACTGTATATGCCAAATCTTCAAATTCAAAATATTTCCCTTTATATACTCCATACGGAAAAGATTACTATAAAGCAAATAATGTAAAAATTTGTCCAATTAGAAAAATACACTATACAACATCTACAATACATAATTCACAACCGAATGTAAACCCAAGGATAAATCTTAGATATAAATGGAATGGACATCGTAAGCAATGGTATGTATCAGAAAAAAGAATGCAAATGCTACATGATGACAATAGATTGGTATATAATAAAAAGGGTATTCCACGAATAAAAAAATATTTAGATGAAATGAATGGAATTCCCATCAGAGATTTATGGACTGATATTAGTCAAATACAAGGTAGTGAAAAAATGGATTATGCAACTCAAAAACCAGTAAAATTACTTGAAAGACTTTTATATTTATATAGTCAAGAAAAAGATATTTGTCTTGATCCATTTGCCGGTAGTGGAACATTAGGGAGAGCTTGTATAAACATGAATAGAAATTATATTTTAATTGACATAAATCCAAAAGGTAAAAAACTTTTTATAAAATCCATAAAATAAAAAGATTTCAAAAGCCCCTGCAAGATAATAGCGGGGGTATTTTTATGGTATTCAAAAAAGTTATTGGTGACATTAAAAAGACATACTACAAACATAAAACAAAAAGTAAAATAAAAAAATATCAATCATCCGGTGACATTATATATTCTCGCATTTTCGGATACAGACGAATAAATGATAAAATAGTTATTGATGAAAAGGAAGCTAAAACTATCCGTCTTGTCTTTTCTCTTTTCATCCAAAACAAAACTCCTGAACAAATTAAAATAGTATTAGATTCTAAAAATCTCCGAAATCGGAGTTTAAATTTATTTACAACGAGGGAGATTATAAAGGTCATTCGCCCGGTGTTCGCTGGTTATATTCATATAAAATCAGGTGGGTTTATTCGTTTGAAACACTATGAAAGTATTGTAAGTTTGAATGATTACAGGAAAGCTATAAAAGTCATTCAAAAGCAAGGAATACAACTAGAAAGCAACGGATATTACCCCTTGATTTTTGGTCCAACGACCCGTGTTTAAAAGTTATTTCTGATAATGATAAAAACTTCAACTATCCTAATCAAACCATTTTACGAGTAAATATAGTTTTATTTACCAACTAACAATTCACTATTTAAATAATATTTATTTAATAAATAAAACATTTCAGCAAAATCTGTAAAGATAAATATGTAGCATTTATTAAAGGAGAATAACCAGAAATGAATATCAAAGAGACAACTTTAATAAGAGTTCCTATAAAATTAAAAAATAGTTTGAAGGTATTATCAGCACAGCGTGGTTTATATCTTTACCAATTATTAGCACAATTATTGTTGCAAGAAATTGGAGGCAAAGATTGTGAAAAAAACTATAAGAATAAAAAATATATTCAAAGATAATTAAAAAATGAGGAGCTAAAAAGCATAGTTTAAAGTAGCAGATTGTCAGTCTGTATTGTGACAAAAGGTGATAATTTTGAAAGCCTATTTTGAGGGGCGGTATATGAAGATTTTATCATCTGTCTTCACATTCCATCTGACAGCTCCTCAGAATAGGCTTTTTTATTTTAAACTGAAAGGAGGTAATTCGTAGATTCAATAAACATACTAAACACATTTATTCCTTTTAATACATTGATGCACATCACGCATCACAAACACATTAAATACATAAAGCACATTTAATAATCTCAAGACTGCCTATGCAGTTTTATCTTTATGTAAAAAAGGAAACAATAATGAATAATTTAGAATATGCAATTAGATATGCAAATAAAGGATTAAAAGTTCTTCCAATATATTCAATTATGCAAAATGGTTCTTGTAGCTGTGGAAATGATAATTGTAAAAGTCAGGGAAAACATCCAAGAACATATAATGGATTAAAAGATGCAACAACTAATATAGACCGAATTAAAGAATGGTGGAGTAAATGGTCAAATGCAAATATTGCTATAGAGACATCAGGCTTATTTGTATTAGATGTTGACCCACGCCATGATGGTATTAAATCATTAGCGGAAATAATTAAAAAATATGGCAACCTACCAGATACTGTTCAAGTGGATACAGGAGGTGGAGGAAGGCATTATTATTTTAAGATAAATGAAAACGAGGAATTTACAAATAAAAATGGTTTTATGAAAGGATTAGATATAAGAACGAAAGGAGGATATGTTGTTGCTCCTCCTTCAAACCATAAGAGTGGAAAAAGATATAGTTTTGTAAACGGAAAATCATTTGATGATATTGAAATTGCTATAGCTCCTAATTGGTTAATTGAAATTGCAAAGAAACATGAAAAAAAGAAAAACAAAAAAGCCGAAAGTAGAGAAAAAAAAGAAAAAGAAATACCCAATAAAAATAATTTTATATACGAAGGCGAACGAAATGATTTCTTAATGAAAAAGTCAGTATATTATTTTAATTTAGCACTTAAAAGAGACCAGATATATGCTCTGCTACTTGGTGATAATGAGAAGTATTGTAATCCTCCGCTTGATGAATCAGAGGTGTTGCAGATTAGCACAGAGTTTAAAAGAAAAATTGAAAAATATAAATATAACACAACAGATGTTTATAATGGAGAAAAATTAATTAATTATTATGGAGATGATATACGCTACTGCTATAATTGGAAATCCTGGATTATTTGGAATAATAAAATTTGGAGAAAATGTGAAGGAAATGAAATACATGCATATGCAAAGAAAACAATTAGAAAAATAAGAGATGAAGCTGAAAAAATTGATATTCAAAAAAAACGGAATGAAATATTAAAACATTGTATTAAAAGTGAATCTCTTGGACGAATACAAGGGATGACAGTATTAGCTCAATCTGAAAAGTACTCAGATGGTAGTTCAGTTGCAATAAGTCCAGATGTTTTTGATAAAGATATTTATAAGTTTAATTGTGTAAATGGTACTATTGATGTAAGAACGGGTCAATTATTACCATTTAATAAAAATGATTTTATTACTAAAATTTCTCCTGTTAAATATAATTCAAATGCCACCTGTCCAAATTGGTTAAAGTTTTTAGAAATGATTATGCAAGGTGACAATTCTCTTGTTGAATACTTGCAGAAAATTGTAGGATCAACATTAATCGGCAGATATGAGAAAGCCTTTTATATTCTATACGGAGAAAAAGGTAATAATGGAAAAACAACTTTTATTGAATCCATTGCTGATGTATTAGGAGATTATAGTAAGGCAGCTGATATTTCAACTTTTATTGTAAAGAACAATAAGAGCATTTCTTCTGATAGAGCAAGATTAGCAGGAGCACGGTTGGTATATACATCCGAAAATGAAGAAGGAGATAAATTAGCAGTAGCATTAATAAAAACCATGACTGGTGGTGCAACACAAACAGTTAGGTTTTT
>SDBV01009262.1_pt1 | contig 13120 bp, 10 predicted proteins | sample 2277081 | NCBI WGS metagenome assembly SDBV01 (sample SAMN10402039, study PRJNA504765) | marine sediment metagenome | isolation source: marine sediment core GS10_PC15, 223 cmbsf | place: Arctic Ocean: Southern Knipovich Ridge | collected 2010
ATGCGTTTCGATGTTGCAATGGCTCGAATCTGTGATCCTTAGAGAGTAGACGTCTAATTTTTTATTAACACGGCGTATTATAATTTTCTTGATCATAAAAATAAATGAGAGGAGGGATGGGGATATGCTGTTTTCGGGAAAGTGGTTGACGGTATTGAAGCGTTAAATGCTGTTTCTGCCGTCAAGACGACCACCCGAGGCCCTCATCAGGATGTTCCGACCGATCCGGTGGTGATCAAACGGGCGAGCAAGATAGAGTAAGTGATCAGGGGCAACCGGTTGTGAAAGGTGGAAAATGAATAAAAAATTAGTTCTGCGTGTTTGTGCAGTCATCGCATTGCTTGGCATTTTCATGGGGGTAAAAATGGTTGCCTCAAATTTTGCCGAAAAAAGGGTGAATGAAACCATCGCAGAAGTTTCTGACTTTGTAAAGATCGAGTATCAGCGTGTGGATGTCGATCTTGTCAGGTTCGATTTCCACCTTTCGGATGTGCTTATTTCTCTTGTCGGGACAGAAGAAAAAGTTAAAGTTGCAAAAATCGTGATTAAGAAGTTGGACCATCAATCGGATATACCCACGTTTTTAGATGTTGCGGTGAAGGGAATTGAAATCAGGCAGCTCAAAAAAAATTCGATGACCATCCGAGAACTGGGCTATGATGATGGCCTGCTTTTGAATTTTTATTTTAATTATCGCTATGACAAACAGAAAAAAGAGCTGAATGTTAAAAAAATCAGTGTTGGAGCAGATGGCGCAGGCCAATTAGAGATCCAGTTCCGCCTCGGCGATATCGACCTCAATACCAGAAACATAATTGCCATTTTATTTGCATACCCACGGATATTAATTCATGATGCAAAAGTGATTTATAAAGATAGTTCTTTGGTAGAAAGATTGATGAAATTTGGAGCGAGAAAAGAAAACCAGGATGTAAAGGAGTATAAAAGCGATTTGCTCCAAAAAATTAAAGAAGAAATTGAAAAAGAAAAAAATGAGTTCAATAAAACCGCGTTAAATGCAATCAAAAATTTTGTTGAAGATCCCAAAAAATTATCCATTTCAGCAGCCCCGGAAAGCCCACAACCACTCAAGGGCATCATCGGTGTGGACAAACCAAAGGATTTGATTCAATTATTGAATATTCGTATTGAAGCCGAATCCTGACCCGGTTCCGCCTGAGTCGGAGTCATTGTCGCAATACGGATATTGGGGGATTTTTTAAGGTTTCCTTATCACTTTTACATCCGGGTTGCTGATGAATGTTTCAACGAAAAGCAATTATTTTGGCACAAGTGGCTGAGGATACTACCGGCAATAGCAATGTGGCGATGGGAAAACGGAAAAAAGTCGATATCGACGACAAAGTCCTTTGTACTCCGAAACCAGGGCTCACCGACAAGTCTTTCCCACGAGTTTGGGCACGGCCGACACAGAGCTGATCCGGCAACCTATGCCCGGATGAATCCCAATTAAACGCATCTGCTGATGAATTCTGATTGACAGCTCACGGTGTCTCAGGTAACTGATACCCTTTAGACAAGGGCAACTGCATATTTCCCATTTGTTTTCGGTGCAGACAAATGCGAAGCACAATTTATTAATTTCATCATTAGTATTTTCATCAAGGGTGCTTCCCAACAACAAGTTCTTATTTCTCTTTGAAAGGAGACTCATATGCCAGGTTTACTTCCCGATGTTGATCCGGATGGACTTTTGGAATACTCCGTGGTCTTCACAGACCGATCGCTTAACCACATGTCAAAATCATTTCAAAGCGTGATGAACGATATTTCCACCACACTGAAAAAGACGTACAACGCCAAAGCGGTTATCGTTGTTCCAGGTGGAGGCACTTTTAGTATGGAAGCGGTGGCACGGCAGTTTGCTACCCATAAAAAATGTCTGATCATTCGAAACGGCTGGTTTAGCTTCCGCTGGACCCAGATTTTCGAGATGGGCGGTATTCCTTCCGAATCCATTGTATTGCGGGCACGTCCTGTGGAGGACGGGAAACAACCCGCATTTGCGCCTGCACCCATCGGGGAAGTGGTTGCAACCATCGAGGCGGAAAAGCCGGATCTAGTCTTTGCCCCGCATGTTGAAACCTCTTCGGGCATGATCCTGCCGGATGAGTACATTCGCTCGGTGGCAGATGCGGTACATTCAGTTGGAGGCCTGTTTGTTTTAGACTGCATTGCTTCCGGTACGATATGGGTGGATATGGAAGCCTGTGGTGTCGATGTCCTTATCAGTGCGCCACAAAAAGGGTGGAGCGGTTCACCCTGCTGTGGGTTGGTAATGTTGAGCCCGCTTGCGCGCCAAAGAATTGAATCTACAGCCAGTACCAGCTTTGCGTGCGACTTGTTTAAGTGGCTTCAAATCATGGAGGCTTATGAGAGCGGTGGACATGCCTATCATGCAACCATGCCCACAGACGCCCTTAAAAAGTTTCGTGATGTGATGAAAGAAACCGAAGAATACGGTTTTGATAAGGTCCGTGCGGAGCAACAGGAGCTTGGAGATAAAGTTAGAGCGCTCCTTACGCGAAAAGGTATCAAGAGTTTGGCTGCTGAGGGTTTTCAAGCCCCGGGTGTTGTTGTCAGTTACACTGAAGATGTCGATATACATAACGGGAAAAAATTCATTAATGTGGGTGTGCAGATCGCTGCCGGCGTTCCAATACAATGTGATGAGCCAGGTGATTTCCGAACCTTTCGTCTTGGGCTATTCGGCTTGGACAAACTTCATAATGTCGATCGTACGGTAGAAAAGATCGACGAGGCATTAAGTCGGGTCCTTTAAAAAAGCCCATATCGATGCTCGGGAACTTGTGGGATTTAAACTTAACAATCTCGTAAAAAAGTATTTGTGAGCCCCTTCCTTTTATTGTGATTTTTAATACCCCGCCCGCCTGCGGTGGGGTAAATTGGCGGAAGAGGGGTTTGGGGGAAACTGCGTTTTCCTCCAAACATAAATCAGATTCTATTCCGTTTTGATACCCCGCTGGCTGGCGACGGGGAGCTTTATTTGAAATAAAAACTCTTTTTTGATATTTGATAAAAAGGAGTCTCTTCTTGTTGAATTCCCATTGATCTCCATGTTTTAAATTTCACATTATGGGAGTCCCCTTATTTGAGGTTTGAAACCATGTCTAAAGACATCCCGAAAATTATCGCGATGCTGAACGCCATGGAAGACGGCATCATGCTGGTCAATCGGAATCTCACAATTGAACACATGAACCGGGCCATGATTGCGATTTTTGGAGATGGTTTGAATCAACCCTGTTACCAGGCACTCAATCATCGGGATAACATATGTCCCTGGTGCAGGGCCCCGGAAGTCTTTGATCAGGGGAGGACCATCCGCAGAGAGGGGTATCGGTCTGAAATCGATAAAACATTCGTCATCACTGAAAAGCCGTTAAAAACCCCGGATGGCCGGACATGGAAGCTCACCATATACCGTGATATTACAACAGTTAAAGAGCGTGAAAAGGAACTCAGCGAATCAGAGAAAGATTACAAAAGATTGTTTGAACATGTGGCTTGCGGGGTGTTTATCAGCAGTAAAGAAGGTAAATTTATGGATGCCAACTCCGCTCTTTTGGAAATGTTGGGCTACGAAAGCAAAGAAGAATTTTTCAAGGTTGACATCACCAAAGATCTCTACTTCAAACCTGAAGACCGCCGGAAATTCCAGGAATTGATTGAGCGAAATGGCCGGGTGATTGATTATGAAGTTCTTTTTAAGCGCAAAGATAAAACGCCTGTCCCGGTTTTGCTGACCGGACACGTTCGTTATGACGAACAGGGGAATATCCTGGGGTACGAAGGCCTCAATATTGACATATCCCAGAGAAAAAAGATGGAAAAAGAGTTGGAAAAGACCCGTGTCCAACTTTTACAGGCTGAGAAAACAGCTTCCTTGGGCAAGCTGGCTGCCGGCGTCGCGCACCAGTTAAATAATCCTTTGGGCGGTATCATGTTGTATTCCAAGATTCTTTTGGAAGAATACGATCTGGAGGAAGGTGCCAGAGAAGATTTAGAACGGATCTTAAGGGATGCTAAGAGGTGTCGCGATACGGTTAAGGAACTTTTAGAATTCTCCAGACAGACGAACTATATTAGAAAGCCTTGTGAAATCAATCAGGTGATTTCCCGGACCTTGTTTTTGTTGGAACACCATTCCTTGTTTCAGAATATTGATTTAATAAAAGACCTGGCATTATCGTTGCCCGTCATCAAGGCGGATGCACAGCAGCTGAATCACATGTTCATGAACATTATCCTCAACGCAGCCGATGTTATGGAGGGGAAGGGGAAGCTGGGGGTCAAAAGCCTTCTTTTGCCAAAAGGGGATCGGATCCGCGTCGAAATATCCGACACCGGACATGGCATACCCGAGGATATCCTGCCACATATTTTCGAACCTTTTTTTACCACCAAAGAGGAGGGAAAAGGAACCGGGTTGGGTCTTAGTTTGGCCCACAACATCGTGGAGAACCATCACGGCAGCCTAAAAGCGACCAGTAAACCGGGTCGGACCACATTCATCATTGAGCTTCCAATCGAAGCACAAGACACCCATGGAGATGAATATGTTCAATGAAACTAAGGTTTTGAATGTTCTGGTGGTGGATGATGAGAAGAATATCCGGGACGGTTCCGAACGGATTTTGACCCGTCTCGGCTTAGAGGTATTAAAGGCGGACCGGGGAGAAAAAGCATTGGCCATATTGGAAAAAGAGACTGTTTCCATGGTGCTTCTGGATCTTAAGATGCCCGGCATGGATGGGATGGAGGTGCTTGAACGGATCATGGTGCGTGACGAGGCTATTCTGGTGATCGTGATCACGGGCTATGCGACGGTCGAAACCGCGATCCAAGCCATGAAACAGGGGGCTTATGATTTTATCTCAAAACCCTTCGAGCCGGACCAGTTGCGGGTGGTTGTCAATCGCGCCTTAGAAAAAATTCGGCTCTCCCGGGAAGCTGAAAAACTGGAACAGGAGCGGAAAAGAACCCTTTCCGATCTGGGCACCGAAAAGAGCCGGATCCATACCATTGTCGATTCCATTGCCAACGGCATGATGGTAACCAATGCCAACGGCCGGGTTGTGTTGATGAATCCGGCATTTTGTCGCCTTTTGGAGCTGGACCCCGGACTGCAGACCGGCGGGCCCATTGAAAACTATCTGTTGGACAAAGACCTTTGCCGGCTTGTATTGGAGATCTCCCAAGGCAAATATGTGGATTACGAAGATATAGCGGATTATGAATTCGCACTTTCAGACGAAAAATATCTTCTTGCAAAAGGACGGCCTGTTTTGAGTCGCAAAAAAGAATGTCTGGGTGCCGTGATCAATATCGTCGATATCACCACTATAAAGGTTCTGGACCGGCTTAAATCCGAATTTGTAGCAAAGGTTTCACATGAACTGCGATCCCCCCTTGCTACCATCCATGAGCAGCTGGCTGTGGTTTCAAAAGAATTGACCGGAGATGAAAGCAAGGAAGAACAGCACATTCTGAGCCGTGCCAGGGAAAAAACCCGGGGCCTGATTTCCCTGATCGGCGATCTGCTCGATTTGTCCCGAATCGAGGAGGGATTGATTTGCCAGGAACCGCAACCGCTTCGTATCGATGTTCAATTAAAGAATATTATCGATTTTCTCACCACCCGGGCAGAGAGCAAAAATCAGTCTCTTTCCCTGGAGTTGCCGGATGAACCCCTTGAATCCGTTACGGCGGATTCTCTGGTGCTGGAAAGTATATTTGGCAACCTGATCACCAACGCCATCAATTATACACCCAAGGGGGGCAAAATCAGGGTTGTGGTTGATATGACGGGTATCAATATCCGCATCAAAGTGATCGACAACGGATTTGGTATTGCAGATAAAGATCTGTCAAATATTTTTAAGCGATTTTTTAGGATCAAGGACGACAAAACAAGATATATCACCGGAACCGGCCTTGGCTTGCCGATTGTAAAGGGGCTTTTGGAATCTCTGGAAGGTTTTATTCATGTTGAAAGCACGCCGGGTAAAGGCTCCACGTTTACCGTATTGATACCTTCAAGCCCCTCAGATGATGCGGGGTGATCCTCTCAAGCCAACGGATAATTCTTGGCCGTTGAAGTGTTTCGAATTTTTCTTGACAAAAAATGGATCGGGGGGTACATTTGGTTTAAATGTTAACGTTACCATGTCGGCGGTATCAAAAAATGCGTTCTTTTGTTGCCCGGCGGCTGGGTAGCGCCTGAGCCAGGGTATTGAAATCTCTGTAAAGAGTGTTAAAGGGGAAGAAAATATGGAAAAAATCGGTTTTATCGGTCTGGGAATAATGGGGAAGCCTATGGCCCAAAATCTTCTGAAAGCGGGCTACCCTCTAATATTTTATGCCCGAAGACCGGAGGTTATTTCTGAGATGAAAACTGCAGGAGCAACATCAGTATCATCTCCTAAGCGGGTAGCAGAGTCGGCGGACATTATTATTACTATCGTAACAGCTGATCCTCAAGTCCGGGAAGTTATCCTAGATACTGAAGGTGTGCTGGAAGGGGCGTCTGCCGGCCAGTTGATTGTGGATATGAGCACCATCTCGCCGTTGACCACTCGCGAGATTGCCGGAATCGCAGCAAAGATGAATGTTCATTTCATGGATGCGCCGGTCAGCGGTGGAGAAATGGGAGCAGAAAATGGAATGTTGACCATTATCGCAGGAGGGCATAAAGAAGACTTTGAACGCTGTAAAGAAATCTTTAAAGTTCTTGGGAAAGAGGAGAATATTTTTCATGTGGGAGGGGTGGGTATCGGACAGACAGTAAAGATGGTGAATCAGTTTATCGGTGGAATAACAATGGCTGCTATCGCCGAAGGCCTGGTCTTGGGGATTAAAGCCGGTGCGGACCCCGAGGTGATTAGTCAGGTTATTAGCGTCAGTTCGGGTAACTCCGCACTTTTTCAGGCTCGCGTAAAGGACTATATTTTAAAGGGAAATTTTGAACCTGGATTTTTCCTGGATCTGAAGAAAAAAGATTTTGGTATCGGTATTTCTATGGCAAAAGCCATGAGTGTACCCACGCCAATCGGCGCTGCAGCCTATCAGATGTTTGCTGCAGCAAGCAGTCTTGGGGCGGGGAAACTTGATTTTTCCGCTGTCTGCAAGGCGATTGAAACCCTTAGCGGCATAAACATCTCTGATAAAGACAGTTAGAAATGGTATCCATTAAAGACGTCGCCAAATTAGCAAAAGTTTCGATGATGACGGTTTCTAGAGTGGTAAATGAAACCGGGTATGTCTCAAAAGAGACCAGAGAGAGAGTTTTAAAAATCATCAATGAAACCGGCTATGAAGTGAATCAAACAGCCCTTGGTTTGCGGACGGGAACCGCTAACTCGATTGGGGTGGTCATTTCCGATATTTCCAATCCATTTTTTCCGCCGATCATTAAAGGTATCGATGATGTATTGTCCCAGCATGACTACGATACAATTCTATTTAACACGGCAGAGGATATGCAAAAGGAGTTACGGTATATCGCTCTACTTAAAAGCAAATTTGTAAAAGGATTATTAATTTCCTCCTGTATTTCTAATTATCAGAAAAACAAAGACATATTTAACGGACTGATTCCAGTATTTTTTAACCGGAAACCCAAAGGCATTGATGCGGATGTAGTTCTTAACGATGATCGCAAAATGTTATTTATAAGTACGGAACACCTGATCAAATTGGGCCACAAAAAAATAGCTTTTATTAATGGACCGTTGGAACTGAGTACTTTTAGTTTACGATATAAAGGTTTTTTGGATGCGATGAACCAATTTGAGATACCCATTTATGAAGATCTAATAATAAACGAAACCTTTTCAATAGAAGGAGGATATAGAGGAATCGAAAAGATTCTTAATTCCGCTGTTTCTCCGGATGCAATTCTACTAGGCAATAATTTACTGACACGTGGCGCTTTCACATATTTTAAAGAAAAGAGTATAAACGTCCCTGAGCAGATATCTTTGGTTGGCTATGGGGATTATGGTTGGTGTAGTCTCGTAGAGCCGCCACTTACCGTTTCAGAACAGGATCGGTATGAAATGGGGTATAGGGCTGCAGAAGTTCTTCTTAACAGACTTATCCAAGGCAATTCTGATACTTTTCAAGAAATCACACTAGAACCGAAATTTATAATTCGTAATTCAGTCAAATCTCAATTATGAATTCGAAAAGGAACGATACGGTCAATTATTTTTAGCGGGGTGAGGTATTTTGTATATCACAAAAAAAAAGGTTGGAAACGGTATAATTATTTTTTGGGATATGTTTTAATAAGCGGTTTTTTTTATTCAATTATGTTAACGTTATCATTAAAGGGAAAGAGATCATGTTTCATGGGTACAATGGAAAGATCTTACATGTTAATTTAACCCATCTTTCTTTCGATATTGAAGAACCCTCGGAGGACTTTTATCGAACATACATGGGCGGCACCGGATTGGCATCCTATTATCTTCTTAAAGGTATCCAACCTGGAATAGATCCGTTGGGTCCAAATAATATTCTGATTTTTGCTTGTTCCGTCGTCACGGGAGCATCTCTGTCCGGATTTAGTCGCTATACGGTCGCAGCCAAATCGCCTCTTACAGGAGCCTTTGGAGAGTCTGAGGCTGGAGGCTTTTTTGGACCTGAACTCAAGTTCTCCGGTTTCGATGCCATTGTTATTAAAGGAAGCGCTTCCGAGCCGGTATATCTATGGATAAACAATGGTCAAGTGGAAATTCGCAATGCTTTTTCACTCTGGGGACTTGGCAACGCTGAAACACTTGATAAGATCCGGGAAGATGTCGGAGATACGAAGGCCCGCATCGCTTCTATCGGTCCGGCGGGTGAAAAAATGATACTTTTTGCAAATATAATGAATGAACTCAATCACGCTAATGGCCGTTCTGGTATGGGAGCGGTTATGGGCTCTAAAAACCTTAAAGCGATTGCTTGCCGTGGTGACTCGAATAATATCAGTTACAATTCTCCTGAAGAAGTTAAAGAACTGACTTCCTGGCAAAATAAACGCATAAAAGAACACCTCCCCTCTCAGAACATGGGTAAATACGGTACCCCGAATTTGGTGCTTGCTCTTAACAAAGCTGGAATTTTGCCAACCCGAAATTGGCGTGAAGCTACTTTTGAAGGCGCAGCAAAAATTGGCGAACCGGGCTACAAAAAAATCCTCAAACGAAGTGGAACTTGTTATCGGTGTGCTGTCGGGTGCAAGCATATCGTAGGGACGGATGCACCATACTATGTCGATTCCCGTTATGGAGGACCAGAATATGAAACATTGGCGGCTTTTGGTTCCTTGTGCGGAATTGATGATATAGGTGCAATAGCAAAGGCTAACGAGCTTTGTAACCACTATGGCTTGGATACCATTTCAACCGGAGGCTGTATTGCCTTTGCGATGGAGTGTTTTGAAGAGAATGTTTTAACTCCTGATGATGCAAACGGACGAAAAATACTTTTTGGGGATGCCGAAGGGATGCTCTGGTTGATTGATCAAATCGTGGAACGTAAAGGGTTGGGCGATATATTGGCACGGGGTATTAAACGCGCGTCAAAAAAAATTGGTGAAAAAGCAATGCGTTATGCTTTTACGATTAAAGGACAGGAAATCCCCCTGCATGATCCACGGGGAAAGACAGGCGTCGGGCTCGGTTTCGCACTATCACCAACCGGGGCGGATCACCTTGAAACCCCACATGATCCTGTTTTTGCAGGTGATGCGGTTAAGCTGCTTGCTCCTCTGGGTATATTAGATCCGGTCAATCCGGTGGCTCTTGACGAAGCAAAGGTGCGGTTTTTTAAACAGGGCCAGCTCTCCTGGAGTCTTAACAATGTACTTGGAATTTGTATTTTTGTTAATGCTCCGCTTTATGTGTTGAGTTACGAAAAGCTTGTTGAAGCCGTCAATTTAATTACCGGGTGGGAAACCAGTCTCTGGGAACTTTTGCGGGTTGCGGAACGTGCAGAAGTGATGACCCGTATATTTAATAATCGGGAGGGGTTTGGTCCGGAAGATGACAAATTGTTTCGGCGGTTACACGAGCCCATTTCCGACGGTCCATCCCAAGGTCGGCGAATTGATCCAATACACTTTGAAGGGGCGATTAAGTTGTATTACGAAATGATGGGTTGGGACGAAAAGGGCAGACCTCTTGAAGCGAAGCTCTTTGATTTAAATTTGGGTTGGTTGCCGGAAGCCAAATCATCCGGATAGTATTCGATAATTATAGACGATTTTCAGTTTGACTCAGATAGAAAAAAATATTGTCATCTAGGAGGGGATTAAATGTTAGAAACACGTGTTGTTAATTTAGTGGAACCCGGAAAGATTGCCGTTGAAACCATGACTCTACCCGAACTCAAACCGACCCAGGTGTTGATTAAAACCCACCAGGCATCTATCTGCGGATCGGAGCGTTATTTTTTTCAAGGTATTACCGTGAGACCCGAGGACGAAGCTAAAAGTGGGCCCGGAACCCAGTTAGGGGCTCCCCGCACAGACGGGGGTGAACGGCATGCCTACCCAATAGGTCCGTGGGGTCACGAGGGGGGCGGCACCATTGTAGAAATGGGCTCAGCCGTAGAAGAATATTTAGGCGGAGGAAAGGTCTCGGTAGACGATAGAGTCGGCAGCCTTATCTATCCGACCTATACGGATTTCTGGGTTACCGATATCGGGCATGTCCAACCTATCCCGGACACTGTCTCCTTTGAAGTCGGTTGTCTTTATGAAGCACTCGGTTGTGCTGCTTGGGCGGCCATACACATGGGAGTCAAACTGGGTGATGTAGTCGCCGTAAACGGCGCCGGATTCGCTGGAAATATCATGCTCCAGGGAGCGATAAAAGCCGGAGCATCCAAGGTGATCGCCATTGATGTAGTGGAATCCAAACTGGAGGTTGCCAAAAAACTGGGGGCAGACCATCTGATCAACGCGGGTATAGAGAATCCGATCGATGCCGTTAACGAGTTGACTCACGGCATAGGGGTGGATGTTGCGATTGAAGCCATCGGGGGAACCGGCATCGGAATCGTTCAGGCTTTGGGGATGGTCCGACATAACGGCATTATCGGCATTTACGGAGACAATTATATACCGGTAAAAGAGTTCTGTTTCAATCGTTTTCACGAAGACGGTTTGGAACTCAGAAATCTCAATGCCGTGCATTATACTCGGTTACAATCGGTTGAAAATATGCGAGAAGCCTACCGGGCCGTTGAGCGAGGTGTATTTAACCTGGATATTATTTTTGAGAATTCAGTCTCTTACAAGCTCGATGAGATCCAAGAGGTGTTTCAGAAAGAAACAGATAAAATTGATCGGCAAAGATCGTTAAAAACGCTGATTATTCCTTGAATTAGTGCTGTGACGATCTCAATCGGGATCAATCATTTTTTAGAGACAAAAACGCATGGCAACTTGTAGTGGAAAAAGTGACTGATGCATATATCCGCCGGTGTTCAATGACGGGTATTTTGGATTCAAAATCGCAAGTGGTTTTTTTTATGGATCACTTAATATAGCAAAACGAGGGTAGTTTATAAAAATTAAAAAAAGTTCAGAAAATGTTTTATATGAGCATATAATTTTTTTTGTACTCGTGGTCGCCAAGGCAGGGTGGCGGGCGGGTTTTCTCTCTCCCAAATAATTGGGAGTAGATTATTTTCTTTTATCCAAAAGTGTTAAGGAGGGAACTATGAAGTATACCATTTTAGGCAAAACAGGCGTTCTTGTTTCTGAATTGTGTGGAGGTACCATGTCTTTTGGCGGCCAAGCCGATGACAAAGAATCCGCACGGATGTTCGCACGATACAGAGACATGGGTATCAATTTCTTTGATTGCGCCAACGCTTACAACAATGGAAAGTCAGAGGAAATACTGGGCAACCTGATAAAAGATTGTCGTGATGAAGTGGTTATTACCACTAAAGCGACAAATAGGGTCGGTCAAGACGTTAATGCAATAGGGTCCTCAAGACGTCATATCATGATGGAAATCGAAAAAAGTCTCAGGCGGCTGGGTACCGATCGTATTGACCTGTTTTTCATCCATATTTTCGATGAACTGACTCCTATCGAGGAAACCCTGCGAACGCTTGACGATTTGATACGGCAGGGAAAAGTCCTTTATATCGGTGTCAGCAATTGGGCGGCCTGGCAGGTTGCCAAGGCGTTGGGTATTTCTGCAAAAGAAGGCCTGGCACGATTTGAGTGTATCCAACCCATGTACAATCTGCTTAAACGGCAGGCTGAAGTTGAACTTTTTCCACTTTCGAAGGCGGAAAACATGGGCGTTATCGTTTATAGCCCCATGGCAGCAGGATTGCTGTCCGGCAAATATGTTGGTGGGAAAATGCCTTCACAGGGCCGAATAGCGGAGAATGAACAATATGGTAAACGATACAGTAATCCGATTTACTATGAAATCGCCGGGCGGTTTAGCGATTATGCGAAAGAGAAAAACATCCATCCCGTTACCCTGGCGATCGCCTGGGTCAAAGCGCATCCCGCGGTTACGGCACCCATTATCGCTGCCCGGAATGTCGAGCAGCTGGAGGCTTCACTGGATGCAGCCGACTTTAATATGACATCGGAAATGTGGAAAGAAATCTCTGCACTTTCAATTCAACCGGCCAGCGCCACAGACCGACTAGAAGAAACAATCGACACAAAATTTATGTTTCGAAGCACCTAACAATGGATAAATTTAAACACAATTGAAATGGGGGTTAAGGATGTCAGAAGAAAAAGTTACTGTGTTTGCTAAGTTTAAAGCAAAAAGGGGATGCCAAGCTGAGCTCAAATCCTTGTTGCTCGAGATGGCTGGCCAATCTTCACAGGATTCGGGTTGCATCGAGTACGATGTGCTGCAGGACAAGAATGACGATACTGTATTTATGTTCCGTGAGCTTTGGGCAACCCAAACAGACGCTGATAATCATGCAAAAATGCCCTACTTGCCGAGCTATCGAGAGCGTCGGGCGCCTTTGTTGGCTGAAGATCCGGTAGTCTCAACCTGGGTCAACCATTTTTAAAAGAAGTACTTCTAAAAGA
>SDBV01009263.1_pt1 | contig 13119 bp, 7 predicted proteins | sample 2277081 | NCBI WGS metagenome assembly SDBV01 (sample SAMN10402039, study PRJNA504765) | marine sediment metagenome | isolation source: marine sediment core GS10_PC15, 223 cmbsf | place: Arctic Ocean: Southern Knipovich Ridge | collected 2010
ACCATCCAGCACTTCCACTCGAACAATACTATCTCCCCGAGCAGGCAGGTACTCCTGCACCAGAGCCAGGTGGTCAATACCCAGATCAATCGGTCCGGCGACAACGGCGCTTTGCAGCTCGTCTGGACCGTCAAACTTCTGAATTCCCGCTCCACTGCCGCCGATATTGGGCTTGATCACAACCGGGAAAGTCAGCCCAACAGCGGCAGCTGGGGCCTGAGAGGGGTCGTTGATGACTCGCGCGCGTGGGTAGCGTAAGCCTAACCTTTCTAGCAGGTTCAATTGGTGCGCTTTAGAAAATTCGTAGACGTAGGCGTCGTAGCCGTTGAGTACGTTCGCGCCAATATCCTTTAAATAAGCCAGGTATTGCAGCGTGTAGAAGATCGCCTGGGTGTGGCCACGGGTGTGAGCGGAGGGGCTCATGCGGTTAACCACTAACGAATAAGGGCTATGACGTTCGGCCGGGTCAAAGTGGTGCTGGTGGGCCAGCAGCTGGTCGTAGAGTACTCCGCGGCGGTCAAGCTCCTCGAACATCGGCTTGAACCATTCTGGGTGCTCATAGAAGATGGCAAGGCGCCGGTCAGAATATTGCTCTCCGTGACTCTCTATGACATGTGGCTTTCCCAATTCCGGGTGGACATACGTTTTGTTACCCACGTTTGATTACCTCTAAAAGGTTTGTTATCGTCACTCAGCGATCTATTGGCGCCGATGATCCCTTAATTGAGCTGGTGACGTGAATAAGCACTATTACATGAGGAGTTTATGGAAAAATAATAATCCTCTGCAATGCTCTCCAAATGACGGACTTTGCCGCTTTCGGCGTTTAGCATATATGTCAACTGGGCGCTTTCTCGACCTATCTTTCCATCGTCGATGAACTAGCCCCTGCCCATCTCAGCATCATACTTGTCGCCAAGTACAACACACTCAACAAGGCTCAAGCATGCAAGAGCTTAGACGACCGGAGGCAAATAAACCTTACCGTTGGGTTTTTCGAAGTTTCGATAATAACTCGAATTAAGACAAGCGATTCACACTCACGGGTTTGGCCAACAACGAGACGCTTTGAGCTATGCGCTGGGCGCGATCTGTTCCAGGCCCTCCAGTTCGAAGATGCCGATGCGCGGGGAATTAATCTTACTTGCGGTGAGGGCACTCTCGCTCTGGGACGGGTAGATTCTCACTTACACCTGCGCCTTCCTCCAGGACTCAAAGATACCTGGCAGGGTTCCACAGTCCAGCTATTAATCCAGGTCATCCTCGCCCGTCTCAAACCAAGAAGTCGCCCTCCACCCCCTGGCACATGAACAATTAACTTTTCTGAATAAAGCTGGTCTTCACTGCTGAGCCCGAGAATTCATGGAGTAAAATTCAAGATCAATCGTAGTTCTTGCGCAATTCCGAAAGAATCATCACCTCTTTTTAATTTTTGTACTAAGTGTTCTCTGCGATCTCTGTGGTTAAACCGGTTTAGATCGATCAGATCTTTAAAGGGTGTACACCCCGTTTTCCAGAGGTGTCTCGGTCTCGAAGTGACCCCGGCAGGAATTGAATTGAATCCCCTCGGTTTTGGCGAGGGGGCCTGCAACCTGGTCCTGACAGGAGTACGCCCTGTTAGGGTACATCCTGATAGGGCTTGTCCTTGCAAGGGCTAACGATTAAGAGTCCCAGAGTTTAATGTCTATCCCGTGTATATTTGTCTATAGTGTCTACTTATGGGGGCTAAAAGTGTCTATTGTGTCTCTATTGTCTCTAATTTCTATGCCGGTTGCACCGGACATAAAGAAGGAAAGGCGACTCTCTGATCCATTGAGCTAAAGGTGTGTAAACATTTCTAATTACAAATCAGGAGAAATGGATCATGACTAATAAAGTAACAAGGAAAGAAGTCGCCAAACAATTCTCGATTGCTAGCCAATTACTATTAGAATGGATAGATCAGAGAGGGAATTCCAGAGAGAAAATTAACAACAATCTACTCCATTGTGTTCAAAGCAATCTCGTATTGCTGAGCCTGCTGCTCAGGAAGGTCACCATTGATTTGGACGAGAATATTATCCCAGGCAAAAGTCCAAGAAAATAGAAAGGCACTGGATTCACCCAGGCTGACATAGTACTCGCGAACTTTTTCCAGGTCTTCTAGTGAAACGAAACTCATGATGCGACCACCACAATCCGAACACAAAGAGGGTATAAGGAAGCGCGTCCCTTCGATGGCGACCAAAGGTGCAAACCCATAATCATCCTTTGTCATAGTGTATGTCCCTTCGACTTCTAATCCAGCTACTTTAAATACTTCAACCACCTGAGGACTGCTCCAAATTAAATAGGAGGGGGTCGGAGTTTGCTGGGGAGTGGGAGTCGGTTCAGGAGTTGGCGTGGGTGGTATGGGGGTTGCGGTAATCACACGCTCCACGATTTGGGTCACAAATACAGTTTGAGGAACGATCCGAGTTACTTCAACGAGCTGGGGAGTAGAACTTGTACAGCCAGCTACTGTTATTGATAAGACTGCAATGATAATGAAAATGGTATATCTTCCAACAATATTTCGAATTTTCATGGTTCTCTTGGTTAAACATCTAAGTATGGAATTATGCTATTGATACTTGGGGATAATGTTCCCAATATCCATTTAGTATTCTTCCTAACAGTTACCCACCTTTTCTTATGCCGGTTACTTTTCATTAAATGGGATTGATCAGCGCTAACGCTAATACTTCCTCGATATCACTCACATACCGTATCTCCACCTTATCCCGAATATAATCTGGAAGATGACTCACTTCCTGCTCATTATCTCTTGGCAGGATAACCGTATTAATTCCTGATTCAATTGCTGCCATTAGTTTAGCCTGTATTCCCCCAACACCAATCACTTTACCCATGATGGTAATCTCCCCAGTCATAGCGACATCGTGCCGAATTGGGATGTTCTTCAGTGCCGAGACAATACCAGTCACAATGGTTACCCCAGCTGATGGTCCTTCTTTTGGAACGGCCATCATAGTTGCCAGCACTGCCACATCGTAATTCTCTCTCCACTCAGCATCGATATGGAGCTCCTTGTAGTGCGAGCGAATGTATTGGGCTGCCGCTTCAATCGATTCCCGCATTACTCTTTGGATGGAACCGAGCGGCACAATTCGACCATAGCCTTTAGTAGCTTGCATCTCGAACCGCAGGATAACGCCATGCTCGCCGGCCACAGCCAATCCGATCACTTCTCCGATCAATGGTTCAGTAGGCAATTCAATATGGGGTTTTCTATCACCTTCAAGCAATGACGGAGAAATAACCTTATCTGTATCAACTAACTTGGCACTAAGTTTGATCGGTCGGTATTCACCCGGTGCCATAATATGCAGTTGATTGCGGATCCTTTGGCGACCTTCCAAAGCTAAAAGTAGGATTTCCTCCAGCTGTTCATCAGAAACCTCCCCATGGGGATAGATCAGCTTCAGCAAACCAGATAGTGTTTTATCAACTGCGCGCACATCCCTGCCAGTAAGACCGCGACCCATTTCGGATGCATCGACTAGCTCAAAGCGATTCTTGACCTTACCCAGTACATCTATCCGACGCAGCTCATGCATGATTTCGCAGAAATAATCAGTGATGAAGCCATAATCCTTACTGGATGATTCAGGGGTTATCTTTGGGATCTCCCATCCAGGAAGGTAATAATGCAAGCGATCAATGAAGGCTTCTACTTGTAAGTAGCTGGGCAATGGTTCGAATAGGTGATAATACTTCTCATGGGGTAAGCTTCCCTGTACATCAAGGTTGCCCAATAATACGATTGATCCAAAGGCAAGGATTTCTTTCTTCCCCCGGCTGAACTTGGCGTCTTGCATGTAGCCCTGCATGATGCTGACCATGGTGCGCGGATCTGTAAAATCGGTGTTAGCAATCTCATCAAATATCACTGAATCGCGGGTACCTACCAGCCCCACTTTGCCGGTGTTCAAATTAATAAACAGGCTAGGGGGTGTTACCTTCCCTCCTGAGATCACGTGAGCATAATAGGAGATGTTACGGAAAAGGTATGTTTTTCCAGTTTCTCGCGGACCCAACTCAATCATGTTGTGGTTGGATTCGACTAAGGGGATAGCTCGACTAAGATAAAGCAGCTTCTCACGCCGGGTCATCATGTCTGGATCCAGGCCAAACGAGTTAATCAGGATATCCAGCCACTCTTGATCATCAAACATTTTCCTTTTTTCAAGGAATTCACCCAGATCGATCATAGAAATTTGAAATGGAGTGAATTCTTCGGCCACAAAAGGCCGGATCTTCTTGTTATGCACCTCGGTCTCGTCGTAAGTAAGGTCAATTGTTCCCCACATGCCACCAGCCAGCAGCAAGGGATAACGCTTGACCATCTCTTCCGGAACATTGACAAAATTCTCGTTGATCGCCCCGATCGTCCCCCAATACTTATCCTCGGTCTCGACCAGCCGCACTTCCAGGGTAGATATGATCGTGTGCTGGCGATTCTCGCGGATGTAATGGCGAATACGCTCTGCTTCTGCTCCGTGTACGAAATTCTCACGCAGCCGTTTTTTAACCGAGGCAAAATCTTCCTCGAAGGTATCTTCTTCGCAGTAATTGTCGATCAGATATTCCAGCACATAGCGCGGAAATTCGTCCATCCCAGTATTGAATGTCAATCTTTTATTGACCACTTTGCCGGAAAAAGCCTTTTTAAATTCTAGATTCATATGACTTCCTAACATAATTCAGAGTAATTGAGTAAAATTGTTGACTTTTAAGTAGATTATTGCTAAAATGATATTATAAAATAATCGCTCCTCTGCTAGTGAAAGTCGGCTTTACATGCCGTGCGTCCGGTAACCGGATCTAGCTACAGAGGGGTGATTTTTTCTATATCGAAGGGATTACTCTTGCTGTACCAATTATTTGGATAGTTCATTATATCGTACAGGTCAACCAATAAATCCACATTGTGCTCAACCACTTTGTAAAAGCGCATCTCTCTGCGTGTAAATGCGCGATAAACAGCCCAATTCATATAATCAATCACACTCAGACAAGGCTCACCTTTTGGGGTTTGGGCTTGTATATTATGAGCAGTTTTCACTTGTGTATCCCATTTTTCCTCAAACCGTTTTACACCCTGTTGAATAGCCTCCTGCAACGGTATTTGTCTGTCTCTGGATCCTCGTTTCGCAAAATATATGTAATTTTCCTGAAAGAGATGTAATACATTTTGGAATAACTGTGAAACAAGGTGGTCGTAGAAAGCAATTTCTTGTGCCTGGAAGCTGTTCCGGAAGACTCGTTCAATCTTTCTAGCAACAACAAATTGAGCTCTAAAATCTAACCCAGCGATTAATTTGAAAAACCGGTAACGGACTTCAGGCGAATCGTCTTTTGCGTGGAAAGCGATTGCAGTCTTGGCGATTGACGGCACATCTTGAAAGTATGGCTCGTTGATGATTTCTTGCTGCAGATCAAAAACTGCCTTACGGATAGTATTGGGACTTGGGGTCGCAATAAAACCCAAGATTAACAGTTGCGAGCACCCTGGCTGGCCCACGATAAAATTACCACGACGGTCATAAAAAGTAGCGTCGCCAGATTCGTCTACAAAAAACCATATTGACCCGGGCTGTGTCTTCTTCATTGGCTTTCCAATTCGAATGTTATAAATGTTTTTATGGCAAAGGGCTTAATATAACAGGCTCCGGAAATATACTAACTCCTCCGCACACACACTTGATAATCCTCTACCACTTCCATCTGATCTTCTTCGACCAGTAAGTGTGCATGTTATAAATTGCGGTCGCTTTAGTGGTTTTGATCGGCTTGTTAAAAGGCGGCACGTCATAATCGTCGGTCTCGGGATCATAGGGCGTGGCATTCTCTTCCACAAAACGGCGCAGGTTGGGATTTGAGCCGGAGGAATAGCAGCCCTCTGGCATTTGAGGGATTTTGCGCTTGGGGAATAAGGATGGTTGGTTAGAGACGCGTTTTTTCTTTGGCATAGATTTATTCAATATCGTTAAGGATCTTCAAGGTGTTTGAGGTCGCGGCGAGCAGGTTGATGGTGGCGTCCATTACATCCAGGTTACGCTGCCAAAAATCTGGAGTAACATATCGTTGTTCTGATCGGGTGAATTCGGCTAGGATTTCTACCAATTGCCTGTCTTCATACTCTAGCGCGTTTTTTACTTTGCTTCTTGCGGAAGTATATTCTGGAAAAAGGCGGAGGTGTCTGGCAGCAATCGGGACACCTTCGAGCTGCACCATAATCGTGTGGTTAAAAGGGAGCAGGTTATGGAAGGATCGGTTTCTGGCCCCGTGAATTAATTCGATGTAATCATCCAGGGAAGGTTTTTCTTTAGTGCGCGCCCAGGGTAATCTACGAAACGCTTCAGTCAGTTCGATTTGCTCCTTGATCGTCATCCACAGAACGAGAGGTTTCAGATCGCAAATGCTAACCAGTAACCTGAGCATGGTAACCGCCTCTCCTGAGAAATTGTAGGCGATGCGGAGAAGATTATTAAACTCTTGCTGTTCGTAACTGGCACTGCGCCATTTCTCTAAAGATTCTCGATATTGATGAGCGTTTTTCTTGAGAGCGTGGATGATTGAATCCAAAAAGGTATGGTCTGAAATCTCTCCACGCACAGGTAGAGCTAGGTTGATGTAACAATTCTTGCGCAGTTCCTTGATCGATTTAGCAAATGGCCGGATAAGACTATCGGGAAGTCTATCCGTCACCAAGCCAGCATCGTGCACCTTTATTTCCAGCTCACTCCAAAGTAGCTCTTCACTGATCAAATCCTTGACAAAGATTGTTTTTCCGTCAATGGCCAGATTCGTCTCAAGTCGAGGCCTGAGAATCAGGGAGTTGAACATGGAGTGGTGGATTTGCTGGGTGAATTCAAGCGAAGCATCCAACTCGCCGATCAGGATGAAGACCAATTTACCCAAGCGTAGAATCTCGTTTCGGACCGCCTCATCAAGGTCTGTTATGGTTGGTAGATTAGACTTGTTCTTTAAGTGTTTAAAGTCCGAATTGATGCTGATGCCTGTGGCTACTCTGACTTCTGAGGATTCCACCGATCCATCTCTCATTAAGAGGGAGAGATACTGGGAATTTTTGCTCGTTTCAACTTTATACCGGAAGAAAAAGGAGTTATTAATGAGCAGAAGATCACCTGGATCGATCGATATTGTTCCTAGCCAGTCTGTAAAGCACGACAGGCCACAGGCTTCCCTAACCTTTGACCGGATTTCCTCGCAAACATCGGTTTCTGTGATAGACATTCCGCCTCCTCAACATCAGAACATCGACACGCCCAGCGGCTTTAAAATGGGATTTCTTCAATTCGTCGGTAGACGGCTGAATAGAAATAGGTATATTTCCGGGGAATCAAATTCTTAGCTTCATCACCGATGAGAAGATGGTTGAGAATAATTGGTGGCACTTCAACACGAGAGCATAGCCGAGTAGCTTGATTCTGGACCGGTAGCAACACTTCACCCAATCCACTTTCTTCAACAAAGTCGCTCATTTCGCTGATTAACTCACGAACTGCTGGGTAATTTAAATCGGAAATCATGAAAATTGTTCCAATCACGGTCTGAGCGAAGATGTTCCTCAACATCTCTGAAACAGCCTGGCGATTCCCCATTTGGTCGTTCAGACAGTTCTGTATGACTACCAGGTTGCAAATCTGCATTGCCCGTTGAACGAATCGATCTTCCAAAGTCTTTGGGTTGAGAAAGTCGAATTCCATTGGACGGATCGTGATCTGACCCTTCGGCCAGTAGAGTGGGGCAAGGTGGTAGCGTGTAATTTCCTGGCCTGTTCGCCAGCCATGAATGTGTTTATCCAATAGGTAGGCTGTAACAATATTTACTTCAGGAACATGATCATTTAAAAAAGAAATTAAGCCTAAAACTTCTGGAGCCGGGCCGGCGCCCAAAAATAGTCCACGTATCTTTTCACAACCAAACGTATTCCGGACAACATCTGGCGATAGCTGGCATAGGATTTCGTATAACGGCTCAATATAATACGGGTAATATGCTAGCAAGTATGCCGCGCGTATATGCTGACAGGAGAAATCCACATTAGATGGCGAATTCTTATAGGCGTGGCGTAAATTCGTCACGTATGGTTGGACTTGGTACAGGCTTTCCTGGAGCATTTCATCTGTGTCTGTATCATTGAGCTGACGTAGTTCTGCCAACATAGGGCCATAAGGGTCATGCAGGTTCATCGTCTTCCTCCCCAAATAGCTCTAGTTGCATGTTGACTGTTTCGCAAGTTGCCGGGGGCGTGGCATCATACCAGCCAATCAAAGATGGCGATTGTGGATTATGCTCGATGTGATTGATACGGGCGCGCTCGAAGCTAGTAGTGGCATAGCAATACTGGCAGCCAAAAAGGCAGGTATCGTACATGCCAATATCTTTACTCACCACACATCCGCACACTTGCCGTTGGTTGGGGTCTTTCTTTTGGGTTATATTGATGTTAAATACACGTTGGATTAGAATATCGTCAACACACTTTCCTGGGGCTATCCCGTATGGGGTCAAGTCCAACTCTTCAGCGCAGCTCACGATTTCCATCCCGTTATCATTTGCTACAGATTTCAAATCCCGCATTAACCTTTCAAAGCGCGGGCTGATGGTATTAGATACATCCATAGTTTCATATCCCTGCTCCCCCATATTCCGCAATCGCTTTCGAGTTTTCTTATAAACATCCATTATGCTGATCACTGATCGGCGAGTATACCCATGTAACGCTTCTGAGATGTAACTAAAATTATCCAAATGGTAGCTGGCTCCAGTTTTTTCGGTGAATAAAATCGGATCATATCGCCAAATCACTCGGTCTGAACCGACATGTTCGGAAACTCGTATGAAAGTTTTAATTGCAGTATCGAGTGGAGGAGTTTTCTGATCTATCTTTTTTGGATAATCCAAAATTGTATATTGAAAATAATATCGGTAACCACGATTATCTAATTCCGGGAGATAAGGAAGTAAAGGTGCTGGATTGCGAGTCCAGAAGACGATCACCTCTACATCATCTGGTTCCAGCGAGACGTTAGATACCTGCTTTCGGTTGAAAGGGTTCGGGACAGCGCAGTATCCGGCACGAATACGATTTATGAACCATTCCGTATAAAAGGCTGGAATATCCGTTCGTCGGCTGGCACTGATGATCAAAATAAAACCTCAAATCAAGAATGAATTAGTCCAATAAAGATGTATTTAACAATAAATTATTTCAGTGTGAATAACCTATATTAAGATTGACAAGTTTAATTGCCAATTTTCTGATTACTTATTCCACATTGTAAATTGTCTTCTTCCCTTTAATGTCAATAACTAATTTCTTGCCGATAATCATATTACCTTTGATATTCCAAGAGGGGATCTCAAATACAACCTTCTGATCCATCTCACGTTCATTAACTTCCATATCAAATGCAGTAATATCACCCTTTTCTACATCGATTATTACAACTGCGTTACTATCTTGATTCATAATCTTCCCCTTTGGTGTCTGCCAGATTATGTCAATGGACATTTCGAGAGCATCAGTTTCTGTTTTACTCTTAGGAAGTTTTACAGGAGACGGATAATCCGGTAGTGCTGAGACAGTATCGAGAGAGATATTCCACTCAAATGATTTGTTTTCTAATTCCCGTTTTCTTGAACTCAGTGTTTTCTTGCTGCCAATATACTCATCGGATTCTGCGCGTTCAATTTGCTTAGATTTTACTTTTAGCCAGCGTTCTTGAACATATCTTCGTTCTGCCCCGGTTATTTTTTGATCCAACAGTCCTTCGTAATATGGTAAGGCATCGATATGCCTTCCTGTTCGTTCTATTGCTGACGACATCTCAGGTATAGTGATGTGTTTTCCCCAATTCTCGAATCCAATGTCTTTCACTTCCAGAAAATACTCGGAGAGAACTTGTTTATCTCTTAAACTTGTATCAGGAGTGTGAATAACAAATCCCCTGACTGCTGCAGATTGCAAATAAAGTCGATCGCTTTCTGACAACTTTGTCATTTTAGGAAAGGTCTGATGTTTAATTTCTCTAATTTGGGTGTGTGTTGGCAACGTGTAGCCGACAGCTTCTTCCCATTTATTAGTCCTCATCAGTGCTTTAATATATTGGTAAGCGAAATTTAGCACATCAGGTTTTGGAAGCGTTCGAATAGTATCCTTAAATAAATCCTTTGCGTATGGTAATTCCTGTTTATTTATAAGATCTCCATACAGTTCCCTAATCATTTCTATATATTCATCTTCACTTAGGAATAATTCTGGATTAGGAGAGATTTCCTTCAATACCTCCATTGCATCATCGTATTCACCAAGTTGCCAATAAAGGTCTAAAGATTCTTTTAGTCGACCTTTGGACTTGAGGGCTTTAGCAACTTGTTTTTTATTATTATCACTGATTGCATTTTTATCAAACTGAGAATATTCCATTAATAATCTATCTGTCTCACCTGCGAGATCTAGCCAAAGGATCTTATCATTTGGCTTGACCTCAATTTCCGCCCGAGCCAAGTAATACTCTTTAGTTGATGTTGTACCAGCGTTATCCCATTGCCGAATTGCATCTGAGTACCGCTGTGCATTAAAGAAAACCTTTCCTACATTAGTTTCTCCGATAACTCTATTTAGAGGTTTGAGCTTGTCCATTAGATCCGCAAGCTTCAACCAGGTTTTTCCAGATTCAGCACCATCGAATTCGAATCCCAATAAACAAATGAGTGCTTCTTTCACGCCTTCTTGAAATTGGCTTTCAGAAAATGTGAATTTATTTCCTGCATCAATCGACTTCTTTAGAAAGTTCGTGAGATTCAACGCCTGTTCTGGATCATCTGGTGAGACCATCATTAGCGAAATGTGCTTATGAAGTTCATCATCGGGTTCATGAGTAGAATACCAACTATTCAATTCACCCCAACACTTACCCTTCCAGTATGCGCCTTCAACTTCCTTGCTTACCCCCAAACCTTTATATAAATCCCCGGCTTCTTTAAATGCTTCATCAACTTCTAAGGCTTCGGCCTGACATATAATTGCTAAATTTTCCTTACCAGCTCGTCGGTAGAAATCCATTGCTTGACGTAGCAGGTCTGAGTTATTGTTCTCCTTTCCCCCTTTACGTAATTTCTCAGCCATCTCAATCGGATCTTGCTTGACGATTTCCATGCCATAATAATCCCCTGGTGTTACTCCCCCGACTGCCTGTCGCCAGATATCCGGATTACTAGCTCGTTTCAGGAATTCATCAATCTCTTTGGAGTTTAATGCCTTAGACCAAAGTTTCCGTTTTCCTTCTTTTGTATCGACGATGATCAGAGAGCTCTGTGCTCTCGTAGCGCCAACATAGAGTTTATTGAGGTAATATTCCTTCGAAAGTCTGGTTTCAAAATCGGATACCTCAAAAAAATCCTCCGGACAACGATCACCAAATCGATACAAGATGACCATTGGGAATTCTTGCCCTTTGGCTAAGATGGGGCTTTGCACAGAGAAAGGAACATTTTGATCTTTTATCTTCGATAACAATGGATCTTCTTGTACAAACTCCTGTTCTTGATTTTGTTCGCACGGAACAATAAGAATTGCATTTTGCACTAGTTCACTAAATTGGATCTCTGATATGGTATCTCCAAGAATGAATAACCTGGGAGGAATTATGTGCTGTTCTTCCCGCCAAGGTTTTTGGGGAGATATAACAGGAGTCTCGAATAAAAACTTTCTCCATAGTTGGAGCAAATTACTGAAACGAACAATAGGTGCTTCAGATCGATAATTAAATTGCAATTCTTCGTACTGTATCTCAATTGTTCCCCTACATTCTGGATCCAGATTACCAGCAATCTCATCATAAAAAGATGCTTTGATTGCTTCCCATCGAAATCCTGTCGGGTTTAATGTCTGGAAAGGATCGCCGGCCAGGGCAAATGGTAAGCGTACTCGCTTTTGCCAACCTAAGTCATACTTCCTGTAAATCACCAAACTTAGAATTAGATCAAGTTCCACCCTGGTAAAATCCTGAGCCTCATCGCAGAAAATAACAGCGTATTCTGGCTGTGCCCATCTCTCACGAATAATTTTTCTCACAAGATCTTGTGAATCCCAGAAATTTTGTTTCTCATGAAGAAATTGATACCATTTTTCCCAAATAACTGAATAAACCTGTTGATAAACATCGATCGATACGCTCTTCTCTTTTTGGGGAATTTCGTCATATTCTTCTGGGGTTAAATATGACTCTCCTTGGTAACCTTTTATGAATGTTCTAATAACATGCCAGCATAAATCAGGAGTTAATCCTTTTTTTGGTAAGAGTAATTTATACGGTTCTAGGTGTGACGGTAGATTCTTACCAAGGAACAATTGATTAAACCGGCGAAAATCAATGAATTGGTCTGTTGTGAATTGATCTGAAGAATTTTCTCTCGATAGCTCGCCCAGGAAATCTAGGAATGATCGAAAATATTGATCAAGATCTGTTGTTACATCGACATCATTGAGCGAGGTTGCCCTGTCTAATATGATATCTGGACGGGTATCGAGCAATTTCCTGACATTTGTTTTCGCAATCTTAAGAAGGGGTTTGCTATAAGTTAAGAACAGCAATTTTCCCTCTGGCTGGTCTGTAAACTTGCGATACACATAATCAGCAAATAAATAGTATAGGATTGTTGATTTTCCACTACCCGCACGCCCATTAATAAATACCGGTAGAACAGCCTTCCCAGATGGCAAATGACGGATTTTATTTAATAGTTGGGATTCCTCTCCGGATAATGCCAAGTTCGAAGACTCGCTTTGTTGAATCTCTCGCCAGATATTTGCACTATCAATGACATAAGCTGGATAGCCGCGCTTAGAATGACGGGCAATTTCATCAGTAGATTCTAGAATTGTTTTATCATCTAACCAGGAATAACTTGAATAGAGTTTATCTATAAAAGTGTTCCTATCTTTTTCCTGATTGTCAACAGCATTGATAAGAAAGGTTATAGATACATATCCATCCTTTGCATCAACTGCACCACTAAGTAAATTAGCATAAAAAATGCTGT
>SDBV01009264.1_pt1 | contig 13118 bp, 12 predicted proteins | sample 2277081 | NCBI WGS metagenome assembly SDBV01 (sample SAMN10402039, study PRJNA504765) | marine sediment metagenome | isolation source: marine sediment core GS10_PC15, 223 cmbsf | place: Arctic Ocean: Southern Knipovich Ridge | collected 2010
CGACCAGACCGAGGCAGATAATGATTCTAATGGGCTCTCCGACTTCGCTGAATCCCCAGGTGGCCAGGTGAGTAGTCAATACAAGCATAGCCAACGTGATAATTAGTGTAACTCCTCCGCACAGCCCGTCGAGACCATCGAGGAGATTTAGAGAATTAGTCGCGCCGAGAACGAAGAAAATTACGATTCCGGCCTGGATGATTGGCTCCAGCTTTGCCGGCAGAGGCACGTGCAGAAATTCGGCGATGTCTGCTATGTTGGGTACGATGCCTACCCATATCAGTATCAGGGCTGCAACAACTTGTCCGAGTATTTTCTTCCAGGGCTTAATGTCGAAAACGTCGTCAGGAAGGCCAATGAAGCATGCGATAGCGCCTCCTGCAAGGATACCGATAAGGCACCTGAATATATGGGCGAACTGGTCGCTATTGAGAGTGGCGATGCCTGTCAGGATTCCGACCAAAAGGCCGATGAGCATACCGATTCCACCGAGATAAGCGATGGGTTCCTTGTGTGTTTTAACCGTGTCGTCGGGCTTGTCTACGATGCCGTACTTGAGAGCAATCTTTTTGCACAGTGCTGTCGCAGCCAGAGCGGCGAGAAATGAGGCGAGCAATACGGGCCAGAATCTTAACACCCATCCAACAGGTCTTTCTGGTCCGATGATGTTCAAGTCCGCTAACATTAAAACATCCCCGAATTCACAGCCATACTTCGGCATCGTATCTTAGCATAGTCAAGCCGTCCTGAAAACCATCGAAGTTGATACTTGATGTTCGGCCTGTAAGTTCCTGTAATATCCACTTTGGAAAATTTGCACCTGCTTGTATGGAAAGCGGCACTCCACCGCCAAAGCGCGGATTGACTTCGATGAATTCTATCCTTCGGTTCTTAGTATAAAACAATTGTATTGTAATTACTCCCGGACCCGCACCGAGCTTCTCAACAAGGTGTGCTGTGAGCTTCATTACCCTGGAATTCTTAACAATTTGAGCTTTGCTGACTTCACCAGCACGCACTTCGATTCTTTTACGAGGCACGACACACCTTGCTTTCATGTTGAAATCAACGTAAACATCACAGGTCAGTTCATCACCGATGATAAGTTCCTGACAGATTGGATTCGGAACTTTTTTTGCGTAAAAGACCAGGTCCCTGCGGTTTCTAATCACGGCGTTTCCTCGTCCAGCATATCCGTCCCACGGTTTCATAAAGTATGGGCCTTGGAACCTGTGTTTGGCCAGAGCGGTTTGGGGGCTTATTGTACGCGGTGTATCGAAACCGTTTTTAATAAGAAAACGATAGGTTTTGCGTTTGTCCTGACAGATATCGATGACTTTTGGCTCTGAGACAAGAACACGACAGCCGAGTTCATCGAACTTTCCTCTATTCTTGGCCAAGTCCTTGAGGTCGAGGTCGACAGTGGGGACAAGTAATTTGATACGGTGTTTTTTTACGATACCAAGTAATTCGCGGATATATTGACGGTGAGTAATGGGTTTGACGACAAAAGCACGGTCGCAGAGTTGAAGGGCAGAGCTGAGAGTTGAGGTCTCAGTGCCGAACATTTTTGAATTTATTGGCAGCGATTTTGCAGCAGCCTTGAACAAATTTAGCAATGAAACTCGCCTTCCGATACAGGTGAAGAGTATATTCAGATTTCGTCTTGATGTAGTTCTTGTTTTGGCCATTATTAAGTGGACTCAAATTATGATTTTCATATTCATTTATCAGTACTCCAGAAGCCGGAATGATAGCGTCTGGCGGAGCCGAAGTCAATCACAAATATCCACCGGAGGGCAGTTGTAATTGTTTGACATTTGGCCAGTTAGAGCATAAACTTACCGGTTCCGTGCAGTTTATCAGAATTGTATGTCGGTTTGAAACACAGATATTTTTAGTATTAGATTTAACCGGAGGAAACTTGACAGATGACAGGACTTGGCAAGCGTATCAGGGACAAAACAGCGGTAGTTGGGATCATTGGGCTGGGTTATGTAGGCTTGCCATTGGTGCGGGAGTTTTCCTCAGCTGGTCTGAAAGTCAAGGGTTTTGACATAGATGATAAGAAGGTACGGGTCTTGAATTCCGGCCGAAGTATCATCAAACACATCGCCCATTCACAGGTTAAGAAAATGGTCGCCTCCGGCCTGTTCAAGGCCACCACGAATATGAGTCAACTCAGGACAGTCGACGCGATTGTCATTTGTGTTCCGACTCCGCTGACACAAAACCGTGAGCCGGACATGCAATATGTGGTACAAAGCAGTGAAACGATTGCGAAGTACCTGAGAAAAGGCCAGCTTATTGCTTTTGAGAGCACGACATATCCCGGAACTACGCGCGAACTTGTCGCGCCGATACTCGAGAGAAGTGGGCTAAAAGCAGGAAAAGATTTTTACCTGGCGTATTCTCCGGAGCGGGAAGATCCAGGCAACAAGAATTTCACTACACGGACGATACCGAAAGTGGTCGGTGGCTATACAAAGAAATGCCGGGATTTGGCCCGGCAGTTATACGCTCATGCGATAGAGACAATGGTCCCGGTATCGTCTCTGGAAGCTGCTGAGGCCAGCAAGATTGTCGAGAATGTTTACCGGTGCATTAATATCGCGATGGTAAATGAGTTAAAAATGGTTTTCGACCGGATGGGAATCGATGTATGGGAAGTGATAAAGGCTGCCAGCACCAAGCCATTCGGTTTCAATGCATTTTATCCCGGCCCGGGACTTGGCGGGCACTGCATACCTATCGACCCGTTTTATCTTACGTGGAAAGCAAGGCAGTACGGTATGCCGACACGGTTTATCGAGCTGGCGGGCGAAGTGAATACGAACATGCCACATTATGTAATCTCTAAAGTTATGGAGGCATTGAATATTCGCAAGAAAAGCCTGAATGGCTCGAAGGTATTGGTATTGGGGCTGGCCTACAAAAAGGACATCGATGACTTGCGTGAGTCGCCGTCAATTGAATTAATAGAGCTGCTTCGGGAAAAAGGAGCGAAGACCGATTACAACGACCCGTATATACCGAGGACTCACAGGCAGCGGCAGCACGATTTGAAGATGGTTAGTAAGAAACTTTCGTCGAGAATGCTTTCAGGTTACGATTGTGTTTTGATTTCGACCGACCATAGTGATTATGACTACGCATGGATTGTAAAACATTCGAAGCTGGTTATTGATACGCGCAATGCAACTGCTAATGTTCGATCGGGAAGAAGTAAGATTGTCAAAGCGTGATTTCAGGAGTCGCGAATTGCTGAAGGTCAGTGAGAATCCGCCGCTTGTTTGGCCTGATGGCCAATCTCTGAGTGAGTTTACCGGAAAGTGGTGGGTTGCCCACACGAAAAGCCGCAATGAAAAAGCCCTGGCGCACGATTTGATAGGGCGCCAAGTTAGCTATTTTCTCCCGATGGCAGCTAAAGTGCGGCACGTACGAGGCAGGAAGATAAAGTCTCTGCTTCCGCTGTTTCCCGGTTACCTTTTTTTTTGCGGCGATGAAGAACAACGGCTTGAAGCCCTCAAGACTAATCGGGTAGCCTCTCTTATAGATGTAAAAGACCAGGCTTTGTTAGTTGCAGAGCTGTCTTCGATTGAGCGGGCGCTACAGGCCGGAGCTACTCTACAGAGACACAAGGATATCAAGGTTGGGCAGCGTTGCCGGGTAACGAGTGGACCTTTGAAGGACATAGAGGCAGTAGTGCAAAAAAGTCGCTCTGGTACGCGTTTGATACTGTGGGTAAAGATGCTCGGACAGGCAGCCAGTGTAGAGATGGATTCGGATTTGATTGAAATTATCGAATAATACAGGATAGTTGAAAAGGAGTTGCAGGCATGAATCTCAGCGTGGTTGGAATTGGTTACGTCGGATTGGTCACGGCGAGTTGTTTAGCGGAGGCGGGCAATCGAGTCATTTGTGTAGACAATGACAGCAATAAGATAGAAAGGTTGAAGAATGGACAGATACCAATATATGAACCAGGACTAACTGAACTTGTGCAGCACAATGAGAAAGCGGGCAGGCTGCACTTTACCACTGAGTTGAAGGAAGCAGTTGATGATTCACTGCTTATATATCTTGCGGTGGGTACACCTTCGGCGCCGGATGGCTCGGCGGATATATCGGCGGTACTTTCGGTCTCGGAATCGATCGCCGAATTGATGACGGATTACCGAATTATTGTTACCAAAAGCACGGTGCCGGTGGGGACGTACCAGAAGGTTAACGAAGTTATCAAGTCGAGGACGGAGACGCCTTTCGATTACGTGAGCAATCCTGAGTTTCTTAAAGAAGGCTCTGCCGTGGAAGATTTCATGCGCCCTGACAGGATTATCATTGGCTGTGAGAGTCCTCAGGTGCGCGAAATTATGAAACAGGTTTGCAATCCGTTCATGCGAAAAGGCAATCGGATTATTTTTATGGACCCCGCTTCGGCGGAGATGACAAAGTACGCAGGCAATGCCATGCTGGCAACGCGGATTTCATTTATGAATGAGCTGAGCGGGCTTTGTGAAAAGGTGGGAGCAAGTATCGATATGGTTCGGCAGGGGCTGGGCAGTGATACTCGGATTGGGCGGAGTTTTCTTTTTGCCGGTGTCGGCTACGGGGGCAGTTGTTTTCCTAAGGACGTTCGGGCACTGATACATACGGGCCGGATTAACGGGGTCGAGATGCAGATTACTCAGGCGGTGCAGCAGGCAAATACCGAGCAGCAGAAAAGATTTGCCGATAAGGTTGTAAAACACTTCGCGGGCAAAGAGCAACAGACAACTCTGTGCGTGTGGGGACTGGCGTTTAAAGCTAAGACGGATGATATACGTGAATCTCCAGCGGTCTTCTGCGTGGAGCAGTTTGTCAAAGCGGGAATAAAGGTCAGGGCCTATGACCCAGAGGCCGCGGCTGCGGCAAGCGAAGCACTGGGCGGCGTGATTGAAACTTTTGGAAATGGGTACGATGCGCTCGATGGTTCCGATGCGCTGGTGATACTGACGGACTGGCAGGAGTTCAGGAATCCGGATTTCGAGGCCATGAAGTCGAGGCTGAAGAAGCCGGTAATATTCGACGGCAGGAATCTTTACGACCTTGATTATGTCAGCAGGGCAGGTTTTGTCTATCACAGTGTGGGAAGGAAAACGGTATCACCGTCTTAGTTTTCTTTTGACGGTAAGATATCCGGGCAGTGAAAAATGAGAATTGCGGTTGGCATAATTGGCTGGTTGATTGTGGCGGAGGGGGTTTTGTTTCTCATTCGCCCTGAATTTCTTGGGCCTGTTATTAGGTTCTTCAGTGAGGGTTTCTGGATGTATGCGTTATCGATATTGAGAATTGCCCTCGCGGTGGTCTTTTTTGTTGGAGCAATACAGTGTCGTCTCAAGGGTGTAATTGTAAGCTTTGGAATATTGATGCTCATAGCAGGTGTTGCCGGCCTGATTGTCAAACGCCGGATGTATAATACGATGCTGCAATGGTGGCAGGAAAGAAACCTGGTGACGGTAAGATTATTGGCGGCTGTTGTGATGCTGATTGGGGCGGTCATAGTTTATTCTGTTTGAATAAGAATTTTTTGAATAAAGCTATTGGATTATGAAAGTATTGATAACAGGTGCAGCGGGTTTTATTGGGTCTCATTTGACCGAGAGACTTCTAACCGACGGCAATCATGTCATCGGTATAGATAACTTCGACGATTTTTATGACCCTCAGGTCAAGCGTCGCAATATCGAAGCAAGCCTTGCTGATGAAAATTTTGGCCTCATCGAGGCCGACATCAGAGATAGTTCGGCAATGGATGAGGCTGTCGGGCAGGGAGTCGAAACAATCGTACATCTTGCGGCACGCGCGGGTGTACGCCCTTCGATTGAACAGCCGGTGCTTTATGCGGATGTAAATATCAATGGCACGGTTGTTATGCTCGAAGCCGCGCGACAGCATAACGTAAGCAAGTTCATTTTCGGTTCGAGTTCGAGTGTGTATGGAAATAATAAAAAGGTTCCTTTTGCTGAGGCCGACAACGTGGACTATCCCATCTCGCCGTATGCAGCGACCAAAAAAGCATGTGAGCTAATTTGCCATACATATCACAGTCTCTACAAAATTGATATTACATGCCTGAGGTTCTTCACGGTGTATGGACCGAGGCAGCGGCCCGACCTGGCGATACATAAATTCGCCCGACTCATCGAGGAGGGAAAATCGATACCGGTGTTCGGTGACGGCAGTATGATGCGGGACTTTACGTATATCGATGACATCATAGCCGGTACGGTAGCTGCGATGGATAAGTGTTCCGGCTATAATATCTACAACCTCGGCGAGTCCGAGCCCATCAGGTTGGGTGAATTGATTGAATACATTGAACAGGCCTTGGGCAAAAAAGCGAAGAAAGAGTATTTGCCAAAACAACCGGGTGACGTCGAACAGACATATGCAGATGTGACCAGGGCGGCCAAAGAATTGGGATATAAGCCCAGCACACATATTAAAGAGGGATTAACGAATTTCGTCAATTGGCTGCGACAGGACATGCAGTAACAGCCGATTAAGCGTAAATCCGGGGGTGATATGAGGATTGTTTTTTTTAATCCGGCTAGTTTTTTCAGGGAAGAATTTCGCAAGATTTGATACAATAAAAGTTTTATAGGACTAAGGCAGGAGAATGGTGTGAAAAGGCCGTTGGTCTTGTGGTTATGCTGTTGCTCGGTTCTTACTTTGGTGGGGACTAAAGCTTATGGACTGGCCGAGTCCACAGGCCCGGGCGGCTCGAACGCCCAGGCCGTTCACGAATTAGGGCAAAAGGGGGCCAGTGTCAGGATTGGGTTGATATCAGCCTGGAATGTCTATGACAATCACGAGGCTTTTTTTAATGAAGACGCCAATGATGCGCCCGTTGGCCCGTCGCATGTGAACAATGTTGATTTTCCGGAGCGGGAATATCTCGGCTTGACCATGATACCTGGATGGCAGGGATTATGGGTAGCCGCGGCGGCAAATACGGCTCTCATCCGAATGACATTGGTGTTGCCCCTGAAGTTAATATAGTAAGCGCCAGGATAGGTGCTTATAATCAGTTGCCGAATACTCTTGACAACCTGATAACTGTGTACAACTGCCGTGTGATAGTCTCAGGGATTGCCGACCCGTGTGTTAGTGCCAACGGACAAAGCCAGTTTACTTTGGTGTATGATTATTATGCCGAGACGTACGATGTAGTTTTTGCCAACGCTGCAGGCAACGGAGGTTCTGTGATATGGTCTCCGGGCGATGCCTACAACGGAATATCTACGGCTGGGTTGATTGCCGGTCCGAGCGGTGAATACGACCAGGCGGCAATTGTCAGCGGCAGTGGTTACACAGCCGATGGAAGAATGAAACCAGATGTTGCGGCCCCGGCAAATGACCAAAACGTACCCGATAGGGGATCAGATACCTGGGATATACCGTTCTGGAACGACGGCCAGACCAGCCTGGCAGTTCCTCATACAGCAGGGCTGGGGGCACTGCTGTTGGGCTTGGCGGATGATACTAACGAAACGGAAGATAGCCACAATGAGGTCATCAGGGCGGTAATCGTCAACTCCGCATTTCCAAACATTAAGGATAAACAGGGCCAATCTACTAATCCGGCGGCCCCAAATAATGTCTGGCATGAGGACAGAGGATACGGCAGGGTAGATGCATTGCGGGCATATGAGCTGCTGGCGGCGGGAAAGGTTGTCAAAAACACTACTGTTTCGCAGGATAAAGGCTGGGCGTATGCAACTATGACCAGCAAGACTCAGGTTGACCGTTATCACATACAGGGACAGAAGAATGACAGGCTTGTACTTACTATAACATGGAACAGGCAGGTGAAAAAAACCGGGTCGGTTTATAGCGACGAAAGTCCACCAAAGTTTCGGCTTAATTTAACGATAAAGGATTCGAATGGGCTGATTCTTCGCAGCGAATCTGATTCCTTGAATAATCTTAAGAAAATCGAAATGATGTTGCCTCGCGATGATACCTATGAAATTGTCGTGACGAATCCGAATACGAAAAACAACCGCAGTTATGGGCTCGCGTTCGAACTGATACCGCCTCTTGTAGCTGATTTTAATCTTGACTATGTGGTTGATATAAATGACCTGTCCGTGTTGGCTGAAGACTGGCTTCAAAGTAATACCAGAGCCGATGCAACTGGAGAAGGTGATGTGGATTTCAGAGACTTTGCAGTTTTTGCCGCAAACCACGGCAGTTTTAATCCTCTGTACCAATAGAGCACCAGAGCATCTACATTATTCGCGAGACTCAAGAGCATAAACATTAGTCCGGATATGTGTATTCCTATATCTGCGCAGGGGGAATTGTTACATCTTAAGTGATCTGTCTTTAAGATTTGAGTTGTTCATTGACCGCATCATAGATTAATTTTTTTGCATTTTCCAGCGGGCCTGGCAGATGTGCGCCGGCGGCAACAATGTGTCCGCCTCCGTCAAATTGCTGGGCGATCAGCCGCATATCCACATTTCCGGTACTGCGAAGTGAACATCGAACACGGCCGTCTTTGAGTTCAGTAAACAAGGCGGCAGCTTCGACGGTATTAATACAGCGGCAGCGGTCTATCAGGTTTTCAGTGTCCGCATATGATGCGCCCGTTTCTTCAAAGTCTTTTAAGGTCAACTGCTGTACGGCGTAGCGGTTATCGAAGTACAACTCGAGACTGTCGAACATGCGGGTCATCAGGCGGAAACGCTCGGGCGTGAAATTCTGATAGAGTCTATGATACAGGTCTGTGGGCGTGGCGCCGATTTCGATTAGTTTTGCAGCGGTAGCGAAGGTACGGCTGTCGGTGTTGGAGAACTGGAACCAGCCTGTATCGGTAGCGACCGCCACGAACAGGGCTTGTGCGATTTGGTTTGTTATCTTCCAGTCAGCGAACTCGAATAAGTCATGTATTATCACGCTTGTCGCTGAAGCGGTGGTGTCTATTATCTCGATATTACCCAGCCCGTCATTGGTTACGTGGTGGTCGATAACCAATACCTTTGCCCCGTTTTTCTGCGTTTTGAGATAATCACAGAATTTCGGTAACTGATTATTGCTGTTGACGTCAACCAGGACAATAAGGTCAATATCAGCCAGTTCATCCGGCTTAATGTCTTTGTCGTAAACCGGGGGTTTATTTTCAAAGAGAAACTCATACCACTGCGGCAGTTCTGAAAGGACCATAGCCTTCGTTTTTTTGCCCAATGATTTGAGGACTTCGGTCATAGCGACGATGCATCCGCATGCGTCTCCGTCCGGCCGAGTGTGGGTTGTGATTAGAACGTTACTCGATTGCTCGATAAGATTGACTGCATTCCTGAATTCGTCGGTTAATGCCATAAGTATCCTTCTACATCTTTTTCTTCGATTCGGCGGAAGGCGTGATTATACGACGTCCGGGGCGATGGTTCAAGGGTTCTATGATTTTCACATTTTCTGTCGGCGTTTTACGCTTGGGGCGATTATTCGTTTAGAATATCCTTTGCGGTTTTGCAGTCCTTTGCTATCTGGGCGGCGAGGTCATCGGCTGATGCGAATTTGTACTGGCGGCGGATATGTTCAATAAAGTCCATAGCCATGTATTGCAGTTTCGAATCGACTTGCCGGTCTTTGAGCAGATGGGCTTCGATGAGCAGAGGATGCTGGTCGCCGAAGGTTCTGGCCTGGCCGATACTAAACACAGCCGGTAATTTTTTACTTTCGCTGCAAGATTCCTCATAGGTTTCTGCCGGCGTTATGTAGCCTGCGTAAACACCTTCTGCGGGGATGAGCTGCTCAGGCTTTTCCATATTCAAAGTCGGAAAGCCGATTTCACGTCCTTTACCTCGACCGGGTATTATCCGGCCGATTAATTTGTAGGGCCTGCCCAAAGCGATAGCAACATCGGCGACGTCGCCGGATGTGAGCATATAGCGAATCATGGTGCTGCTGATTCTGACAGTCTGACTTAGTTCGATTTTTTTTGCAGGAACGGTTACTACGTCAAAGCCGTTGACCGGGCCGAGTCGTTGGAGCAGTTCGATGTTGCCTGAACGGTCTGAACCGAAATTGAAGTCTTCGCCTTCGACTAAGGCGACAGGTTCGATGGGTTCGGCTACATACTTTTCGATAAAATCGGGTGCTGGAAGTGAAAGGACTTTTGGTTCAGGCTTCATGATGAGCCAGCAGTCAAGCCCCAATTCCTCCAGGAGCTGCTGTTTCAAAATGCGTGGAGTAAGTATGCCCGGGACCTTGTCCGGATGCAGTATTGTCATGGGGTGCGGCTCGAAAGTCATCAGCAGTAATTCGGTATGTTTTTTCGTGGCCAGACGTTTGGCGACCGAAAGAATTTCCTGATGGCCGATGTGCAGACCGTCGAAATTGCCGATTGTGACGACACAGCCTTTCTCAAGTTCGCCAAGTTCTGAAATCGAGTGAATTATTTTCATACTATCATTCCGCTATACTCATCAAGCGACCGTCAACGGCTGGTCGCAAGTTACTTTATCGGTTATCGAGGCCGGTTTCAATGGTTTTTGGCAGGATGTGGTCGGAGATGATTTTTCGGCCACGATGCAGGAATTTTGGGTTGACCCAGGGCTGTAAATGACGTAAATTGCCGGTTTTACGTTTTACTCAGGATCGGACAGTAAGGGAACAATATATGCCTAAACAGAAGACCCATAAGGGGTTAAGGAAAAGAGTAAAGATTACCGCATCGGGTAAGGTTAAGCATAAACGCGTCGGCGGGGGCCACCTGATGGGCAGTAAGAATGCCAAGCGACGCCGCAGGATTTCCACGGCGACGATGCTCAATGCAGTGGAGTCAAAGAGAATAAAGGCTGCACTGGGCAAGTAAATAGTGAATAATGAACAGGTTTGCTTCTCGGCTTGATATCGGCTGCCGCCAGCAAACCAAAATTGTTGATTAGAAAGGAAAGCTGATATGCCAAGAGTAAGAAAAGGTGCCGCACGGCATCAGGCCAAGAAACGAATCTTCAAAGCGGTCAAGGGTTATCGGGGAGCGGCAGGTCGCAGGTATCGAGCAGCTAAGGAAATACTCATCAGGGCGCAGGTCAATGCGCGCGTCGGACGCAAACTCAGAAAGAGAGATTTCCGCGGGCTGTGGATTATCCGGCTAAGCGCCGCTTGTCGTGAAAGAGGCTTGCGCTACAGTGAATTTATCAACGGCTTGAAGAAAGCCCAGATAACTTTGAATCGTAAAATGCTCAGCGAGATAGCCATAGCTGACCCGGCTGGTTTCGATGAGATAGTCGCACAGGCCAAGGCGGCACTTGGTTAATTGATTTCTCAGTTGGGTAATTGTCCCAACGCAGGCTACAGGAAAAACCGATATGCTCGAGCAGTTTGAGAAAATCGGCAAAGAAGCCCTGGCGGATATGAAAGAGATTCGAGACTTGAAAAGCCTCGAAGAATTCCGCATCAAGTACCTGGGCAGAAAGGGGCAGGTCACCCGGATGCTCAGCGAGATTGGCAAGGTCCCCAAAGAGCAAAGGGCGGCGGCAGGCCAGTTGGCTAACAAGATGAAAAAGCAAGTCTCGGCGGCCTTTGAGCAAATCAAGAGCAAGCTGTCTGCTTCTGAAAAAGAAAAAACAAAAGAGCTGATTGACGTTACACTACCCGGAATAAAACCCCAAATAGGCAAAATGCACGTCATTACCCAGACCATCAGCGAGTTGCTGGAGATATTCGGCAGGATGGGTTTCTCTGTGGCGTATGGACCGGAAGTCGAAGATGAGTGGCATAACTTCGTCGCGCTGAATATTCCGCCTGAACATCCGGCAAGGGACCCGCTCGACAATTTCTATATAGATGATGATACGCTGCTGCGGACACAGACATCTACGATTCAGATTCGGGTAATGGAAAAACACAAACCTCCTATTCGGGTTGTCGCGCCGGGCCGGGTATATCGTCCTGATACGGTGGACGCTACACATATGTATATGTTCTATCAGCTCGAAGCTCTTGTTGTCGATGAAGGTGTGAGCATGGTTGATATGAAGACCACCATTAACCAGTTCATCCATACCTTCTTTGGCCCGGAGATTAAATGGCGTCTTCGGCCAAGCTTCTTCCCATTTACCGAGCCGAGCGCCGAAGTTGACCTGCTCTGGGAAAGTAAAGACGGCAAAACCGAATGGATGGAAGTAGGCGGCTGCGGGATGGTCGACCCGAACGTATTCGACGCGGTCGGTATCGATAGTGAGAAATATACAGGCTGGGCTTTTGGCTTCGGCATCGAGAGACTCGCAATGCGCAAGTACAAGATTAATGATATTCGTTTGCTGTTTGAAAATGATATTCGATTCCTCAGACAGTTTTGATTGTTTTTCAGTCATGCAGACTTTGGAGGGATAGAAATTGATTAGCAAAGGAATCATACTGGCAGGGGGCAGCGGCACACGGCTGTACCCGGTTACCAAGGCAATGAGCAAGCAGCTCATCCCGGTCTATGACAAGCCGATGATTTATTATCCTCTGACGACCCTGATGCTGGCCGGCATCAGGGAAATTCTGGTTATCAGTACGCCGCAGGATTTGCCGCTCTACAAAAACCTGCTCGACGACGGCAGTCAATGGGGAATCTCAATTCAATATGCCGAGCAGCCAAGACCGGAAGGATTAGCGCAGGCTTTTATAATCGGCAAGGATTTTATAGATGGCGGCCCTGCTTGCCTGATACTCGGTGACAATGTGTTCTATGGACACGGGATGCCGGAATCACTGACACTGGCGGTTAAACAGGAATCTGGCGCGACGATTTTTGGATACTGGGTCAGGGACCCGCAGCGATATGGAGTAATTGAATTCGATGATAGTGGAAATGTTCTGAGCATCGAGGAAAAGCCGCAACAGCCGAAGTCACATTATGCTGCGGTGGGATTGTATTTTTATGATGAGCGGATAACCCAAATCGCGGCAGGCATCAAGCCGTCCGGCCGAGGGGAACTCGAAATTACCGATGTCAACAAAACATACCTCAGTGACGGCAGTCTGCGAGTTGAGCTTCTGGGCAGGGGAATCGCATGGCTGGATATGGGTACGCCCAAATCGATGCTGAACGCCTCGAATTTTGTTGAAACGGT
>SDBV01009266.1_pt1 | contig 13115 bp, 10 predicted proteins | sample 2277081 | NCBI WGS metagenome assembly SDBV01 (sample SAMN10402039, study PRJNA504765) | marine sediment metagenome | isolation source: marine sediment core GS10_PC15, 223 cmbsf | place: Arctic Ocean: Southern Knipovich Ridge | collected 2010
GCCGCCGCCGCCCTGGCCTACGGCTGCACCGGCCTGATGGGCTTGCAGTGGCGCACGCGGATCCTGGGGCCGAACATCGCCTGCCTGGCCCGGGCCGGCTGGGACCAATCCGGCTGGAATCCTACGCCGGGCAAGGTGCCGCCGAGCCCCGGCCCAAAACAACCGCTGCGTGAAGGGCCGTTGGGAGGCAAGACGGCCGACTACACCGGCCGCCCGATCGATGATACCGACGACGATCCGCTCTACCAGACGTGTCGTTTCGATCTGAGCGGCTACCACCTGAAGGTCCCCTCCGGAAAATACCGCGTGACGTTGAAGTTTTGCGAGCCGCATTTCGAAGGCCCGGGTAAACGCGTATGTGACGTGAAGCTCCAAGGCAAAACGGTCCTCGAGAAACTGGATATCTTTGCTCGCGCCGGCAGGTTCGCCGCGCTGGACCATACGTTCGACGGCGTGGAAGTGACCGACGGCTGGCTGAAGCTCGAGATCGTCTACCGCGAGTCGCTTCCCTGCATCTCGGGGATCGTGATCGAGGGCGCCGACTTGACGAAGAAGATCAATTGCGGCGGTCCGGCCTATCGAGATTACCAAGCCGATTTCGCCGTCGCCTCGACGACACCGACCACCCGCGGCACACCGCGTGGACTGTCTGCCGACGACTTCTACGCCGATTGGGCGCCGGCGATGTTCGGTCGCGAGGTGGCCGACCGCGCCGCCGCCATTTTTCAGAGGATCGACGGCCGGCTGCCTCGGGCAGGCTCCAACGGCTGTCCGTGCGGGTTGCGCGCCGACCGCCGCCCCTGGCGCCAGGTGGCGCCGGAGTACGCGTTCGTCGACGAGTTGGAGGAACTCCGCGATCAGGTCGAAGGCGCCGGGAATCGGGCCCGTTTCGATTACTGGTTGAACACGTTGCGCTACTTGCGGGCCACGGCCAAGGTGGAATGTGCCTGGGGGCGGTTCCATGGCGTGATGGCGGAGGTCGAGAAGCAGCCGTCCCCGCAGAAGCGCGAGAGCCTGGCCACCGAGGCCGCTCTACCCTGTTACCGGGAACTGCTCGATGCTTTCGCCACGGCGTACGGCCGATTGCTGGCCACGGTCAGTACCAACGGCGGCCTGGCGACTGTGATCAACTGGGAGCATAACGCCCGCTTCTTCAGCAAGGCGATCGACGAGTCGGGCCGCCGATTGGCACTTTCTTTGGGCCGTCCGTTGCCGGCCGATGCTTGTCCGACGCAGCAATACGGCGGCCAACCGCGTCTGATTGTGCCCACTGTTCGCAATATTCTGACCGACCGGGAGCCGCTGCGGCTGAAGGTGATCGTCCTTTCGGCCACGCCAGCGGGCGAAGTTTCTTTCTACTGGCGCTGCTTGGGCGGCAACACCTTCAGCAAGGTCCCGTTGACGCACGTCGCCCGGGGTGTCTACAAGATCTCCTTCCCGGCGGAGGCCGGCGGCGAAGATCTGGAATACTACGTCCAGGCACGGCTGGGCGACGGCCAAACGCTGGTTTGGCCCCCGACGGCCCCGTCCATGAACCAAACGGTCGTGCGGATTGCCAACGGTTCGACCCGATGAATCGGGCTTATCGTTCTCGCCGCTCTCGCTCGAGCAACTGCTTTATGGCGTTGCGGATCTCCTCCATCTCGCGGCGAAGCTGCTGAACCTGACCGTGCAATTCGCGGATCATTCGCTCCGGTGGCGGAGGCGGCGGGCCGTCCCGATGCTCCGGATGCCGCGGACGATCGGGAGGATGGCCGCCGCGGCGATGTTCGTCGATCAGGCGCTGAACCTGCTGGGCAAGGTGTTCGGCCTGCTCGTGCAGACCGGCCGCATGGAGATTCTCGATGGCTACTTTCATGTGCTCAATGCGACGCTCCAATCCCTCCGGCGGACCGCCGCGAGGCTGGTCGGGGCGCCCTCGCAGCCGCTCCATCAACTCGTGCGCCTCGCGCTCCATGCGATTGGCCTCCTCGTGCCGGCCGGCCTCCATCAGACGGCCGATGTTGCGTTTCAACTCTTCCAGGTTTCGTACCACTATCTCCCGCTCCGGATGCAACCGGTCCGGTTCTCTGCGAAACTGGTGCCTGATTTGCTCCATCCGCCCGCCAATCTCCCGCAGCGCAGCGTGCAGATCCGGGGCTTGCTCGGGTCCGCGATCGCCCAGTTCACGCTTAATGGCGTGGGCCTTCTCCTCCAGGCCGTGCAGCTCGTTCTGCAGCTCCTCCTGGTGTCTGGCGCGCTCTTGCCGCTCTCGTTCCGGGCGGTCGCGGTGCTCGCCTTCTCGGCCGCCAAATTCGCGCTGAATGGCTTCCATCCGCCCGTGGATCTCGCGCAACATGGCTTGAAGCTCCCGGGCCTCCTCGTCCTGGCCGTCGCGCAGTTGCCCCAGTTCCCGCTTGATCGCGCCTGCCCGCTCTTCCAGTTCACGCTGCTCCTGCCGCAGCTCGTGCACGACGCGCTCGCGGTCTCCACGCTCCTCACGTTCGTCTCCATCGCGCTGGCGGTCTCCACGCTCCTCACGTTCGTCTCCATCGCGCTGGCGATCCCCACGCTCCTCACGTTCGTCGCGCTCGCGGCGTTCGCCTTCTTCGCGGAATTCGTCTCCCTCCTGTAGGACCAGCAGCGAGTTGACGAGGAGATCTTGGCTCGCCACCGCGGATACCGGCTCGCCGGTGGGCGAATCGTCGGCCACCGCGTTGGCAGAGGCCGTGCCCGCCAAGGCGGCCAGTGCCATCGCCGCCAGCGAGTGGCGCCAGGAATTGCTCAACACGTTCATCGTCGTTCCTCCTTCGGCTAAAGTGGCCCGGGGTCGAACCCAGGCGGTACATAGAATTGCAGTGATCACGGTAATACTGCCAGGGTAGTTAGATAACGTCAAGGGGTTTTGTGACGACTGGGACTCAGGGCCGATTTTTCCGCCAACCGGTCTGCTCGATGCGGCGGAACTCGGCCCGGACGTCATGGCCTTCGTAGAACGAGAGCCACCCCCGCAGCCGCCGGGTCTCTCCGGGTGGACAGTCGGGGAATTTCGGGTCGCTGTGCATGCAGGGACACTCGGGATTGGCCCAGGGCCGGTGGCAGGGGTCCCAGGCGGTGATCACCCAGCGGTCCGCCGACCTGTTGCGGCAGGCCGCGTACGGATTACTGAGCACCTTGTTCTGGTTGTCCTGCGCGGCGAATTCCGCCGCCCCTTTGAGCATCACACAGTTCTGCACGCGAAGATTCGTCAGCAACTGCCGGGTGCCGTTGGTCAGCCACATCTCCATGCGGACGGCCGTCGGCGTCGGCTTCACTTTGGTGCCGAAAACGATTCCGTTGGGCAGTTTCCGCTCGCATTGCAGCGTGCCGTCGTGGCGACGCTCCCACTGAAGCGGCTCCAGCGTGATCCCTTTCTTGGTCCAAACGGTATCGATGTGCGTGTGGGCGAGGTACGTCAGTCCGAGGTTCGACCAGATCGCTTCGGGGACGTCGACCACCACGTAGCTGTCTTCATCCCATGGCGTGAACACACTGATCTTCGTCTCCCGTTGCGGCCGGACGGCGCCGTCGAGAAACCCGATCCGCGGGTGGCGTCCGCCGGGATAGGGCAGCACCAACAGCGGGCCGTCTTTTGCCCGGGCCGGCCGATTGGCCGGCTTGATATCGAGTCTTTCCAAGGCGGCGTCAATCTCGGCCGAAGACAGGCCCGTGGCGGCCGAAATCTCGGTGTGGGTGAAGCGATGGTGCCAGACCATGTTCTGCAGCCAGTACTGCAACTCCGCCTCGGTTTTCGGAGTGCGAAAGTTGTCCTTCGCTTCCTCCACTTCCTCGCCAAGGGCAACAGCGCGCAGGTCGAGGCCGGCGACGCTGCAAACGGCAGTCGCCACAAAAAACAGCCCAAGGCGGAACGAGACAGTCATCGGAACCTCCCATCGGTGTCAACGCCGGCCACGCCGGCGCCCGCGTGCCGGCTTCCCCCGGCCGCCATTGTACCATCGTGCGGAAGGTATGCGACGGGCGTGCTTGATATTCGGGTCGCTTGCGAGGCTTAGCCCCCCTCTGTCGGGGGAATCCGGAAAGGCTGTCGTTTTTCGCGGGGCTTTTGCCATACAAGAGTGTTGGGACTTAATTCGTTCACTATTTCAATGGAGACTTAGTCATGAAAGTTCGCTTGCGAAAGTTGCTTGCCACCGCGGCCTTGGCCGTGGCCATCGTTGCGATCGGGAGCGTGTTTGCCAGCTCGGCCCAGGCCCAGCATTTCGGCTGGCGCGGCCGGCCGTTCTACCCGCCGCCGCTGCCTCCGCCGCCGATGTTTCGTCCGCCAATGGTCCACCCGACGCCGTTTGGAGCGTGCGTTCACGGGCCTCTTGGCCGTCTTCCGCACTTTCCGGGTGTACCCTTCGGCGTACGCCCTTGGTAAGGCCACTTGCCCCGGCATAGTCGACTTGCAGTAACTCGGGAGGTCCTGCTAAACTACGGCAGTTTCAACAACCTTCCAGGCAGTGATGATCGTGCCGCCATCTGTTTTCGATCGCGTCGAGAAGCTGTTGCAGCAGTACGAGATCACTTTCGACGTGCTGCGACACGAGCCCGTCTATACCAGCCAGCAGGCCGCGGCGGTTCGCGGCACGAGCCTGGCCAGCGGGGCGAAGGCGCTGATCTGCAAGGGGGGTGATGCGTTTGTGATGTTCGTGATTCCGGCCGATCGGAAGCTGGCCAGCAAGGCCGTGCGTCGCGCCCGGGGCTGGCGGAAGCTGCGGTTCGCCAATCGCGACGAGGTGCTGCAAATGACCGGCCTGGAGCCCGGCTCCATCCCGCCGTTCGGCAGCCTGTTCGACCTTCCCACGCTGTGCGACTCGCAGCTGGCCGAGAACGAAACCATCAACTTCAACGCCGGCGATCATCGCGTGTCGGTGAGCATGCGCTACGAGGACTACGTCGAAGCGGAGAAGCCCGAGCTGGGCGCGTTCGCGGAGTAGCGAAGATCGTGTGGCCGCCTTCACCGGGGCCAAGCGAAAAGTCCAGGCCCCTTTTGCCGCCGCATCGGAAACATTGAACAACTTCGCGAGGAGACGACCGAAAACTCGTTGTGCGAACGAGGCCTTTCATGACCGACGGTAATCCTCGATACCCGGAACTGCGATCAAACGTTCGCGCGGCTGGCGGCCTTCGTGTGTTTCAATTCAGCCTGTTGAGCCTGTTTGTCATTGTCACCGTGGTGGCGCTGATCCTATCGACCTATTTCAGCGTTGGCCAGTTGGTTGGCCAGTTGGTTGGCATGTCGACCGTGGAGGTTCTAACGTTGGGCTTGGGGCGGCTCCTCTTCGCCGTGCCGACCCTCCTGGTCTGGATCGTCGGTTTGACGGTGGCAATCCGGCGTCTTAGGAAGCTCCAGCAGGCATTGCCATACTGCAGGATTCCCCACTAACCGCTGCGGTTGATCGAGCGATTGTTTCAAGAAGCCGTGCGGCGTAAGACATCCACAAAGGGACCCCTTTGGGCACTCAGATGGAGCAGGTCAGCGCCGCGATGCCGCCTTCCAATGCCGTTTCACTTGGCGCGGCGATAGGACGTAATCGTAGATGGCAACTTCATCAAGCGTCGCCATCAGCTTCTGCCCTTTGCCCGGCAGCGACTCGGTCTGACCAATCGTGCCATACATGGTCCTGATCGGTACCCTGCTGGCGTCTCGGTACGTGTCGATGAGGCGCCCGTCGAGATAGGCCTTCATCACGCCGCTTTCGTGGTTGCGAATGAGCACCACGTGATGCCAGTGGTTGTCATGGATCGGCTCGGGCGTCAGTGCCGCAGGGCCGGAATCGCCGCGACGCAGTCCGACCCGTCCACCGTAGTTCGTGCCCCAGAACAGGTCGTTGCCATCCCCGTTGCTGTCGGCCCCGAATACGGCCGGCGCGTTCCAGCTTCCCTCGCCACGCTGCTTGGTCCTGATCCAGAATTCCAGCGACGCCGTTGCGTTGAGCCACTGGCTGACCTTTGCGGCTAACTCTATGCGACTGGTCGGCCGGTCGAAAACGGCCGCTTTGCCGAGCGCGGCGGTGGCGGATTCCGGCGTGAGCGTCACGTCCACGTACGTGCCGTCCAATGCGGTTTCCCGGCTCCCAAGATTCGCGGCCTTTTCCTGGGGACCCGCTTCCTCGAACCGCCAATAGCCGACCGGGCGGTCCTCCAACACGGTCCGTGGGTAGACCTGTCCGTCGGCGACCGCCAAACCGGCCGACAGGCAGAAAAGGAAACTCAGGGGCATGACGCGACTCATAGCAATCCTCCTCCGGACAGGGGGGCTCGGCAACTACGGCAAGCATAGGCTGCCGTACGCTCCATGAGACGACGCGCTCGGCCGAAAAGTTCCCCGATGACGGTGACCAGTCTCGCCGGAGTCGCTTTCCGATCAAACGACCGAAAAACGACACTGGCTCTGGTGGGTGGCAGGATGGTGCCGAGAACTCGTCCGCTGGCCAATTCCTCCGACACACCGCATTTCGAAGTTTTTTCGAGATTCTCTGGGAAAAGTGGGCCTGTGCGGCGACTTTACTATGGTGAAACGGATCCTTCCGAACATGACCGCCGACTCGCGGGGCGGCAACCGATGCACCACGTCTCTCTGCACAGGCAAGGTGTGAGGCCGTGTTCGGCAGGAGACAACTCTCTGCCGGGACGCACGGTCGGCCAGGAGTTGCCGGGGCAGAATCCAAACACCGGATGGGAGATCGGTTGTGATCTTGCCACATTCCAGAGTTCCAAGGATACTGGCGGTACGCCACCTGGTCGGACAACAACGACTTGTGCCATTTGACAGGAGAAGAGGATGAACTACCGTAAATGTGATCGCGTGACTCTTGCCAGCGTGGTAATAGCCCTCGTCTGGGCGTCTCTTGCGACCGCCGGTGAAACCGTGCCTGCGAATTCGGGCTTTGAACGGGGGCAGCCTGGTCAGGCTCCGGCCCAGTGGCGTGTTCCCAAAGTGAGCGGTTATCACGTTCGCCTCTCCGACGAGAACCCCAACAGCGGCAAGCAGTGCGTGGTGATCGACCGGGGCCCGGAAAAGCCCAGCCCTTTCGGAAACGTGATGCAGAAGATCGATGCTACTTCCTTCCGCGGGAAACGTGTACGCTACCGGGCCGCGGTTCGTACGGAGATCGACGACCAAAAAGGCAGGGCGCAACTCTGGATGCGAGTCGACCTGGCCAGGAAGAAAGGGCAGCGCAAGATTGGCTTCTTCGATAACATGGCCAAACGCCCCATTAACAAGAACGAGTGGGCCTACTACGAGATCGTAGGCGACATCGCGGAAGACGCAGAGACGATCAATGTGGGCATGTTCTTGGCCGGTAGCGGGCGAGCATGTATGGACGACGTGTCGCTGGAGATTGTCGACCAGGACGCTCAAGTTACCGGCCGTGTGCTTGGAACGATGGGTGGCATGTCGTTTGACGATATTGGTCCCGGCCTGCTCGAAATTGCCGGCGCGATGGAGTTGAAGTACGAGCCTTCTTGGGTCAGTCGCTTGGCAGCAACGCTTGGAAACGCGGCCAAGAATCCTGATGACGAGCAGGAACAAACCGTGAATGTATTGCTCCCTCTTCCCTTGGCATATCGGCAGCAGGTTCCCGTGACTTACGAACTCACCGTGGACCCTCCCGAAGCGGCGACCGGCGTCATGGTCTATCAAGACACACCGCATAACCATGTCGCGAAGGTCTCGGTCGTGCTCAACAGAAAACGCGACAAGGTCGACATCAAATTCCGCTCTCTTGTGCTCGTGGGTCCCTCATCGTTCAGCGACGTCCCGGACCGGGCAAAAATCCCCGACCAATGGCCCAAGCAGTGCCAACCGTGGCTCGAGTCGACCTGGTGTGTCGACTCGCAGAACGAGCAAATCCAGGCACTGAGCAAGGAGATTCGTGGCGACACCGACGATGTGATGACCCTTATTGCCGTGACCCAGGAGCGGGCCGGTACCATCTTCTTCAACGCTCAACGCCAAGCCAAGGACCTGACGGCCGTCGAGGCGTTGGAAGGCCGTGGGTCATGCACTAGTTGCGCCAACCTTGTGGCGGCCCTGTTGCGAGCGAGCAATATCCCGGCCCGAGTCGTTGCGGGTTATCCGAGTTGGACGGGCCCGCTACAAACACATTACATCGTCGAGGCTTATGTACCCGAGTTCGGTTGGTATCCGATCGAGTCAACCATGTGTAAAGCACCATGGCCCAATGAGTATCAAGTCAACGTGGCCATCGTCCCGCCGAAGTACGAAAGCAAGGAGCTTGCCGACTGGAGACCCCAGGGTGCCGGCGGTGTACCGTACCTATCGCTCACCGAGATGCCGGACGCTTCATCGGGCGTGATCCTGAACGGGACCATCGATCCGGCGCGCTCCTGCGACCACCAGTGCAAGATGGTCCGCAAGTTCCCGGCCGACGACGGCCAATGGGACTCTGCTCTTGACGCAGCCAATTCGCGATGGCGGAAATGGCTCGCCTCCAAAGCGAAGTTGACCGACGAAAGTCAACTGGTTCTAGGCCCGAAAGCCGACGCGATCGACGCAACGTCACCATCCGAGTTGATCAAAGAACTGACGCATTAAGCCAGGATGGATTGATCGGCCGGCAACTGCTAGGCAGAGAAAGAATCTTCCAGCACGCGGCTGAAGAGCGTTCCTCTCGGCAGTCATAGCTCGATAGCAACTCGCCTGGGCTTACCACGGTGGCAGCCCCCTGGTCACGTGACGGCTGTTCTTGCGTGTCTCGACAAAGGGCCGGGCCCGATGCGACCCGGGCCCGGCCAAGAAGCAGACTGCTGGGAAATCAGTGTATGTGAAGCCCACCCGGGAAGTGCGGCCGACAGCCATAGGGGCGGGGCACATACGGTCCGATCAGCGGCGGGGGGATGAACATGGGACGATAAACCGGGGGTGGGGGCAGCGGCGGTGGGAAGAACGGCCGGGGGTGGAATCCACACTGGGCCTGGGCCGAACTGGCGAACACGCTCCCGACTGCGACGACGGCCGCGGCCAAAGTGGCGGCGGCAAGCGCTTTGCGTAGACGAAATCTCATGATTATGTCTCCGGTGAAGTAAGGGGGAAGGAAGTTCCACAACACTCTTGATATGGCAAACGGCTTGCGAAATGCGACAAACACCGCTAAAACGCGAGAAAAGCGGCAATTGCATGAAAAGGCTTGCAAAAGGGGTCGAAAGGCGTAAAATGCCGTCTTGACGTAAAGCCAGCCGAATAAAGTACTTAGGATCGACGGTCGGCAGCTTCCCGTCACCTCTGACGATCGGGCCTCGGTGACCGTATCGGAAGTGCTCCACCGCTACTGGCCGCTGGCCAGGATTCGAAGGAGTTTCACGTGCAGTGGAGCTATCCCGCCATCATGCTTGCCGCCGTGGCGACGGGCTTCGTGCTCTATCGTCGCATGCAGCAGCCGCTTCAACTCAGCCGGTGGGAGAAGTTCGGCATCGGCCTGGGGGCGTTCTGCGGCGGTATGATCGCCGCCAAGCTGCCGTTTGTGCTGGCCGACTGGTCGGGCTTTCTCGACGGCACCGCCTGGCTCGACGACGGCAAGACCATCATGGCCGGCCTGGTCGGCGGCTACTTCGGCGTGCAAATCGCCGAGTGGTCGATGGGAATCCGCACGCAGATGTGCGACACGCTGGCCGTGCCGCTGGCCGCCGCCATCGCCGTCGGCCGCTTGGCCTGTTTCAGCGCCGGCTGCTGCCATGGGACCGTTACCTCGCTTCCCTGGGGCGTCGATTTCGGCGACGGCCTGCTGCGTCACCCCACCCAGCTCTACGAGTCGGCGTTCCACCTGGCGGCGGCGGTCGTGTTGTATCAGCTCTTGCGGCGGCAACTCTTCCGTGGACAACTGGTCCGACTCTACTTCGTGGCCTATTTCGCCTACCGTTTCCTCACCGAGTTCATTCGCCCGGAGCCGGAACTCTGGCTGGGGCTGACCGGTTACCAATGGGCCGCCTTGGTGCTGGTGCCGTTTTTTGTCTTCGCCGTGCGGTGCTGTCCAGTTTCCATGGAAGCGGGTGGGCGCCAGCGGAAGGCGCGGCGATGGTGGGGAGGTTCGCCGCGAGTTCCCGTGGACGGGCCGACGTGCCAGCTTCCGAAGCAGACTCGCACTTTGTGCCCGACCTGCCTCGAGCCCGTGTTGGGCACGACGCTGCTGCGGGAGGGCAAGGTCTACCTGCGGCGCGAGTGCCCCGAACACGGCATGGCGGAGGCCCTGGTGAGTTCCGACCGCCGGCACTACTATCTCCGCGACGAGGTTCCCCACGGGCCGCCGGATGGACGCAGTTGCTGCCCGACGGCCGTAGAAGGGCAACTTGTGGGCGGCGACTCCCACAAATCGTGTATCGCCCTGCTTGAACTGACCGAGGCCTGCAACCTCCAATGTCCCGTCTGCTTTGCCCGCAGCCCCAGCGGAGAGCACCGTCGATTTGAGGATCTGTGCGCCGATTTGGAGGCCTTCCTTGCCGCCCGCGGACCGTTGGACGTGCTCCAACTCAGCGGCGGCGAACCACTGCTGCACCCGGACCTGTTGCGGATCATCGACCACTGCAAGGGGCTGCCGGTGGAACACGTGATGATCAATACCAACGGTCTCGAGTTGGTGTGTCATGATACGCTGGCTGCGGAGTTGGCCAAACGCAAACCGCGGCTGGAATTGTGCCTGCAAATGGACGGCCTGGACGTCGAGAGCCACGTGGCCTTGCGGGGCGCCGACTTGTTGCAGCAAAAGCGGGCGGTGATCGATAAGATCATCGAGCACGACCTGCCGACCACGCTGGTCTGTACGGTCGTCAAGGGCGTCAACGAGCAGCAGTTGGGCCGGTTGCTGCGGCTGGGGCTTCAGACCCGGCAACTGCGAGGCGTCACCTACCAGCCGGCCACCTTCAGCGGCCGCTTCGGCCGGGGCACCGATCCGCTTGGCCGCGTCACGCTGGCCGACGTCGTGCGGCTGGTCGTCCGGCAGAGCGACGGCCTTTTTCAAGAGGACGACTTCAAGCCGCTGCCGTGCTCCGACCCCAATTGCTGCAGCTTCACGTTCGCCGTGCGGCCTCAGGGGGGTCCGGCGTTGCCGCTGGCCCGGATGATCGACTACGAAGACCACCTGGAGCGGCTCTCCGATCGGATCGCGTTCAACCTGGACGACGCCCGCCAGTGCAGCGGCAGCGGCAACGGCCGGCGGGCGGAAGACTTCTTTCGCGTGGTCATCAAGCCGTTCATGGACGCATACACCTACGATCGGGATCGCATCGACGAGTGCTGCGTACACGTCATCCGGCCGGGCGGCAAGGCGGTGTCGTTCTGTCAGTTCAACACGCTACAGCGGGGCCGAACGGTGGACGCCCCTAAACTTTACTCGGAAACATCCGCGGCAGGAGGATACCGACCATCACTAGAAAAAGAACCTCCCCGCATTCATGCAGAAAAAACCCGAGAATAGGTCTCCGCGTGATGCCGTAGATCATCACCTCGAAGTAGACGTAGGCCTGACTTCCCGCGGCGAACAGAAGCATGGTGATCCCTTCGTCTTCCCTGTTTCCGAGAAAACAGGCGATGCTCACCCCCGCCAGCAGCACGCCCAGGACGGGCAAAATCCGGAATTCCAGCGAGAGCATTTCTTCGGGCAGGTAGAAGGCCGTCATATCGACCGGGTCCGCGGCGGCGTTGGCCTCACGGCGCGTGGCGATCAAATCGTCGTACCACTCGTTGAGCGATTCGAAAGGCAGGACATAGAGCCCGGGATGGGCGTCGATTCGCTCCGTGGAGACGAAAAACACCGGCACGGTCACGAGCATCAGCAGTGCGGCCATCGTGCACAACAAGGGGCGATATCGACAGATCCCCGATTGCCGCTTGGTACACGTTTCACAGGTCCTGGCGGCGATGCAGGGTGACGAAGTATCGACCAAATGAAAGTACTTCCAATCGAAGATTTTCAACAGGCCGACGGCGGTCAGCCCCATGCCCGCGGCCGAGGTGATCGAGTGCAGACAGGCCAGTATGGCGTTGGAGCCGCTGATCACGTAGACCTCGATGCCGCAGGTCAATTCGCTGGCGGCGAACAGGGCCAGTCCCCCGCTCAGCACGCGAAATCGGGGCCGATGTTCCCGGGGGATCAGCAGCCAGAGTTGGCCGGCGTCGGAGTGGGACACCTTCAATAGGCGCACCAGCAAAACCGCGGTCGACACGACCACCGCGACCTTGACGATCATGGCGGTCAGCAGGCCGATCAACACCGCGCCCAGGTCCATCGGATTGCTCTCTACGGAGAAAAGGGGACGGGGCGCTGCTTTCAGGTATATTTAGTCGAAGGCACCGATCCGAAACAGGTGATCCACGGCCGCCGCGGTGGCGGGGGCCCGATCGGATTCGGACGGGGCCTGATCGCCCAACAAGAACCCGCCTGGATCCGGGTCGATCTCCACCGCGAATCGGCCCAAGCGTCCCCGGCGGACGAAGTTGTGGCTGGTGTCGCCGACCTGGCGGTAGCCCATGAAGACGTAGTACGTGCCGTTGTCGGCTTCGTCCCAGGTTCCCCCGGGTGCTTCGACCAGGTACGTGGCCGTCCACGAGTTCTCGTCGGGATTGGCCACCACGCCTTGGAACGTGGCACGCCCGTGGAAGCGGCGGCCGTATACGCGGAGGTCATGATCGTCCAGAGTGTCCGTGTCGATCGCCACGTTGTCGGTATACACGACCGTCAACGTGTGCGTGGCCCCGCCGCCCTCGTTGATATCTTCAACCGTCAGCGACGCTTCCGGCCGGACCCGATCGGGCGGATCGCCCAGGTGGACCTCGAAAGTGCCCAAGGGGCCTTCGGCCACGGGGTTCTCGCTGGTATTGCTGACCTGGTCCGCCTGCATCACGACGGTATACGTGCCGTTGTCCTCCGCGCCCCAGGTCCCGCCGGGGGCGTCGATTCGGTACATGGCCGTCCGCGGCGAGCCGTCGCCGCGGCCGAAGACGTATACCAGGCTGGCCGCCGCGTCGAAATCGTTCGGGCCGGTTACGCGTACGTCGTGGCCGTCCAGGTCCGAGACGTCCACCGCCACGTTGTCGGTGTACGTCACCCGGAAAATGTATCGGGAGCCTCCGCCGT
>SDBV01009267.1_pt1 | contig 13115 bp, 14 predicted proteins | sample 2277081 | NCBI WGS metagenome assembly SDBV01 (sample SAMN10402039, study PRJNA504765) | marine sediment metagenome | isolation source: marine sediment core GS10_PC15, 223 cmbsf | place: Arctic Ocean: Southern Knipovich Ridge | collected 2010
CCCTATCCAGCCTGGCCTGTTGTTAACTGTAGGACTTAAACTACCACCACCTTTTACAAGAATACCCTCATCATCACCGCCATCATTATTGACTGTTAAGGTGTCGCCTATTATGGCATCACCATCAAAAGTAGCTGCATCTGAAATGTGCAGTGTTCCTACAACTTCTAATTTAGCATCAGGGTCTGTAACATTGATACCTACGTTGCCGTTACCTAAAATTGTTAGACGATGAGTATCGTTTGTTCCTAACGCAAGTTTAGCATTTCTTCGATTCAAAAAAATAATATCTTGATTGCCTGATGATGAACTTCCAAGATACCAAAGTTGAACATCGGGGTCTCCATTAACATCTGCTTTATAACCAGTAATTACTACACTGGTATTTATATCATTAGAAGGACTTTGAATAATTAATTGTCCTGCGTAATCATCGCCAACTGTACCTGGAACACTTGCTTTAATGTGGAATATAGAACTTGGACTCGTCGTCCCGATGCCGACTCTGCCGTCAGAAACAATCAAACCATAATTATTTGCCGCACCTGTAGCTGAAAAATACCCTCCGACATTTGTTCGACAGGCACCTGTTTTTTCAATAAACGCTCCATAAATTGTTCCATTAGCATTTACTCCTGTCTGTTGTATATATAAAGCTGCACTCTCATTATCTGTTCGGGTATCAAGTACATGAAGTTTATCACCCGGACTGCTCGTCCCAATCCCAACACTTCCATCACTGCCCTGAACAAATAGCCCAACTCCAGTATTCCAATTAACTGTGAAGTCTGCATCTACCGAACCAGAATTAAAAGTTGAAGCACCGCTTGATGTTATCGCTCCACTGCCAAATGTGCTGTTTATAGTTATATCGCCATTTCCAAAAGTCATTGTCGGGTCTGTGCCGGTCAACACGTTCCATGTCCAGACTATTGAATCGTTTGAATCACCCCACGTCGTTGGGCCGGTTATTTCTGTTGGGTCAAAAGAAAGTGTATGCGATATTGTTTCTCCAGTAGTCGCTCCTGTGCTATCAATGCCTGTACCGCCGACAATATCCGCAACATAATTACCCTGCGTTTCCGTCCCTAAAGTAACCGCATTAGGCTGAACGCCGTTCACAGTCCATGTTCCACCTGCATTTACTGTTACATCTCCATATACCCTTGCACCAATACTCATACCCTCTATCTTGTCGCCCAAATTCCATTGTGTAGAACCGATTATGAAATTCTTACCGGTATTTAATGCTAAGTTACCTAGATTTGAAAAGTTAAATCTGCTCCATGCCCAACCAGTAACACCTGTGGAAGTACCTACTCCAATAGTATTGGCAACGGAATTGAAATCATATGTTACATCCTCTTCACCGGCATCTGTACCAGCTATTGTTAAAACGCCACTGGAAGCATTTAGATTTATTTCACCATCTATTCTACTACCTGCAAAACCAATTACCGATAGCAAAAATAAAAATAAAAATACTAAGCTATATCGCCACCTTTTTCTATCCATTGTCCACCTTCTTTTCTGTATGTAAGTAAACTCGTAGAAGCACCTTCTGTAACTTTTTCAATTTTCCAATCTCCATTATCGTCACCGGTTCCGAACACAATCCCATTAACAATAAACTTTACGCCAAACAATGCGAATATGAGATTGTTTATTAAAGTTGCTGTTAATAAAGATGTTAGTTGTCTTTTTGCCATTAAACACCGTATCGCCACCTAGTTAATGAATATAAACTTAGCATTTCCGCTGCTGATAAAACTTTCGGTTGATAAATACGAACACCCGATATTTTTCCAGTGAAGAAATTACCGTCCTCGTCTGCACCTATACGAAACAGCTTTGTTGTATTTCTACAATCTTCAACTTGACCAGTTCCATTAGCAACTCCATTAAGATAGAAAGCCGTATCATTCGCACCTGTCCCAGCTTTAGTAACTGCAACATGGTTCCAGGTATTGAGTGTCAGAGCATTTGTCGATGTCGCTGTCGTTCCTGTTCCAACCCCTGATTCGGTAATCAAATAAATCTTACTTGCCGCATCAAGACCAAATGTCCATGCTCTTTGAGCGGCACCCGCTAACCACTTGGCCATAATAATATTTGTATCGGCAGAGGGTTTTATCCATGCTGATAAAGTAAAATCATCGGCTTGAAAATTAGCGACGGTATCCACGCTTGCTACTATTTCAGCACTTGAACCGTTAAAAAGAAATCCTGGAAAAGTAGGAGTAGCTGCTGTAACAGCGTAAGTTGCAGCTACCGATTGTTTATAATCATGCACTGCACCGGATTTCACAAAGTTATCTAATGGTATATCAATAGATAAATTCTGGTCATTTAATTGCGGTATTTGAAATCTACGTTTCGTCATATTAAATACCTCGTAAATAAACAGTTGCAGTATGCCCGGTCCCGGTAGGGTCAGCACTTAAATCAAAACTAACCGTATAATTTCCTGTCAGTAATTTATTCACATTGAAAATATAAGTAGCATTTTCTGCTTTAGCACCAGAAGCAAAAATCTCCACACTATCGTCATTGTCAATAGTCATTGTTGCCGTTAATCCTGTAGTGGTCGTGGCGGGAAAAACCAAAATGATTTCCTGCAAAATACCATTGATAATATTTGTCAAAGAAACTTCACCATGAGCACCGTCATCCGTAAATAATGTTATTTTCTTTTTCCAAACCGGAGATTCATTTATACTGGAACGTCTGTTATCGAAACTACTAACCAATGTTCCTAAGTCGGCCATTTTTTTACTCCTTAAAAGTGGGCGGCGTTTTAAACCGCCCTTTAACAATTAACTAAAAACTACTTATTAACTATCAACGCCCGGATTTAGTAACCCACTTAATCCGGCAGTATCATTAACATAATTCTCAAAGCAGAACATCGCATTATCACCAGTGAGAGCCGCAGCTTGGGAAGTTGTCCCTGTTAAGAAGTTTCTTGCTAATACACCGGTAGAGGTCGTGCCACTCAATGCAATAGCAATAGCAGCTTCGGCATTGATGATGATATTATCCGTAATCAACGCTTGCACTAAAACACCGGTTGTTAGCACAGCACCTGTTGAAAATTTACCGAAGATTTTGTTGCCGGAAATTACCAATCCTGTGTTGGCCGTACTCTTAATCGCATTGGCCGAACCAGCAGCAGCAGTAGTCAAGAACGTGTTATTTTTGATTTGCACATAAGGACAGGTTGTAGCAACTGAAATCATTATTAAGAACTCAAGAGCAGCACCATTATCTCGAACAACATTATCCTCAAAAATAAACCCATCAGCCGTAGCTGAAACAGTTAAGCCAATAGCAACATCAGCAACATCGCTCATAAACATACAACCTCTGATACTGCAATTAGGAGCAGACACTGTTATAGTAGCAGATGCGTGATCAAGAATAAATAGAGGCATATTGTGCAACGTAGCAGCACCTGTAGCGACAAGAGCATTATAAGCACCATTACTCATACCTTGAATAGCAACGCCAGCAACATCCAAAGTAAATAAATCTGTAGAAGATGTCGCTTCGACTTCCTGATGGAAGGGTGCTACATAAATCACATCACCTGCGTTTGCTGTACACTTTCCGATAGCTTGATCCATAGTAGCCATCGCATCATCCCAAGCAGTACCATTATTTGTAGAAGCACCATTGACGCTATCTACAAAAAACCCAGTACCTACGACAATGGGTGGAACTATCTGTAAATTACCGCTTATCCAGCTAGAGGACATCGCAGTTTTGTTTTTTTGAACAGCAACCATTTTTAAATCCTTTCTTTTAAAAAACTGGGAGGTTAAAAGGTTAATTAAAACCTCCCATAAATTGTTTAAGCCGTAATTGCATCCAAAGCGAGATCGGTTGCAACTCTTGGGCCGTACATGATGTAGAAAGCACATCCATGTTTTGCACCATCAAGGTCATCAAGTTCGACTCTTAGACTATCAAAATCATTTGCTGTGTCAAGTTGCGATGCTTTAATCTCAATACAAACTATCTGTTGTTTCGCTCCACCTAACATAACAACGGTATCTATTGAAGTCGCTGCTGTCTGAACAAGATGAGTCCAATTAGAAACAGTAGTCAAAAGAGTAGCCGATTTATGATAGATGTCTGTGAAGAGCAAATCCTTAGCATCTGCATCAGCCACACTTTTGGATTGCTGCAAGGTGATTACCACATCTTTACTGACAGTACCAACATCGGTATAAACAACTATCACGACACCTTCATAATTCTTTAGTGATATATAATCACCAGTTGTTGCGGCATCATTCAAATCGACCGGAACGATACCCGATACAATATTGTGGTTTTGTAACCATTTACTTCTGTTTGCCATTTTTCATACTCCTAATTAAATATTAACTATTAAAATCCTAAACAGTAAACGCTTTTAAGCAGAGCGTGTGGCAACCGTTACAAAGTGACCAAGCGTGTTAGAACTATTCTTAGGTGTCAGTGGTGTTTTGCTCCAGGGCTGACCATCTACTCGTGTAATAAATCTGAACGAACTTTCATCCGTTACAAATCTTACATGAATAGAAGTGTCAAATCGTACAGCACTTTGTCCGGCCTTTTGACCGATAAGATACTGTCTCCAATCACAAAGCATTAGATCGCCAACTGTACCAAGTGTAGAGGCATGTTCGGTAAAGAGTAAAGGTATGCCCAGAATCGAAAGTACGGGTAAACCCTGTATGTTTTGATTCGAAAGTATGCCGACAGGCTTTCCACCAGTACCGACATTCAAAGTCAAAGTCGTGAGCATCGGGAAAGTATCTACATTGGCAAGCCATACAGCATTGCCCCAAGACGACGGCATCAATCTGCTCATCATCTTAACAACGTTTTCAGTAACGATGGTCGTGTTAGGCTGTGAAGTTTCTTTTGTAACGCTTACAGTACCGGGGGCTTTCAGAATACCCAAAGCCATTCCAGCACCAGTTCCACGAATAAAATCTTCGTCTTCCTGAAAAGCAATAGCCTCTCCGAAATGACGTGTGATAATAGGCTGTAAACTGATAGGACTATCTTCAAGCAACGTACTTGAAACATGAACTAATGCAGCTAACCGATTCAAAGTAAGCTGCACACTATCGAATTTAGCATTACTTATCGCGATGCTCGCACCTTCATCGGGACGATATACGATAATCCCACCACGCACACTGGATGCTCTTGATGTTTCTGCTACGGCTGGAATTTTAACCACATTAGTCTGCATCGGAATTATGGTAGCACGAGGCCGAATCAAAGATGCCTCAATAGTATGCTCCATAATCTGATTTCTAAATTCTACCGGAACAAGGAAACCACCTTGAGTTGGATCGCCTGCTTCCATAATTCCAGTAGTCTTATAAGCGGCTTGTATTGACTTATCCCATGCTGATAATCTTTCCGGCATAAGCTGAGCACCGCCGGAGGCCTTCGCTACATCTCTTGCAAATTCCCAAAATTCAGTATATCCGCCAGTTTTATCAAAATGCTCTTCAACTACTGCAACTCTATCACCGGCAGCTATACGAGCCTTGATAGCCTCGTCCATATTTTCTTTCATGACAGCGGACATAACTCTTTTAATAGTTGCCTCGTCCATGTTAGAAGATACGGGACTTACTTCAATCTCATCACCAGCTTTTGGAACGTACTCCTCGGCAATACCACCCTCAACTAATCCTGATACATGCTTTTCATCAAGTTCCAGGATTTGAAATTCGGGATAGGTAGTACCGGCATTAACCCACTCTTTTAACAATCTTATCTGTACATTTGCCATTTTTAAATCCTTAAATAAATATTAACAACATTCTAGTCTGCAATCTCTATTCTCGACTGTCGCTAATATCTCCAGCATGACAAATGCCTGATATTTCCACGCAGCAATAACTAATTGCTCTAACTAATCATCGATACACGATGCCTTTAATTCTTTTAATTTCTTCATTCATCACTTCTTTTATATCGATTACGGGCTTAACTTTAATCGGTTCTTCTATTGGTGTAACTTCGATTTCTACAGGGCTGACATCGATTGTAACAGCTTTCACATCGACATCAATAGGATTTACTTCGATTTCGTCTGAGACCTCTTCAGACTCGATTTCGTCGGTTTCCTCCTCTTCGGTTTTTTCTACCAATTCTTCTTCGTCTTCTTCTAATTCCGCAGTAACTTCGCTGTCAGGGTCTATTTTATCTTTTTCACCCTCAACCTCGACTTCTTTTTCCTCGTCAGCTTTTTTCTGCTCATCTTCGGTTAAAAAAGTTTCTTCAATATCAACATCCATATCTTCTAATGTTTCATCCCTGATTTTTAAAGTCTTTTCTTTTACCGCCGTCGCCAATGCTTCTTGATTAGCTGGAACAGGCACAACCGAAAACTCTAACAATTCCCATTCGTCAAATATTCTAAATGCCTCTGCTAGTGCCGGCCTTTTCTTTATTTCGTCTGGTGTCGGTGTATGAGCCTTTTTAACAATAAAGCCCACACTGAAAGCGTTAAGAAAACCACCTTTAAACATTTCAAAAACTTCCTGACCTAAATCGGTACGGACAAATTTAACTTTAGCAGTTATTTTCTTTCGGCCTTTTTTGATCCATATAGCTTTACCAACAGGCATACCAAAAGAATTATGAACCCACAACACAACAGGATTTTTTAAGAAGTTTTCTATATCAGCACCTTTAGGAGATAATACTTCCCTATCCCTATCGATAGCATCGGTAGAGATAACGGCAGTAACCGTTCCCTCATCTTCATCCACTTCTTGTTTGGTGAAGAATTTTACGGTTGGTTTTATAGGCTCCGTAAACTCTTCCTCAGTTTTAATAACATTAGAAGCCTGTTTTACTTCTTTGCCTTTTTTAACTTTTTCTTTTTTAGTTTTCTTAGCCATTGATTTTTTCCTTTTATTTTTTATCAGGCTTTCGAGCATCTACCATCATCTGACCATAAGTTTTTTGTTCTTTTACTTTCACTTCTGGTTTTTCCTTTACACTGGGTTTCGGATTATCTTTTCCCTTCGTTATCGTTCCGCTTTGATTTTTGTTCTTATATTTCTGTTTCATTTCGTTTCTCCTTTAAAAATCCTCTGTTACTGGAATTACTGTGCAACGACACATGACGTGCAATGGTGGATGACTGACAGCTTCAAAGTCTGCTGTAAGCACTCCGCCTCTTTCACCTATAAAATTATCACCCATATTTAAAAAATCCTGTTCAATACTAATTACTTTGCCATCCATTTGAGGACACCATTGACAAGTTCTGTCATCGTTTGAAGATAGCCATTCTAATTGCGTAACTACTCCTGATTGCTCATAGCCTTGTCTAGTACCCTCGTTCCAAGCCCATATAGTTTCCGTCCTCGCTATCATCTCTGCTCTAAACTTATCGGCTTGAGAATAAACTTCCTGAACTCGTTTTCTTAATAAGAATAAATTTTCACCTTTAGATAATCCGTCAGCTAAATTTGCTCTTATTTGTTTTGCGGTGGTCGAGTTTATTTGTGCCAATGCCCCTACTCTATGATTAGCCAATGATTGTTCTACTTTAGGTGATAAAGAATTAAAAGTCCTATCGCTCGTTAAAGAACGCAAAGCCTTTTCACCACCTGCAAGCATAGTAGCTCTTACGAATGGATCTGTAACCGTGGCCAGTTCTTTATTCCATACACCCATATCGAACCAGCCTGAAACAAAATCATCCATCGGTGCTTTAATACGATGACAAGTGCAATCTTCTTTTGCTTTACCCTTTTCTGAATTTATAAGAATTTGAACATCATCTCTATTTTCATCAAACTGTTTTAAAATAACTTTTTCCTGCTCATCGAAAAAGTTTCTTAATTCTTCGATCAAAGGCGGATTTATAAAATTAGTCGGATGCTCGAAAGGCGGCACTCTTACTTTCATTCCCTTTTCAGGTTCTGTATTTTGGTCGTCATCATCTTCTACAATATTAGAACCAAGTGGAATAGTACCTGACGACACCAACGGAACTTCGCCCCACTCGACAGGCTCTAATCCTATCTTAGCACGTTCCTCATTTATAGTCGTCTGTGCGGTATTTAAAAATGATGCAGAACGTTTTAATTCAAATTCTTTATCTTCAGGGACAGGATTATCATACATAACGAAAATATCTTCATCGTATAAAGGCAAAAATTGCTCATTTAATTTTTGTTCGTTTATAGTTATTCTTGGAAGTATAGTGTCTTTTTGATAAGCGAAATTGCCTGCTTCAGCATTTGCTCTATTTACATTTTCGACAGTTAGCTTCGATAACGGAACTCCGAATATAGCCGCCACTTCCTGGAGTGATGCTTGACGGCCTTTTAAGAACGCCATCTCTTTAGGCTTGATTCCTATCGGCACTAATTGTGCTCCGCCACTAAGTATTGGTAGCTTGCCTGATTTTCTACGACCACCGTATTTTTGTCTCCATTCTTTTTGTAATCGTTTTATTTCGTCAGGCGGAGGAGAGCCGGCTTCGACAGGCAATATCATAGCCATATCCATTAACGCACCCTCTTTGAATATCGACGCTTCATGCTGATTCATAAAGATACCTAAATCAGCAGCCAAAGCGGCAGCCTCTAAAGGAGACATTCCAAGAAACTGTCCTCTGATCGTAGGATATTTAAAATGTATAATTTCCTCTGGTTCAAATATAATCGGCTTAGTAGTTCTAGGCGGTCTATATTCATATCCCAAAATAAACTTTTGAGTATCCGGTATTACTCTTACATATTGCGGCATCAAAGGCATAATCTCTAAAGGTATCCCAAGTTGCGGGTCTTTCAATATCCACCAATAAGAATTGCCTACGATTTCCTGACCTAAGAAAGTCAAGAATTGCAATTCAAATTCATTCATAAATTTATTGACATTTATTAATAAATCTAAAGCAGGATGGTCAACTATTTCCTCAACCTCATCTGCTTTGGCTATTTTACGATGTAGATAACGAGATTCCTTTATACGTTTTAATAGTACTTTGGAAACAGACTTGGTTTTGAATCTGGACTTTTGACCATTTGTTTTAGCACCAAATAATCTTAACGGAACGCTTGCACAGCTATTAGCATTCTTATTAGCACAAGCAAATACATAAGAGGTATAACGCTGAACCAATGCTTTAGGGTCGGTAACGGGTATATGAGGCTGCCTTCCGGTTATTTGAGAAACAGCTAATCCGGCTACCTGCTCGGCACTGCTTAACCCCTTCCTACTAAATGCGTTCCGAATCCGAGTTAATACGCTCATATCGCAATATCCGAATAATATAATTTAATCATCAATACATATATTATAAGCTATTTTGAACAAAAAATCAAGTATTAAATAAAATGAGTTAATTCACTTTGCAATACCAAGTATAAATTCGCTCAAAGAAATCAGGTTTATATTCCCATGAAATTACTTTTGATAAAACACAGGCAATACAACAACTATTATTATTTTTGTGATTGCAGTATGCTATCTTTAATTACCTCTTTTCAATTCAGAGTTATATAATTTTAACCAACACACACCTTTACACGTCCGCTGTTCCGGCTCAAGATAGAATACAACCCAGCCACGTTTTCGCAAAAACCTCATCATAATTCTGTGATGAGCGCTGCGAAGATTGCTTAAAAATACTTTAATCCGTTCCATACTGCTGCTCCTTTTCTAAAACTACATATCGATTGGCCATTCAGCCTGACTAAACCCATAGTTCAATCTATCGCCAAATGGTATTTGTTCAAATTCCACCATATCAAAATCCGCATCGTTATCGTTATACGAGCAAACATGATATTCGTTTCCGTCTATTATATGAATCGAAACAGATGATAAATCTATTCCGCAAGTTCCACAAAATTCTATATCTTCCACTTTAGTTATCCTTAAAAACTACTCCAAGCATTACCATCATCTTCTGACAATACTAATTCCTCTTGACGTGTCTGTTCTGCTTTTTCCGCTTCGGTCAATTCTTTATTCATTTTATCATAATCAATTTCTTCCTGCTCATCTTTTATTTTATCAGGATCAGATATTACTAAATCAACTTTCGTATAACCCTTTACTCTGCTGACAATATATCGCAAAGCATCCACCAAATGGTCTTTTAATTTTACAGGCTCACCTTCCATCACTTCCTCATCTTTATTTACTTTCCACTTATACGTTTGAAATTCCTCTATTAGATTTGTGCTTTCATAATAGATATGAACTTTAATACTTTGCACAGATTTAATACCGAAGAAAACTGAATCTTTACCCTTGATAGCAGGCTGACAATTAAATCCGGCATTCCTTATTTGCGTTATACTTCTTGGGTCTGCCGAATCTGCTATTATCAACTGACTTTTATTTTCTATGATGACAGCCAATTCTCTTACCAGCATAGGGTCGGTTAATTTCGATTTGTATAAATTCTCCCTTACCCAACACTCTGTCATATCCTCAGTAAATTTAACTTCTACCAAAGCCGACGGATTAATAAAACCAAAATCTAATCCATACTTACTATCAATATCATTAGGCCATTCTTTTACTATATCCCAATTAGAATAAATAATTGCTGTTGGCGTAGCCCACTGACCTAATCTGTAAATCTTATCATACTCGGCATCCTCATTTATTAAGTTTTCGATTTGCTCATGCTCTTCGGCGGATAGGAATGGATTTTCATCATGGTTTATTTTAAATATACATCGCTTTGAGGTACTTCCTAAATCAGTTCTCCTTTTCAACCATTTATTCTTAACGGGGTCAACAGGATTAAAAGTTATAAAGAGTTGATTGATGCAGGGTATTTTTCTATTTTTCTTATCGAGCAGATATTCGCCATTCTTATCTTTTACACTATTTATATTGGAAGCCCTTGCTCTCAGATTAAGCTGCATATAATCTTTACGTCTTAATTCAGTCGTCTCTTCTATCCATACATAATTTATACCCTCGATAGATTTTACTTTTTCAACATCATCGCATCCTATGAATTGAATAAAGTTATTTCTTGCTTTATCGGTAATTACCAGATCGGTTTTGTTTTCATCGACCTTACAGCCTAACACTTTCACCCAATGTTTTATAATCTTCCAGCAGCTATTCTTAACTGCAGGCCTTGTTTTCCTTACACAGAGTATTCCTATATGTTCCTCCTTTTGGAATTTCTCTAATACCAGCCATTGAGCAATCGACCATGACTTGCTGCTACCTGCTCCGCCGTAGAAGTCGATAAACCGTTTCAATCGATTATCGAACAGCGTATTAAAAGCTAAAGCATTGACTTTGAAATCTATACCGTCATTATTCATAAGTTATATTTGCCTGTTTAGCTAAATATTTTAATGTGGTTAATAGTTTATTTAATCTCTGTCTTATCGCTTCTCCGGTTACGCCATAAATTTTTCCTATTTCATTTAATGTTAGATTCCGTACATATCTTTGGTCGATCAATAATCTATTCTCTAAAGTTAATCTTGGATTGTTTAATAAAGCAGGAACGCCATCAGTATCTAATACATAACCTTTTATAAGAGCGGCTAAAATATCTTTAAGAAATAAACCATCACAAATCGAATCGTCAATAGATTGTATTTTAGAATCTTTCCTGCCACGATGCTTTTGTCTATATATTTTTTGTTTGTAACTTGACATAGCCCATCTAATGCCTGCTGAAGCGAATGCCGGTATAGTTAAATCTTTTATTGCTATCCACGCCTCATTTATCAATTCATCATGCTCAAAGTAATTACTTTGATATATATTAGCGTAATAATGCAACCAGCCTTTAATATCTTTATATACCAGCATTTATTTATTAGTTGCACAACTGCAACATTCCTGGTCATGCGGCGGGTCATCAACAAACTTTTCCGCCTCTTTGTACTTGTCGAGGGCGGCGTTCGCTTTAGATAGAAGATTCAATAAGCCTAGAAATTCCAGCCTCTTTTCGCTTAGTTTAGCCTCCAACGCTTTGACTTCGGCGTGGAGTTTCTGTGTTGTTGACCACTCAGCCTCTGTGTAACTAGAGCAACTGTTACCATCGATCTCCGCCGGACAGAACTCGCTTTGCAATCCATTCCTCGCATATGTATCACATATCATTTTTTCACCACCTTTCAGGGCTTTTGCTCTGGTAGGGTTTCAATATTCCAATTCTTACAGCTATCAGTAAAATAATGCTCTTTGCTATCAAAAGGACAATCACCATCTGATGAGGGGATAGACACACTCCATTTTTTTGCTTCTGTGTGAGTTATGAATGAATCACAAGTCCTGCAACATTTAACAATCTTATCCTCCAACGCCTTCGTTTTCTTATCCAGTTCGGCTTGTAATTTCTCTTTAATTGATTTTAGTAAAACTTCTGCTGCTTTATTGAAATCTTTCGCTGTTTTCTTTTTCAATTCTTCGTTCTCTTCCTCCAACGCCTTGACTTTGGCTTGAAGATTGATAATGGTTTTATCAATAATTGGGCTACGTACTAAATCATAAGCAAACAATAACTCGTCCTTCTCTTTTACTTTAGCTTGAAGTTGTTCGATTCTGGTTTGCATACTTATAACTGTTTCAGCGTTTTCTTGTTCTATTGTTTTACTCACTTTCAATAACCTCACTTTCAATTCGCTTTCTTTTTTTCTTTTTATCAGGATACACATAAATAACATTGATTTGACGTGGCGTATTGTCTTGATCGTTATCCTGCCCTAATATTATTCTTTCCAACATTACACCGTCTTTCATTGCAGTTAAAGCATCTTTAGGCTTCATCTTCTTTTTAATACCTTTTCTTAATTTCCCCTTTTTATTATAAAAGTAGTTATTACCCAAACCCTGCATACGACTCGCTGTACGTAGTTGTTTAGCTAATCTCTTAGCATCCAGGTTATCGTTATGTGTCTGTGCTTTCTTGATTAAATTCTTTTTTCTTTTAATCCAAGCAGGCAGTTTCGTATAGTTATTCACGGTTCCTGGATTGATACCCAGTGTTTTAGCTATTTTAGGATTGCTTTGACTTACTTTGAATAATAACCATATAGCATTGATTTTTGCTTTTGACAGTACATTCGCCATCATATACACCTATATAT
>SDBV01009268.1_pt1 | contig 13114 bp, 16 predicted proteins | sample 2277081 | NCBI WGS metagenome assembly SDBV01 (sample SAMN10402039, study PRJNA504765) | marine sediment metagenome | isolation source: marine sediment core GS10_PC15, 223 cmbsf | place: Arctic Ocean: Southern Knipovich Ridge | collected 2010
TGATCTCCACGCGGTTCACCTAGCCGCGACGCAAAACAAAGCGCCCGAAGTCCTCACGACTCCGGGCGCTTCATTTCTTGGTAGCGGGGGAGGGATTCGAACCCCCGACCTCCGGGTTATGAGCCCGATGGGTATTCAATAAAAACAAGCACTTAGCGGATTGTGGGTCCGTCGCAATAGGCGTTGAGCGACGGTGACGACGGCCGACGCGGGCGTAGAAACGCGCGATTCTGACGGCCACTAGCTGGTGTATAGGGCGGCCAGGGGAGGTCGGGGCCAGGCCGTCGGAGTGGACGGCTTTTCGCGCGGCCGCGCTAGACCCCTGTACGTGCGCGACCGTAGCACGCCGCAGCCGGTGCGGAGCACGCTCGATTGTGGGAGCGCCAGAGTAGGCGTGGGGTTACGGATTGGGCGGCGGGCTGGACAGATTTACACAGGCGCCCTGGCTGGCAGCCCGCCGCCACTCCTGGGGCGCATTCGGCGCGCCCGTTGGGTTAACCGATGGCGAGGGGGTAGGTGGGTCGAACAGACTCTACCCCCCGCGCCGCAGGATAGCCCACACGAGGCGATCGCCTGCAGGCCGGCATGCGCGAGGGCCTGGGCTGCCGAGCTCGAGCTCGAGCGCCCAGCGCGCGCGGCTTGGTCGCTGATTTAGGCGGCGGATCGGCGCAAATGTCGGAATGTCGCGCGGTGTGATTTCGGATTTTTTCAAGCGCTCGATCGACGAGCTCGAGCTCGCGGCGCGTCAGACGGGAAAAAATCGAAAGCTGGCAAATTTTGATTTTGACTGGACTCGCAACTCTGTCCGTAAGTCGATCAGGAAATCGGGGAAAATGCCGCGGCCCAGGACAGGTCGCGGGGGGTTGCAGTCAAGCAACCAGGGTTTGCACCAGGCAAACCAAGCCAAACGCGATCGGCGCGCCGAGCAGGTGGTGCAGGGTGTCGAGCAGTCGATCGAGCAGGTGCAGCTTGCGATTCTTGAGATGACAGAAGCGGAGACTACGGCGCCGTGTGGATCTTCCGCGCCTTGACCGCCGCGGCCGGTCCGCCTCCCACGCGAACGCCGCGATACACCCACCGGGCGCGGAGCTTCCACATCCCATCGGCGAGACAAACCTCTCGAAGCGTTACGTCCGATTGATGCCGGCGGATCTCGTGCGGGTCTCCTCTCCCGTTCTGTCCGAAGCCGGTCTCTCGGAGGAGTTGATACAGCGCGTCGTGAAACAGAGACCCCCGCATAAACGAGCGCGTGTCAATCGTGGGGCCGCTAGGTCCGTCCCACGCGTAGCCGGCGAGAATCGTTAGATCTCCGTCCGGGGAGATCGAGCAGAACCGGAGGCCGAAGCCATCGCTTCGGATCCCCGTCGCGTAGGTGATATCTCTCGCGAGCAGATATTTGTAACTCCCCTTGTAGAACGCGATCGACCATACGGAGGATTTTTTCACTCCGGCGGATCCGGCTCGATGCGGTCGAGAGGGCGGAGTCGCAGCACGTTCAAGGGTGGCGGATCATCGTCTCCGAGGAGCGCGCGTCCCGCGGCGAGCGCGGCGCCTGTCGGTGTCGACTTCAAGGCCGCGGCGAGTGCGTCCTTCACGATGTCTTTCCCGAGTGTCTCCGAGAGATTCTTCGAGAGGCCCTTTCCTTGAATCGAGATCTTTTCGCTTGTGTCCGTGATTTCCGCCACGATTCCGCTCGTACCCCAGGTGCGCGTGGCGTGAGTCGTCACCTCGCTTGGCCCGCTGGCGTCTTCGCCCTTATCGGCCTCAACGCTACGATTGTCGGTCTGCTTGGCATCGCGGGTGTAGAAACTACCTCCGAGGACGACATCGATCCCGGTGGGGCCGACGTGGACGCCGCAGCCAAGCGCCGCGATCACGAGCACCACGGGCAACGCAGCCAACAGACCGCGCGCAATGAATCGCGAAAAATCACTTTTCATCGTTTCTTTCCCCCTGTTATTTCCGGCCTCCGTGTCGGAGCGCCAGATGCGTGCCATCCTGAAACCGCCCGCCCCAGTGGGCAAGCGGGTGCAGCCCTTCGAAATAAAACCCGAACTCCTCGTACTCGTCGGTCCGCGTGAGATACACGCCCGCCGCGGTAAAAAGCCCATAGTCACCGGCCAGCCGGAGCCGATGCAAGCTTCGGAGGATGCCGATCGCGCGGAACTTGTGGCGCTTGGGATTCGCGGCCTGGTGCAGCACGTGGCCACGGGTATGTCTGCAGGTTCGGCAGTGCTCGGAATTCCAGCGAGCGACGACCTCGTCTCGTTGGAACTCAAATAGAGCCGCCTCGAGCCCGAGCCGGGCCCGAGCATGCAAAATGATCAGCGGCTGCAACGCTGCGAACAACCGCTGCTTTCGGCCCAGCGGCCCTTTTTCGGTGACGCGCCAGCGCCTCAAACTCGCGAGATAGTCGCCCTCGAGCGATATGAGGGCCGTTTCTGCGGATAAGCGAGCAGGTTCAGAAATCACTGTGGACTCACCGGCGCCGCAATGGGGCCGATGAAAGCCCCGCCGGCGGCGGCCATCGCAGCACGCGCCGATGCGCATAGCGTGTCATCGTCGAGCACGCCCGAATCGCAGAGCTCGAGGTCGCGCGCGGCCTTGGCGTCGGCGACTGTTACGCGGTTCACCAGGGCCTTGAGCAGCTCCGCCATTTCGCCCTGCGTCTTGACGGTGGCCTGCTGCGTTTGAACGGTTTGCTTGAGCAACGCGTGGTCCTCCGCGGCCGTCGCGAGGTGGGTTTTAACGCCGGCGGCTACGGCGAGCAGCGCAGCGGTAACGAGAGAGGTCGCAACCATCCTCTTATCAATCATCATTTTGAACCCCGAGCTGCAGTTTGAGTTGGGCTGCTAATCGGCGTTAATTGAGACAAAGATATTTGCACGCGCTTGAGTCACAGCGCTGGTGGCACTCGTATTGCCGGCGGGGCGCGCGGTAGCCAGGCCTCCGGTCGCGGCTGCTAGAGAGCCGCCGTTGCCATTTTGGCAGGAATTATCGAGCCGCTCAGTAAGGTCTGCTAGGTTGGCATTCGACCAACCGGAAAAATTAGGGCACCCGTTGCAGTCGTAGGTGCTCGCTCCGATTGCCAACACTAACGTGTTGGTTGTGGTGGTCGTCGCGCCGGTAATATTGACGGAGGTAGTTGCCGACTGGTTGTTGGCGTTGCCGGCGTCCATCGGCGTGGCGGCGTCAAATGTTCCCGCCTCGATGCCCATGATCAAACCGCATTGGTGGTCACCTGAATCGGAAAACTTGCGGCCGGCGGAGGTTTCCGATGCCGTGGCGAGCCTATAAAAAACCGTTAGGCGCGTGCAATCTGACGATGCTGGGCAGGTCGAGCCGCGCGTGGATGGCGAATTGGCGTGCTCGACCCAGCCGTAGCCACCCGGCGCAGTGATCGCCTGGTTTGCGGTTTCTAGCATTGCGATTAGCAGGTCGCCCTCGACCGTTCCGGTGGGCAACCCGGGATATACAACCCCGACGGCCTTGCCAAACGACCCGACACCGCGGACCTGGGGCGCCCCCGCTAGGACGCCTGAATCCTGAATAAAAATGACGCCGAGCTGCGAGAATACGAGCGCCGCCAGCAACGCGAGCCATCGGCGAGGAATCATCGGCTAAATTCCAGCGAACATTGCACGGTATCGGGTGCAGTCCCAACGCTATCTGTGAACACACCCCACCAGTCGCCGTCATCGATCGCGTAATCCGTTCCGACGCTGTCGCAATAATTGGTCAACAAAAGATCGAGCTCGACAGAGAGGCCGGAACTAACACAAGTGTGCCCAAAGGGATGGCACTCGTAAACGGTCATTATTAGGTCGAGGGGTGTCGTGGAGCCGGTCGAGGTACAACACAGCTCGACGAGAGTTAGCGCGCTGTCGGCTTTCCCGCAGAAAATATCGTCAGTCGTTTCGGGCAGGTCAATGGCAACCGCGCAGGGCGGTGGGTTTAGGGCCGCGTGCGAGTGCTCGGCGTCGGCGTTGCTGCCATTGGTGACAGTGTCCAGCTCGCCAGCGGTGGCGCTGGTGTCGGATAGGTTGACCACCGTATGCGTATGCGATGCGTTGGCCACGTCGCCGGCGGCGTCGAGGTCGGCGGCGTTGCTAAAATCGGTTACTAGGCCGGAGCTGTCAGCGTCGGCGACGTAGTGGTGGGCCTCGGCGACATTAGCGTCGCAATATTCGAGCACGTCAAAATTGCTAAGCGCCACTTTCCCGAACGTGCCTGCGCCGCAGGCTATCGGTCCTGCGCCAATGGAGTTAATAAATCCGGTTTCATCGCTCTTGGTGTTGAGCTGTCCGCCGGCGACCTCGAGGCCATCACCGACGTCCGCCTCGACCAGCACGTCGGCGGCGGTTATCCGCGCATCGACTTCCGAGTCAAACGAAGAGTGGTCGGAAGACGGGCTCGCGTTCGGTCCGAAGACCGTATGGTGAGCCGTGCCCGCATGTGTCCCGTTGACCGTGCCGCTTGCGTCGAGGTCATTGGCCTGCGAAAAGTCGGTGACCTGGCCAGCGTCGTTTCCGTAGGCCGCCGTTTTTCGGATTGGCGGTGCGTCGCTGTTACACCACTGCGGCGGATCGGCGTTATTAATCGCAAACTTGCCTTCGGTACCAACGCCACAGATCAGGTCGCCGGCGCCAAGGTCCTCGAGAAAACCCTCCTCGTCGCTCTTCGTGTTGAGCTGCCCGGCGGTGACCTCGAGCCCATCGCCAGCGTCCGCCTCGACCAGGACGTCGTCGGCCAGCTTGCTCGAGGCGATCGCTGCGGCGACATTGATATCGGCATCGTCGATCGACCCGGCCCCGTAGTCGCCCGCTGCAATCGGGTGTGTGCCGCCACCCCCAAACCCGGCGACGTCGTCAGAAACCCAGGCCGTCGCGACGTCGCTCCACCGGCAGAGATTTTCAAAGGCCCCGAGGCCCGCGTCGCCGAGATTTCCGCACTCGGTCGCGGTCGCGCCGTCTGTTATCGCAATGCGGATCCCGAGCAATTTCGGCCCGCAAAGGTCAGCGATGACTTCGGCTACCAGACATTCCTGGGGCGCCACCGCACCGGTGGTCGAGCTGGGCTGCGCGTGCGCAGGAGCTGACAATCCAACCACGGCCGCAAGTGCAGCCAGCCATCTCAAGGTCTTCACATCGAACCCCCTACAGGCACGGTCGGTCGAGCGCGGCCAGCTCGAGGCTCGCCTCGCCGTCCGGGTAGATCATCTCCACCCGCTTGTTCGCGTTGTTGTAGCGCCATATCTGGAACCGTGGAATCCGCATGGTCGTGCCGCCCGCCACTGTGACGATTCGCGTAACGTGGATCCCCTTTTCGCCGAAGCTGCAATTGCGCTGTTCGACGAATTCAACCCGTAGCGGCCCACCCGAGGTGTTCTTGATCTGGAGGCTAGAAACGCCCGCCGCGTTGTCGAATTCGTCGCCGCCCGCACTCGCCACGGTAAACGTGATTTCGTCCGTCTCTCCAATGATCGGCAAGATGGCCATCGCTTCGTATCCTAAATCGGTGGTCGGTAGAGCGCGGCAAGTTCTATGCCGGTCTCCCCGGACGGGTAGGTGACCTCAACTCGGGCCAACGCGTTGTTGTATCGCCAAAGCGAGAACTTGCGAACTCGAGTTCTCACGCCAGGAGCCAGACTCACGAGCGCAGAAGCATGAGATCCCTTCTCACCAAACATACAATTTCGCTGTTCGACGAAAAGAACCTCGCGGGTGCGACCAGCGCGATTCCAAATTTCGAGCTCCGTGAAACCTTCCACGTTGTCGAACTCGTCACCACCCGCTTCAGCTGGCGTATAAGTCAGCGGGTCCGTCTCTCCGAGCAGCGGTAGAAGTGCCACCGATCACCTCGGCGCGAAAAGATCGTGATAGCCCTTGATCACCACCTCATTGATTGGGTCGGTCCCGCTGAGCGTCACGCCGTAGGTCGTCCACTTGAATGCGGGCGCGGCGATATTGGCCACCGGCAAAAGCCCATCGAGCGCCGAACCACCTCGGTTAGAGCTGGAGTCTATAGTCATGTGAAACAAAATCTCACCCGCATTGGTCCCGAGAATCCGTTTTTGAACAGTCGGCGACGTCGTCGCGTCGCTGGCTGCCAGGGCAACCGTTTGGTCGTTGCTTATCTGGTGGTGAAGCACCCGCATCGCAGACGCGCATAGTGGCAAATTGACCGATTGCGAAACCCACCCGTTGCCGAGCAAGCCCAGATTGTGCTCGTGGTCGCCGTCGTGCGAATGGAAAAGAACATCGCCGCCAGGTAGCCAGGTGCACTCGACGAAATCCTGGGCAATGTTATTCCACGTGGATCCCACGCATCGCCGCGTCGCATCGCCGCCTTTGTAGCCGGGCTTCGTTCCACCGGGAAGATCCGGCGCCGTGGCGGAAATTTGCTGGTCGAGGGAACCAGACTGGTTGCGCAGATAGAGATACAGCGCCACCGACGCCGACTCGCCCCCCTCGAGATGGCTGGCCATATCGAAGCTGATCGCACCGGTGTTATTCAAAACGATGTTGTCGATGCCCACCGACACCTTCGTGCCGACAATCGGTCGCAGCTGAATGATGCCAGCCGCTGTCCGCTTGAGCTGACCGTTGAGCGTCGAGCTTCCGGCACCCTGGGCGATGATCGATTTGATCGCCTTCAGCATATCGCTATCGCCAGCCGCACCTTTGGTACGCGAGATCCCGGCCGCGGCCAAAATGGCAATCACATTCCCGAGATGGTCGTTGAGGTAGTCCTGCTCCATCGTCGTGCCGGTGATTCCACCGCCGAGATCTCGCTTGCGGAACCAGCGCAGGGCCCCGGCGATGGCAGCGGTCGGGCGCACGGTGACAGCATTCGCGGTTTGGTCGTCAAGCTGCATGGTGGACCTCTAGGGTGGCGGCGCGAGCCGGTAGTTTACGTGGGCAGGTTTCAGGCGATCCAGGTGGCAAGCAATCGTATTGTTCACAATCGCGCCCAAGGGTTCGCCGACTGTGAACGCGCCGATTTCTGCCTCGAATACAGCCACCTCGTCGGTGAACACATCAAAGAAAAACCACGCGCCCTCGTCCGCGAGTTCCTCGCCGACCTGGGAAAAGCCGACTTCGAAACACTCGTATTCTGTGATCGTCGCCGTGAAGCCGAGCGCAGCCAGCTCGTCGATCATGAATTGCGGCGTCAACACTCCGATCATCGTGAGACGATGAACGACGTCACTTCGCCGGGCGCCCAGTGTGGGCCCTATCGCCGCGCAATCCGGGAGCCCCGTCACCCGCTCCCATTCCGCGATCAGCTGCGTTGTCGTTCTCGGATCGATCTCCTCGATCAGAAGCGCCATGCGATCGTCAAAGCGCGCGAATTCCTCCGCCAACACCAGGAGCAGGTTCGAAAGGTCGGTATCGAGTTCGCGGGTAAGTGCTGGGCCCGGGGGCAGCAACGCCTGCAGCTGCGCGAGATAATCCTCGGCTGACCTCGCAGGAACGTGGCCGTCGAAGGGATCTCCACGTCGCCCTCTGCGACCTCGCGAGGGGCTCACAGGAACGTGACCGTCCCCGGTACCGCCAGTTCGCCCGCAGCGTGGGGCACGTCCGCGGACGGGATCGTTAACGCGTGGTCCGTTTCACCCTCGGCGAGCGAGATCGCCTCGTTGATCTTGGAAAGCAAAATCGTGCCTGTCGGAGCGGCGAATCGCAGAATCATATCCGCAAACTCCGCCTCCACCGCCGTCTGCACAGCAGCAGTATTCGGTGTCAAACTCAGGGTCATATCGAGCGGAACCAGTGTCGGCGCCAAAACGACCGGCCGGGATCCCAGCGGCCGTTTTGCGGAGAGGTAACCCTGGACCTCTAAAATCTCCGCAGCGTCCGGTGTGATCGGCGATTCATCGTCGCGCACAAAAACAACGCCGACGAGTGCGGAACCGATCGAAGGCGGGAAAACCCACCGCCTCGTAACCCCTGCGATCTCGAGCGTCCAGCGCTCGAAATCCGTCAGATTGCCACCCTGCTCCGGGTTCGCGATCCGCAATGCGAGCGCGTCCTGCAGATCCTCGTCTTCGCCGGCGTTTACGCCACCGATGAGCCCAGGCGCGTCCACCGTCACGGTGAGATCAACGCCCGAGATGGGTGAAACGAAAGTCAGAATCGAGCCTGTAATGGCATTGCCATCGGAGCCCGTGGCCACGGCCTCCAGCGAAAGCACCGCTGTGCCACCGCTGATGTCGACGGAACCCAGCGTCTGAAACTCAGTCCCGTCGCCCAATTGCAGGAGCTTCCCGGCCGGGATCTCGGTCCCATCGACACCGGTAGCCGTGCCAGATCCGGCGGCGGCCACACCGATCACGCCCGTGACGGTGTACATCGCCGCCCAGCGCAGGAGCGCATCGCCCACGGCCGTATCGGGAATCGCATCGAGCGCGATCCGCTCGAGTTCTCCGTCCAAACCGTGGACCGCGCCAGCATGCGCACGGACGATCACCTCGGTCAGCGAGCGGCGCAGACGAGGATCGATCCCCGCGAGCCGCGCGTCCACGTCGCCGTTGATGCGCGTGATCAGCCCCGATACGGTCGCTCGATTAAGCGGCAATGGAAACGACCCCCCCGATGCGATCCCAGGCAAAGTCGAACCGCCGGGTACCACCCTTCTGATCATCGATTTCGACGCCAATCGCGAGCGTCTCGAGGCCCTGGGCCTCCGTTTCTACGCGCACGGCAGACGCAACGCCGTCCGTCTTGAAGTGCTCGAGGCTCTCGAGCGCATACTCGCGCGCGCGCGTCACCGTCTCGTTAGAAAGCACCGCACGGCGCAGCAGCCACAGCCTGGATCCCCACCGATCATCGATGACGGGGCTGTCCACGTCGCCCGAAATCGAATCCGCCCAATAACCACGCGGGTCGTCTTCACCATCCGGGATCTCATCATCCGGATTCGCGCGGCGGTCGAGAAATAGACTCAAGATCACCGCAGTCTCGATCCCGCCATCCTCAGCGAAGCGGGAACCGTCGCGAGCGAGGTCACCCGTCAACCGACTGCCGGAAAAGTCGAGCCGAAATTCCGCCATTTATACAACCCCGCCCGTGTTGCTGCTGCCCGGATCCACACCCGAATGCTGATGCGGGAGAAAAACCTTCCCTTCGATGGTCGTCGTTCCGTCAATTTCGACCGTGCCACCTTCGATGGCCACTGCTGCGGCACTCTTGATATCAACCTTCGTGGCCCCATCGATTGTCACAGTAGGAGCCGTCACCTTGATCTCTCCGCCACTGAAAATCTCAAGGATCCTGCCGCGCTTGAGATAGACGTAATCACCTTCGTCGGTGTGAAGAGCCGACTCGCCGGGCGTCATGCCCTTCTTACGATGCCGGCGATCGTCAACAGCGATCGCCACACCGTGCGATCGCGCGCCACCGACAAAAACGACGATCGCTTCTGCCCCTGGAAGCGGGACGCTCGTGACGCCGTAGTTTTGGAATCGCTCGATTCCGTCGAGCACCTCGCCCGACAGGCACTTGACCTGAATGAGCTGAATCCCTTCGTCGTCGCGGATAGCTGTGATGATCGCGCGGCTGATCAGCAACCGAAGCTTTTGCCCAAGCGGGCGAAGGATCCGCCGCAGCTCCCGCTGATTTACTGCCATATCGCACTCGCCTTGGCGGTGATATCGGTATCTGGCTGCAGATCGAAGGCCTCCGGCGGCGCGACGGATAGCTCCGACCGACGGCCACGATCGTCAAGCACCCACGCTACCCCGGCGATCAGCATCTCCCTGCGGATCCCGAGCCAGGAGTCCACGACCTTCACCCGTTGATTCGGGAGCCACAGCCCACCGGGGTGCTCCCAGCCCTGAACTGTCAAGGTCGCCCGCTGGGCTTTCCCCAACCGGCTGCTCGCCTCCCACTTCGCTCGCTTCTGAAGATCGCCAGTCGAGCCAGGCTCTTCGGCGAGAATGTCAAGCGGACGAAACCGCTCCACGCCGAGATCCCGCGCCTGGGCAGAAACCTGGATCTGCGGGTCGTCGCCGTCCGAATCGGAACTGCGGCGCTGGCCCTTCACCGTATAAATCGAGTACCGATCGCGGGCCGAAAAAGAGCCCTTGGCGCGCAAAATCCGCTCGCCCCTTCGAAGCTCCACGCCAACGCGGGTTGGCCCCACACGCGCGAAAACAAAGTCTCCGTCGCCGTTGTCCGTTACCAGAAGCGCCCGTTGAGCTGCGGCACGAGCAATCGCCGCATAGACAGTCTCCGAGGGCTCGAGCTTGAACGTCGGGAAGGCCTCCCCGGTCGAGGCCTCCACGCGAATCCGGATCCCATACGGCTCCAGGAGGTCGGCCGCGATCTGCTCAAGCTTCCGGTTGTGCCACTCTCCCGGCTCGTGGGTCGCCGAGCAGTCCACCACGTCGGCCGTTTTCGACCGGCCGCCGACCGCAATCGTGTGGGTCCTCGAATCGTATTGCGGCTCGATCATGTCGATGAAACCGGTGATTACTGCGACATCACCGATGCTAACGACCGCCGAGTCGCCCATCCGAATCGGGCGCCCGGTCGGGTCAGTCGGCGACTTCTCAGAAGCGGTAAACGAAAACGCTCCCGCAAAGGCCTCGATCGACCTCGAAGCCGCCACGCCTTTCCAGCCGCCAAACCGCCGGCCAGCGGTTTCGAGACTAATCTCATCTTTCATTCTGCGAGCACCTCGAGGTCGGTGTCAGCCAAAATGAACCCTGGAGCTCGGATCTCGTTGCGCGCGACGATCTCAGCGTCGCGGGTCGGATCGTCATACAACCGCGATGCGATCACAAGCGCTGGCAACGTCGCGGGAACGCGGAACGTCCGAATCGCCGGAAGCCGAGCGCCACGCGTGTCAAGATCCTGTACCACCTTGGATCGAAGATCGCGCAGCGTTAGAAAAACGTCATCGGCGCCGGCATCACCCGCCGCCATGATCTCCGCATCGAGCGCGACGTCAACCTGATCCCGCACGGCTGTCGCATCTACGGAACTGACGAGCGTGGTTCGTGTGGCCGCCCGCGCCATTTCAACCGCGGCGGTTCGGCGGTTGAGATCCTGCAACTCGATCTGATTGTCCGCCTCTACCGTACGGCTCGCCGTGCCAATGGGCACAGCAGGAATCGAATTCAAAAGGCCTCCGAGGGTCTCGAGTTCGCCCAGAGTGGCACGGGCATCTGCCCCCAAGTCGCCGAGAGAGCGATAGATACCAGTCAGCTCTGAGGCAAGTGTCGATGGGGTCCGTATGGTCGAGCGCAGATCAGATTGGAGCGCCGCATTATGGCGAAGCAAATCGTCTCTGGCGTCCGTGCCCGCTGCGGTGCGGCGAATAGCCTCGTCCATGCCCTCCACGATCGTTCCCGATAGCGCCGCGGCAGCATCGAGCACGAAGGTCGGCAGGAGCGCAGACATGGTGAACTTTTCGGAAAACGTCTCGGTGAGAACCACGATCCCAGCGTCGCCCTGATCGAGCACCACTTGGCCGGTGTCAACGGTGGGATCTGGAAACTGGTTTTTGCCGGATTCGACGAATGTCAATCCGAGGCGGGAGATCCGACCCTCGCGGGTGATCGAATCGCGGATTCGAAATCTGAAGCAATAAACCTCGAGTTCCCCGTCGAGCGGCAAAACAAGGGTACCCGGGACGCTCGAGTCCTTCAGCAATTCTATAAAGCGCCTGCGCTGCTCGATTACATCATCACCAAGGAGATGCGCGGTGACCGGAAACTGCAAAGCCATCCCGCCAAGCGGCTCGACGAAATGGTCGTTGCGCTCCGCATATTCGTGTATCTCGGCGCGCAATCCGCCGGTCAGACTGCTCTCATCAACCCAAAAAGGGAAACCCTTAAACGACGCGGGTCGCAATTTATCGCGATAGCTCACGAACTAGAACCCACCCATTCCCGGGCCGGAGTCCACAGAGATCTCCACATCGCCCGAGGTCTCCAGTGTCGTCACGCGGGCAGGAACATCCGATTCGATCTGGATACCGATCTGCCCGGCGACTTCCGCCTGCGCAGGTGGCGGGACCGGAATGGATCCACCGCCATCGGCGGCAGTCGCGAACTGGCCGCCAACGTCAAGGGCAATCGCGTTCGTCAGAAAGTCCGGAAGCAAGCCGCGGACCGTCGAAAACGCGGAGTCAAGCCCAGTGAAAAACCCAGTGATGATCTCTCCGAGTCCTATGAAAAAGGCCTTGACCGGCTCCCAAAACTTGATCAGCAAGGCTGCGGCCGCGATCAACGCCATCACCGCAGCGATCGTGATCCACACCGGCGCAGTGAACGCGGCAAACACGGTAGCGGCCACGCCGATCAACAGGATCAACGGACCCACGATCGCAACGAGGCCGGCAACGATCGTCCCCGTCCTCAGCAGCGCTCGGTCCGACTCCGACAGCCCCTGCGTGAACCGCGTAATCCCCTCCAAGGTCTCCGTGAAGTCCCTGAGCAGACCCGAATCTCCAATCGCGATCTGGAGTCCCTCGACGGCGGACTTGAATTCCAGCATCGCACCGGCGGCGCCTTCCATCCGGATAGCCGCCTGCCGGGCGGCCTCGCCGACAGACTCGTCGCCGTTGATCTTATCAGTCAGGTCCTGCAGCGCCTCGGCGCCTCGGTTGACGAGTGCCATCATGGGAGTGACGCCGCGCTTTCCGAAAATATCCTTGAAGTCCTCCACGCCAGCGCCGGCGCGTTCGAGTTCGCGGACTACGGCTATCATCGATTTCAGGTTTCCCTCGCTGTCGATGAGATTCGCGCGCGGGATTTTCAGTTTGTTTAGAGTACTCTGCGCTTCCGGAGTCGCAGCCGTAAGCGAGAGCATAATATTCCTGAGTGCGATTCCGCCGCGACCGCCTTCCATCAGCGCATCGCCCATGAATCCAGCCGACGCGGCGACCTCGCCGAGTTCCAGCCCCATCCCGTTCGCGAGCGGTGCTATCTCTTTCAAGGTCTCGGCGAGGTCGATAAGTTGCGTTTTTGTCGAGATGTTCGTTGTCACGAGAACATCATTGATGCGAGTCATCTCCGATGCTTCCATCCCGAAGCCCTTCAGGAGCCCACTGGCAAGACCCGCCGCCTCGCCAAGGTCAACGCTCGACGCCGCCGCGAGCTGCA
>SDBV01009269.1_pt1 | contig 13113 bp, 17 predicted proteins | sample 2277081 | NCBI WGS metagenome assembly SDBV01 (sample SAMN10402039, study PRJNA504765) | marine sediment metagenome | isolation source: marine sediment core GS10_PC15, 223 cmbsf | place: Arctic Ocean: Southern Knipovich Ridge | collected 2010
CCAAAAACTTTCATCTACCTGGAGAATTATCCTTGAATATATTTGGGATATCTCTGATGGAAATGTTCAATTTAAACAGGCAGTTGATGAATATGCTACTGTTGGTGTAGGTTATTTAATGGGCTACATTGACAGGGACGCCGACGGCAGTAAGGGGGAGGTCAAGTTCAAGTATATACCTTGGTCTTCTGTTTATTGGGACTCTACTGCTAGAGAGCGACTCTACGGAGACGCTCAGTACGCCATTTTGTCAAGTTTTGTGACAAAGAGTGTGTTATTAAAACAGTATCCGAGGCTTGGAATGGCTCATAAGGGTACTGGAATACCATTAATTGATGTGCTGGTGAGCACAGACGATAACGACGAAGATTTTCCATCTTCAATGCAGTATAATGTAAATAACCTACAATCGCCAGCCGAAATAAAAGATTTAGACATATGGAATCGTAGATATAAGATTTTAACTTATTTTGAACCAATTAGGGTTCCGTTTTTCTGGGTAAAGGACAGTAAAACCGAAAAGCTTATCACTGCTGACCAACTAAGTCAGATGTACGGTAATCAAGAGTTCGCTATTGCTGTCCATACAGGAAGGGTTCAAATTAAGGAAGTCCAACAAACACGCTGGAGAGAAACAGCAACTTTAGGAAATCATATTTTATATTCTACGGTTTTAAATACAGACATTTGTCCCATTGTTCCATTTCCTAATATTTGGACAGGGACACCTTATCCAAAATCAGACATTAATATAAACGAAGATGCACAAAGACTGCTCAATAAAATAGTTTCAACTATTACAATGCATCTACAAACGTCTGCTGGTTCAAAAATACTTATTCCAGAAGGCGGAGTAGACGACATTGGCGAATTTGAGAGAGGGTTTCCTAACCCACTATTTGTTGGGCAGTTTAATCCAGAGTTTGGACAACCGATTGTAATAGCAACTACTCCTTTAGCGGCAGAAGCGTATTATTTAATCGACAGACTCGAACATTATATTGATTTGAATTTTGGAATAAATGAGCTTGCTCAAGGTTTCAGACAAGGAACTACGGGTGCAGTTCGTACAGACCTTATGCTAAAAGACGAAGGAGAAACTCGTGGAAAATCAAAACTCCAAGATATTGAAGCCTCGTTAAGTAAGCTAGGGACAGTAATTAAAAATCTTGCCCAAGGGCATTATCAGATTGATAAGCTATTTCAAATTGCACAGCCTGCTGGTGTGAAGAAACGCGAGACTCGCGTAAACATTTACACCAGAAGAGAGAACGAGCTTGCATATATAGCTAATGATATAACCGCAGGGGAAGTTGACGTAAAAGTAGTAGCTGGTTCTTCGCTACCATCAAACCGACAGACTGAAGAAGCAACAGCAATCGAAGCATTTAAGCTGGGCTTAGTTCGTAAACCGCATGTGTGGAGAAAGATGGAACTTGATGACATAGAAGAGATGATAAAAGAGGACAGTGAAATAGCACAATTGACAGGACAGGTTAAAGGAATGACTGAGCAAATTAAAAAAATGCAAGGTCAGCAACAGGTTATGGAACGTGAATTGCGTCATAAAGACAGGATGGTTGCCAATGCCAAGCACAAGGCTAATCTGGATGAAATCGAGGCAAATGCGAGAGCAAGTCAGAAGATACAGTCTGGAGAACTTGGAGCAAGGATATCAACTATTGCTGGCAAGGCGAAATTAGACGCCGATAGAGCAGTAGCGTCTTTACAAAGTAAGGATGCTAACCAAACCAAGACTCAGAGTTAAGGCTTTGAGCATTAAACTATGATAGTTTATAAAGCAACAAATAATCTTAATGGTAAAGTTTACATAGGACAAACTATTGGGACATTAGCAAATCGAAAAGCTCATCATATTTATGATGCTGCTAATGATTGTCGTTGGTATTTTCACAATGCTGTCCGTAAACACGGAAAGGACAATTTTTATTGGGTAGTATTAAATGAGTGTGATGATAGGAATATTTTAAATCAACTTGAAGAGCATTATATCTCTTGCTATGATTCAGTAAATACTGGGTATAATCTAACTAGTGGTGGCGATAGCGATTTATTTTCTAGCGATACTAGAGTCCGACCTTGTGGGAAAGCCCATTGGAATTACGGAAAGCACTTATCTGATGAAACAAAAAGAAAAATAAGTGAAACTATGTTGAGAGAAGGAACAACAAGGGGCAGGAACCATCCAAATTATGGTAAATACCGTACTGCCCAGACGAAAGAAAGGATAAGCCAATCAAGATTAAAATATTTGGCAGAAGTAAAAGATTTGCAAACGCAAAAAATGTCTTCGTAACAGTACGAGGATATAACTAAAAAAACCGACGTGGAGTCCAGGCTTCACGCAGGAGACAACAATGACAGACACAAATGTATCAGAACCAAGTGCTGATTTAAAAGTAGAAGGTACATCAGTACCAAATACTAACGATTGGCAAAAAATAGCCTCGGCTTATCAATCAAATAGTGATAAGTATGTCAATTTAACAGATCATTTTGGAACAGACCCAAACACGCAACTAGAACAGATGCAGGTTTTTAAGGAACAACTTCAGGATGATTTTGAAGGAACGATTGACACGCTAAGAGAACAAGCTGGTATTAAAAAACAACCAACGCAACCCACCGTTTCTCAAGAAGGGAATGAGGGGATAAATCCGTTTGAATTCGATAAACCAGGTTCGTATTCTGCAAACTGGCTAGAAAGCCAGGTGGAGAAAAGAACTAAGGATATCGTAGAAAAGAGCTTGCAACAAGAAAGGGATATGGCGAAGATGGCTGAGATGCAGGGCATTTTAGCTGAAAAAGGAATAACCAATGAGCTAAAACAACGACAAATTATAAAGGAATTTTATAATCCGCCACAGAATTTTGGTGGTTTTGTTGATAGCAAGTTGGCTAAAACCCAACCAGCGCCACCTGGAGCACTTGACCAAGTGAAATATAATCAGGCAACACCGCCGACTGCTGGTATACTTGAAGGAGTAGGCGAGCCTCTTATAACGGATGAAGCTGCTGAAGTAAACGAAGTAATGGAACTTGCCAAGAAAAAAAGTAATTCACAAATGTTTTAATAAGATTTGTGGTTGGCAAGAATTTATTAATAAAAAAAAAGGAAACTTAAAAAATGGCAACAGGTTTTAATCAAGGAACGTTATTTTCCTATGATGTTACAGCTTCGACTACTGCTGCTGGTGTAGGGACTGCTCCTGACAGGCGTTATCTATTTGGATGGCGCGACAAGGTGCACGAACTAAACCCAGTAAGGTCGCCCTTCTTTGCTTATTTAGGCAAGATGGGAAAAGAGCCTGTATCATCGCCTGTTTTTAGATTCCTCGAAAATCGAGCTAAAATGGAATGGACTGCTAAAGATTTCCGGCTTGCAGCTAATGTTAATGGCGGAAGCGCTGTAACAGCAGGAAGCAACTACGACTTTGTTGTAGAAGATACGGGCGGCAGTTCTTCGATTGATTGGTTGGTAAAAGGTGATACATTTAATGTGACAACTGTTTACGACTCTAATGGGGTTGCACAAGCTATAGTGCGTATAGAAGACGCTCCTTCAATAGGAAGTGCTTCTACGTCCTTTTCGGGCAAAATTATAGCAGTGTCAAATACTGGCGTTGCGGGTTATAATGTATTAGTTGATACAGACCCATGTAAAGCAACGGCATCAGCTTACCCTGAAGGTTCAGGAGCGCCTGATTCAGTTTCAAGTGAAATTGAAGATGGTTACTCCTATGTTCAGGACGTGCGAACAAGCGCAGAGTTGACAGACATTACAATGGCAACCGAATATCGAGGATATAAGAACGAATGGACTAGGATTTGGGCAGAAAAACTTGACGACCACGCTGCAAAATGGGAAAAAATAGCTCTATTTAACATGAGGGCAAAACAAGGTAATTTACTGTTTTCTGATGGATTAGTTGGAAATATTTTAACTAATGCCACAGTAAACACAGGTGCAACTGCATTTACTTATAGTTCGGGAACACCGTACTTTAGGTCAGTTACGGCTGCGGAATTAACCTACGATTTGCTTTTAGGCGATATGGAGGTAATTTTCCATCCTGCAAGAGGTGGCTCAAGGAAAAAGTTAGTGTTAGCAAGTTTACCAATAATCACATTCTTTAACAAGATGGGAAATGGTCAATTTCTTGATTCTACTTTAGGATACTCAAATTCACCGTTCCGATATAATATAACAGAATCGAAAGGTTCGTTTGGACATCAGATTCTTATAATTAACACCATTCACGGTTCGCTACATTTAGTAGCAGAGCCTTTCTTTGATGGTGCGCATAAGAGTTTTATGTTGTTTGCTGATATGGATAATGTCAAATATTGTCCATTTTCAGGTAATGGTATCAATTTAGATACTTATATAATGACAAATGTTCAAGCAAATGACGAAACCTTACGAAAAGATGTGATTCGTACAGTAGCGGGAATTAAAGTTACGCTACCCGAAACTCACGCTCTCTATAGTTTGGAGGGTTTATAATATGCGAAGTTCAGTACTAGAACAAAACTCAGGTTCATTCTGGCGAGAGCAACCTACAGTAATATCGGATGCTATCAGCGTTGCGGCCACAAACACTACAACTACTGTAGTAACAGTTCCATTAGGGGCTTATGTTACTAAGGTAGAGATGATAAGCACAGTAGCTTTAGCTAACTGTGATGTTGATGTTGGTGACGGCGATAGTGCAGACCGCTATATTGATGGTGTAACTACAATGACTCAATATGACATTGTGGGAGCTCCTAATGTAGCAAGTGGCGCAGCATGTGACGAGGTAAATGGTCGATATTATGCGGCTGCTGATACGATTGATATTGTAGAGAATACTACGGGTTCTGCGGATACAGCCGCAGGCTCAGTAAAACTCTTGGTATGGTATTTTGTATTATAGGAATTACGAAGTAGTGCTATTAATATGCACTTATAAGTAAAATATTTCTCTCCCTTGGAGGCGACTTCGGTTGCCTTCGGGGGAAAGGAACTAGAAAGATAAACATAAAAATAAACAAGGAAATAAAATGAAAGAAACACAGAAAACAGATTTACATGGAAAAATAATAGAAACTATGTTAGAGGAGATTTTACACGAAAAAGACCACGAAAAGAGGTTTCAATTAATACAACAATTGGATTTGTTTACCTCGGCGGTTTATAAAATAGAATCGTTGTAGAATAAATAGAGAGATAATATGAGAGAAAGTAAAAAGCTATTTGACAAGAAGAAAAATCTAATTAAATATTCAGTAGTAATGCCTATACATAAGTATAGTAAGTTTACTAATGCAGCAATCAAATCAGTAGATTTGGCAATTGGCGATAGAAAGGATGTTGAGTTTATTATTTTAGACGATAGCGGTAAGACTTTTGCTACAGACGTGCCTTATGAGCGCATTCAATATATTAGATTACCTAAAATTGATTTATTAAATAAATTGATTATAGGTACACAGCTTGCTAAAGGAAAGTACTATTGTAATGCAGATTATGATGATATTTCACACCCACAGAAGTTTGAATTATTTGATAAGCTCTTAGAAAACAATGATATAGCAGGTGCTAATCAGTGCGTGTTTTGGGACGTAAAGACCGATAAAACATACAAAATGAAAAACGCATTAAAGGAACGAGTACATTTGTATCGAAACGAAGCGATTACATATCCTTGGCTACAGCATAGCAATACTGCCATGCCGCTTAAATGGTTAAGAAAGGTTGGTTACGATGGTGGTAGAAATATGGGCATGTATCGTTCTGATGGTAAAATACTGACAGATTCGCCTATTTGGGCACGAGCCATAGTAGACGGACTAAAGTTTGGGTTTCTGGATGACATAAACCCGAATTCTTGGATGCAGTGTTGGCAGATACTCACAGATGATAATGTAAATGTTTACGGCAGTATGGATAAATATTTTAAAGAGATTAGAATAGGAAAGCCGGAGCTTCTGAAATGAGAATAATAATGGTTAGTTGGCACACGTGCGGACGGGTCATAAAACAAGCAAGAGCTTTGAAAAATCTTGGATACAATCTAAATTTAGTTACTAATAGAGTTCCTGCTAATGTCGATGTTTTTGATTCTATCAATTACTATAAGGACAAGAAGGATTTAGATACTACGTTAGGTCTTTTTGGTGACAAGGATATTTTTCATGTTCACAATGAGCCTACTTGGATGGCTACCGTAATAAGAACCAAGTACAATAGTGCAAGAATTGTATTGGATATGCACGATTCTAATTATTGGCGTGTCGAAGGAATGGAGTGGTATGAGGAAGATGTAGCTATGCAATGTTCTGACGCACTGATAATTACCTCAAAAAGCATGAAGGATTCTCTTGAGAGGTATGGAAAACCAACTATAATTGTGCCTTCGGCTACTTTAAGAGAGGATTTTAGATATGGAGGATGGCATTATTTTGGTGGCTTAGTTTCTGAAGGCGGACACTCACTGCCAGGTGACGAAAACCCCATGGAGAGTTGGAGAGATTATACGGCTTTATATACATTATTAAAAGGCAAGAAACAAGTATTTGCGTATTCTCCAATGTTTAGACAAGGCAGTGAACTAGACAAGCATTATATTAAGCTTGGAGCAAAGCTAGGCACATATACACATGAAGACCTGCTTGATGAGATGGGTAAACACGATTGGTCATTGGTAGGAAATCTGAAAAGGGATAGAATTTGGGATTTAGCATTACCTAATAAGTTTTTTGACTCAATGGCAGCGGGTATTCCTGTGGTTAATTTTGGATGCAAAGAAGTAGAAACGTTGGTAAATGCTTTTGATGTTGGAATTAATGTAGAAACAGTAGACGAGTTACTTGACAGATGGGATGAGCGTATGCAAAAACGCCACAAGGTTCACATTAATCGAGAGTTCTTCACAATGGAACGCTATATTGATAGACTTGTGAGGCTGTATGAGTCTCTTTAGTTACGATGTAAATGATTTTAATATGGTGGATTCTGTGGATGCCGAGGTGGAATTAAAAGAGGTATGTGAAGCACTGCGTAAACAGGGCATAAAGCATTGGTTATCTTCAGGAACTTTGCTTGGTATCTATAGGGATGGAAAGTTCATAGATGGCGACACTGATATTGACATTGGGATTATGTCAGACAAAGTACCAATCATAGACGGTTATGAACTTAAGATAATGAAGATATTTGGCGAGGTAATGCAGACAGTTTATAGGTCGCCAAGAAACATCGCTATTGATTTAATGTGGTTTTATGAAAAAGGGGATAATATAATTAACAAAAATAATGGCGGAACGTGGGTAAAACCTAAGGAGGGATTTAAAGATTTAACGAACATAGAATTTAAAGGATATAGGTATCCTTGCCCTGAACCTGAATGGTATTTACCAAAAAGATTTAAGGATTGGAAAACGCCAATGGCAAAAGAGGGAAGAAATTGGGGATTTTTTGCTGGAGAATTTCTATGCACATAGAAATAAAAGGCAACAGGGGAGATGGTAAGAAGACTTTAATGAGAGTATTGAAACAGTTATCGCCCCATAGAGTAATATTTGTGGCAGACGATAAGTATGAAAAAGAATTAAAAGAAATAACGGTAGTGGATTTAGAAGAACCACAAACAGGAATGTGAAAGAACTTAAATGCACAAAGTGTGGTAACAAGGATTCTACTCGGTGGAAATTAATTAAGGACGATGTCTTGTGTATTAAGTGTTTTAGTCCATCGGGGAGAAAAGGCTTAGCAGGCAGGACGGACATTGAGATGGATACAATGAGTATGCAAGACTCAATTGACAGTTTTGCAAAATAACGTTGCTATGGCGTATATATACGGCTGGTATGCAACACATTAAAAAGGAGTAATGAATGGCACTTTTTTCACTTTTTCCAAAGCACACGGTTGTAAGTGCGGAGAATGTTGCGCTTGGATTAAAGGGATTTGATGAGGTTTCTGGGGTTGAGTCAGCGCCATCTAACGGCTGGTTTATGTTCAAAGCTGTCAGGGGCAACTGTACGCTATCGGCGACATCGGCACTAGGAGACAATCTCAGTTCTACGGTTATACAGAACGGGGATATAGTCTTTGGCAACTTTTCTGCGGTAGCTGTAACAAGCGGCGCAGCATTAGCGTATAGGAACTAGTAATGAAGTTGAAGCTTGGTGTTCGTATAAACATACACAATAGGCATTTTCTATATGAATACTTACCTTCTGGCAGAATAGAGCAAGAGACAGGCGATGAACTTCTAATGGAAGACGGCGACTTTCTTTTGTGGGAAGGCTATAGCTTAGGTGAAAATCCATCACTATTAACGGAATCAGATGTACAGCTCTTACAAGAGAATGGAAGTTTAATTATAGTTGAAGGTGGAGGCTATGCCCTTCAAAATAGATTGGCACAGGAAGACGGCTTTAACATATTACAAGAAACTGGTGATTATCTGAACTATGACGGCGAGGTTCCCGTTAGGATAGCATTATACCAGGAAACAGGATTTAATCTTCTACAAGAAGATGGTTATCAATTGCTTGTAGATAGATATTAATAAAATAAGGACAAAAAATGGCAGACCTAAAAATCACGGGGCTAACCGCTCTCACTACTCCTGCTGACGCAGATTTATTCTGTATTGTAGACGATGTATCGGGGACGGCGACAACCAAAAAAATAACACTGGCTAATTCGTTAAAAGGAATTACCATAGCTGGTGCATTAGGTGGTACTACGTGGACTGGAACAGGTAAAATATCCACCACAGTTACCACAGAACAGTTGCGTCTTAATTATGATGCAACAAACTATGCTACATGGACGGTAGCGGCAGACGGAGCACTAACTTTAGCAACTGTTGATGCTGCTGCTGCAGAAGCAGACATTAATTTTAATCCCGATGGTCTTGTAGGAATTAAGAACGCATCACCAGCGGTTGAGTTAGATGTAACAGGTGCAATTACGGCTTCGGGTGCAATAATAGGAACAAGTATTACGGGTTCTGCTAAGATTAGCACGATAGCAACTACCGAACAACTGCGATTGGGATATGATGCAACTAATTATTTAACGATTGTTTTATTAGCTGACGGGCATACAACATTTACTACAGTTGATTCCGTTGGGGCGGAAGCCGACATTAATTTTGCACCTGATGGAAATGTTGGTATTAAGACGGCTGCTCCCGCTACAGCTTTAGAAGTAACGGGTGCTGTAACAATTTCAGGTGGAATTGTTCTGTCTACTGCTGTTACAACGGGTATGTTAGTATCAGGTGTTACTACTGAAGCAATAGATATAACAGGCAACTCAACAAGAGCAATTAATATTGATACAGGAACATTTGCTACGGGAATAGAACTTGCAGGTACATTTACAACTGCGGGAATTAGTATGGACGCTGCGACTTTCGCAAATGGCGACCACGAAATACAAATGAGAAATACTGTAGCTGGAGATAAAACAGTTATTGCCGCAGGTACGGCTACTGATGACGCAGGTATTGTAACAGCAGTTGGTGCTGATGTTGACATAGCAGATGGTTCGTTGTATTTAAGTGCCACTGACGGCGCAGGGGTATTGTTCATCAAAAAGAATGATGTTTGGACAGCAATAACAACAGCATAAATAAAAGGAGAGAAAATAATGAAGTTAAATGTTTTAGAAAGAATAACAGCTTTAGGCGTGCTGCCCGAAGCAGGTAACTTTGCTACGCTTAAAATTGTCAATGATTTAAGATTAGTTTTAAGTCTAACTGAAGCGGAATTTAAGGAGTTTGAAGTCAAACAGGAGGGCGAACAAATGAGTTGGAATCCCAAAGGTGCAGAGGAACGTGAAATTAAGATAGGTGAAAAAGCTACCGATATTCTAATAGAAGCATTGAAGAAACTCGACGAGGAAAAGAAGTTGACAAACCAACATTTTACCCTGTTCGAGAAATTCGCAACATAAATTAAGGGGGCGGGTAAAACCGCCCTTACACACGAGGTATATATGGCTCATCGTGGAACGTATGGTGGGAAAAAACCCACTAAGAAGCAAAAGAAACGAGCAATAAAAAGGCATAAGAAGAAATAATGCCGTTTAAGAGTTCAAAACAGAGACGATACCTTTATGCTAAAAAGTCAAAGGTTGCAAAGAAATTTGCTAAACATTCAAAGAAAACAAAGTGTAGAAGGAAACGATAGTGGCATTGCAAACTTTTGAACTACAGCTTTTAGATTTAGTGGGAGAGGCTCTTGCAGGCGATTTAGGGTTGGATACCGAGTTCTTTGATGACGTATTAACAAATGGCGCAAGGGTTATTATAGGCAAGATGCCTGCTCCTTTGTGGAGATTTTTTGGTAGCGAGCCTGCGGCATTTGCCCCTACTACAGGCATAGCAATAGAGAATCATAAAATTAAAGATGTCTTTAGAAATGACGGTACAATAGACCAGCCTTGTAGACAAATACCTGAAAATCTAAGAGGTAGGGCATTAGATAGTGATGATATTAATTACGCCACTATAACCGACCCTGCTTATTATACTGATTATTCTACCACAGCTACGCCTACATTAAAGATTATTCCTACGTCAGCTACGGCTACAAAAGGAAAAATCATAAGAGTATTATTTCCTACCATAGATGCAAGCGGGGATAGCTCTGTAAATGGTTTTCCTGACGACCTTGAACCTTTGTTGCTTTTATATGCCTTAATACAGGTTAAAATTCGAGAACAGGCATTAAGTCGCAGAGATTCACAAACAGAGATTGAAGCAATTACAGATTCAGGTATACTTACAGCTTTAGCGACAACTTACACAGATATAGAAACTGCTCTTGATGCGTCCAATGTAGAGAACGACAAGATTTCAGCAATACTTGATTTAGCCAACGTAGAGTTTGATAAGATGTCATCTATAATTGATTTAGGTAACATAGAGATTGATAAAGTTCCTGCAATACTTAATGAAGCAAACACAGCTATAGACCTTGTGGTTACTACAGTAACTACAGCTAATACAGAGTTTGACTTAATGAAAACTCACGTCGCTACGGCAGTTACGAGTATATCAACTAATGAAGATATTGAGAAGGGTGGTTCGGAACTGAATATGGCTTCTACGGCAGGTGCAACAGGAGATAAATATTTAGGTGAAGGAGCTATGGATTTACAAAAGGCGGCAGCATCTATGGCAGAGGCTACACGAAGATTGGAAAATGCTGTGGCATATATTAGAGAGTCAGATGCCCGTAAGAGCACGGGCGCTGCTTATATTGACGAGGCATTGGCAAGAGCAAGAGAGAGTAGTGCATTTTTGGCAGAAGCAAGTGCAAGGATAGCTAAAGGACAACTATATTTAGGTGAGTGTGGTGTCAGATTAGGTACGGCACAGGCTTATTTAACACAATCAGCGCAGTCTAAAGGAGAGGGGGATACGATGGAACAGAAGTTTGATTCTCAACTCAAGGATTGGATTGGAATAAATTTAATCTAATGCCGTTTACAAAGAACACAGAAGTTACAACACCTGCTTGGACAAGGAGCAGTGGCAATTTTAGGATACTGCAAGAAGATGGTTTTGACATTTTATTAGAAACAGGAGAATATTTATTAAACGAAACAAGTCAGGCAGCAAATCCTTGGACGCTTATTGCTGAGGTTACTACACCAGCTTGGGCAGGTGCGGGTGGTTGGTTTTGGGAGAATGTAGATATTAAATGGGAAGATATGAATATTAAATGGGAAGATGCAGGAGGATAATAAATGGCAACCCATAAAATTTCAGTGAAAAGAATTATGTCTGACATTAGAGAAACATTTCCTAATGCAGGCGAAACTAAAATGTTTGAATTAATAAATCGAGCACAAGTACACGCAGGAATATACAATGTAAAGTATGAATCAGCAAAAACAAGTTCAGTTGCGGATAAGATGTGGTACACGCTTAATGATGCAAACTCGGCAATTGAGGTGAATAAAGTATTTAAGGTATCTTTTATGGATGATGATGGTAAATATAGGAAGATACCACGATTATGGTCGGGAGATGTAGAAATTGAGGATTTGACGTAATGGCGAGTACATATAATATTCCAAGCGATTATCTGGCTTACATTATTCGAGGAGACGACCTCGGAATACTTACAAACAAACCTAATAGCAGCACAAATTCTCAGGGCGAGTGGGTTGCTATTGATGAATCGGTAACTGATGGTATTTTAATAAATTATTTAGCTGAACCCGATGCAGTTACGTCGGTTACGGACTATCCTGATATTGATAATACCCTACATAAATTTGTTGCAGACTTTGTTAAAGCAGAATTATTTTTAGAGGAAGCAGGTAAAGCTGCTATGCGTGGCAATGAAAATAGAGCGCTCATGTTAAAAAACCTTGCAACAGAACATAAAAAAATATGGACTGATGAACTTGTGAAATTTGGAAGAAAAAAGAGAGATAAAATTGGAGGTATGAGAGTTATGCAACCCGTGGATTACCGATAATGGCATTACATACAGGTTCAGAGATTAGCGATACTTATAAGGGTATCTTAAATATCAGCAATGACAATACAGGACTCACAGCTGTATTAAAGACAGTTCAAACCTCTGATGGTGCTAATAGTATATTACAACTATCTACTACTAATACTAGAATAGGTAGTATGAATTTTACAGGCACTACAATATCATCAGTAGCAGGAACAGATTTAAACATTACCCCCCTTGCAGGACAACAAATAGTTCTTGATGGTACGATTATTATTGATGCAGGAGTTGTAACGGGGGCGACCTCGATTACTTCGACGGCTTTTATAGGAACACTTTCTACTGCTGCTCAGCCGAACGTAACATCGTTAGGTATTTTAACTACCTTGACAGTAGATGACATAACAATTAATGCAAATGCGATTTCAAGCGGGGGCGCAAGTTCATTAACAATAACTCCAACAACGGGACAAAAACTTATATTAGATGGTCATTGGGGCTTTGATGGGGTTGCTTTTACAGCCGAAACAAACAATAATACAACATTTACGGCTTACGCAGGAAAAAATATAACAATTGAGAGTACCACCTTTGATAATAATGTTGTAA
>SDBV01009270.1_pt1 | contig 13113 bp, 12 predicted proteins | sample 2277081 | NCBI WGS metagenome assembly SDBV01 (sample SAMN10402039, study PRJNA504765) | marine sediment metagenome | isolation source: marine sediment core GS10_PC15, 223 cmbsf | place: Arctic Ocean: Southern Knipovich Ridge | collected 2010
ATGCAAAATTGGGGAACCCTGCACCAAAAGCAGCTTTTGGTGCAGGATGACCGATTTTATTATGGAGGTTTTTGATTGGCCGAGCATATAACAGTATATACTGACGGCGGTAGCCGAGGCAATCCTGGTCCTGGCGCGGCAGGTTTTGTTTTGCTTGATTCGTGCAAGAAGCAAATCGGCGGCAAAGGTTTTTTTCTCGGCGAGACTACAAATAATGTCGCTGAGTACCGAGCAGTTGTCGAAGGTTTGAAAGCCGCGGCACAGGCTGGGGCAAAAGCAGTTTGTCTTTTCAGTGATAGCGAATTGATAGTGAAGCAAATCAACGGCCAATATCGTGTTAAAAGCGATTCTCTAAGGCCAATTCATAGTGAAGCGATGGAGATTCTCAATAGTTTTTCATCGTGGAAGGTCGAATATATTCGTCGCGAACAAAACACAAAGGCTGATGCGCTGGTGAATCTGGCGATGGATCGTCGGGGCGATGTTGAGGCAAAAACTTCTGATCCTTTTGCAAATCAAAGACATCTCAGGCTTGGCGTTCTGTTAAGCGGTGGCGGAAGAACGATGATGAACATTCTTGAACAGATCCAGGCAGGAAAGTTAAATGCTGAAATATCTGTGGTGATAAGTTCGCGTTCGACGGTTGCGGGGGTTGAAAGAGCGAGGGCTGCGGGGCTGGATGTAAAAATTATCCGGAAAAAAGATCATCCTGACGTGAAAGAATTTTCCGAGAAGATCAAAGATGAACTGGTTGCGGCAAAAGTTGACTTAGTCGTCCAGGCTGGGTGGCTGTGTCTTTGGAGGATACCGGAAATTTATGGCAATATGGTGATGAATATTCATCCTGCTTTGCTACCGAGTTTTGGAGGTAAGGGCATGTGGGGCCATCATGTTCATGAAGCGGTTTTACAGGCAGGGTGTAAGGTGAGCGGGTGTACGGTTCATTTTTGCACGAATGAATATGATAAAGGCCAAATACTTGTGCAACGCTGCTGCGAGGTGAAAGATGATGACGACGCGGATGTGCTTGCGGCAAGGGTATTTGAGCAGGAATGTATTGCTTATCCCGAAGCTATAAAGCTTTTTGCTGAAGGCAAATTACCTATAGGGACTAAATCTTAAAAAGACCATTATATGAACAAATATCAGAGATCTCTGCTTTGGAATACCATATGGGTAGTTTTGATCACGACCATTTTTGTTGTTGTGATGATCAATCTCAAGAATTATATCAACAAGTCCGAAGCCATGCGAACGATGCAGCAACTCGGGCAAATAGTCCTTCAATACCGTCAAGATAGCGGTTATCTTCCTCCTGAATATCAAATCAACAATATGAAAGCAAAGCTACCTGGCTCGGTTCGACTTGGAGCTATGAATTACAGGGCACTGTGGATAAGTTTCGACGCAGGTCCCGAAACTATCCTGATTTACGTAAAGAAAAACTATCGCTCAATAATGCTTGGTCCTGGATATATAGTTTTAAAACTTGACGGCAGTGTCGAATGGATGGGCAAGCACCATTTCGAATTAGTTCTTCAAAGTCAGCAAAGCGAGGCTGAAACCGAACTGCTTGAAAAACAGATCGAGGAAAAGACATTTTAGAAGAAGTTTGTTAGAAACTTTTTTGAAACTGTTTCTAAAGATTTGTCAATAAAAAGGCCACCTTTTTAAAGGCGGCCTTTGTTTTAAAATCAGGTTTTATTTCAACGGTTCAAGCTTTTACGATTTATCCTTTTCCGAATGAACGGGGGCATGCTCGTCTTTTTCTTTGTTTTCCTGTTCGTCTTTAACACCCTTGAAGCTGAGATGCTCTTCGTCCTGTACTCCAATTTTTATAAGGTTCTTTTCTTTAAAGTGCCCTCTCAGCAGACCGTCTGAGAGCGGGTCTTCGATATAGCGTTCAATTGCCCTTCTTAAAGGTCTGGCACCAAATTCAGGATTGTATCCTTTTTCAATTAGAAATTCTTTGGCCTGGTCGGTAAGTTCGAGTTTTAAGCCATGGTCTACAAGTCTCTTGAAGACCTTATTAAGCTCATATTCGACGATGGTTGTAAGGTCTTCTCTTGTAAGTGGTCGGAATACGATAGTATCATCAAGGCGGTTAAGGAATTCAGGCCTGAAGTGTCTTTCTACTTCCCTGTTGAGCATATCCTGCATTTTCTCGAAATTGACATCTTCACTTTTCTTTGCAAATCCAAATCCTGACTGGTTCTTGATCAAATCGGCTCCGATGTTGCTTGTCATAATCAGGATGACGTTCTTAAAATCGATCTGGCGTCCGAAGCTATCAGTAAGTCTTCCTTCTTCCATAATCTGCAGGAGCATGTTGTAGACATCCGAATGTGCCTTTTCTATTTCGTCAAGCAGTAGTACGGCGTATGGCCTTCGTCTGATCCTTTCTGTAAGCTGTCCTCCTTCTTCGTATCCGACATATCCCGGAGGCGCCCCGACCAGCCTGCTGATGTTGTGCTTTTCCATATACTCGCTCATATCTATCTGCATAAGTGCATCTTCATCGCCAAACATAAATTCTGCGAGCGCCCTTGCGAGCAAGGTTTTTCCGACACCGCTTGGCCCGATGAATATGAAGCTTCCCATTGGTCTGTTAGGGTCTTTAAGTCCGCTTCGGCTTCTTCTGACTGCTTTTGCGATAGCAGTTATAGCCTCATTCTGTGAAACGACTCTTTTGTGTAGTTCGTCTTCGAGCTCAAGGAGCCTTTGCGCTTCCTGCTTTTCGAGCCTTGTCAGCGGAACTCCTGTCATGTTACTGACGACTTCGGCAATAACTTCTGCGTCAACGTCCCCTGTTTTTTCTTTGTTTTCTTCGTACCACTTTTTCTGCAGCCTGCTTTTTTCATCCATTAGTTTTTGTGCCTGGTCCCTTAATGCCGCGGCCCGTTCATAATCAGCTGCCTTAACGGACTCATCCTTTTCAATCTGAAGCTTTTCAATTTTCTTCTCAGTCTCAGCCAAATCCGGTGGGGTCACCATATTCTTTAGCCTAACCCTTGCTCCGGCTTCGTCCATGACGTCGATAGCTTTATCTGGCAGACATCTTCCGGCAATATATCTTGTTGAAAGCTCTACGGCCTGATAAAGAGCTTCATTTGTAAATTCTACCTTGTGGTGTGCTTCGTATCGGTCTCGAAGACCCTTTAGGATTTCGATGGTCTCATCTTTCGAAGGCGGCTCGACAAATATTGTCTGGAATCGTCTTTCAAGTGCGGCATCTTTTTCGATGTATTTTCTGTATTCATCCATCGTTGTCGCACCGATGCACTGTACTTCGCCTCTTGCGAGTGCAGGCTTTAGTACATTTGAGGCATCGATAGCCCCTTCTGCACCGCCGGCTCCGACGAGAGTGTGTAATTCATCAATAAATAATGTTACATTGCCTGCTCTTCTCACCTCGTTTATGACGGCTTTGATCCTTTCTTCAAACTGTCCACGATACTTTGTTCCAGCTACCATCATGGCTAAGTCGAGGACCACGATTCGCCTTTCTTTAAGTATTTCCGGCACATCCTTGTTGATCACCTTTTGTGCCAGTCCCTCAACGATAGCGGTTTTTCCGACACCGGCTTCACCCAGCAGTACGGGATTGTTTTTTGTTCTTCGGCATAGTATCTGTATCAATCTTTCAATCTCTTTTACTCTTCCAATTACAGGATCAAGCTCTCCCTGCACAGCCAGTTCGGTAAGGTCTCTGCCAAAACTATCCAGGGCCGGTGTTTTGCTTTTTGTTTTTTGTGCTGCGGCTTGGCCCATCTTCATTCCAAATCCCTGGAAGCTGCTATCTACTCCTGCTCCCAAGAGATTTAAAACTTCCTGTCTGACATCTTCGAGCTTTAGCCCAAGATTCATGAGCACCTGGGCAGCTACGCCTTCTGTTTCACGTAAAAGTCCCAGGAGTATATGTTCTGTGCCGACGTAATTATGGTTAAGTGATCTTGCTTCTTCGATGGCGTATTCAATTACCTTTTTTGCTCTTGGAGTTTGAGGGAGCTTTCCCATGGTGACCATGTCCGGTCCGCTCTTGACGAGTTTTTCAACTTCGAGGCGTAGTTTCTTGATATCTACATCAAGGTTTTTCAGTACAGTTGCTCCGACGCCACTTCCTTCTTTTACAAGCCCCAAGAGGATGTGTTCTGTGCCTATATATTCGTGATTGAATCTTTGTGCCTCCTGGTTGGCAAGTGCCATAACTTTTCGTGCTCTATCAGTGAATCTTTCAAACATAATACCCTCAAAAATTTATCAAAAAATAAAGTTGTTCCATTAAAATTTTATCACAATTATGCCGATTGTCAAAGATTTGAAAATCGACAGTTATTATACCATTTATATATATGCTTTAACGTGTCTGAAGTTCGTTATTATAACACCTTGCGGCTAAAATATTTTATACGGTATTCATCGACAAAAAAGGGGGTTTACTTTTCTAATAGTTTTTAAAATCTGCAAATATGGATAAAAAAAGGCACTTCTATTTAATGGAAGTGCCTTTTTAAAATCAGTAATTTAATCTAATTAATCATTACCGGCCGTTCTCTTCCAGCAATTTCTTGAGGTATTTATTTTCACGACGTGTAGCCTCCACATCAAACAGCAAATACTTGATAGATACGCGGAGGTAGTCCAGCGATTCCTGCAGATTTGAAACGCTTTTGTTAAGTTTCTTTTGGTATTCCCGCGTTTTCTTTGCTAAATGCATCATTTTGTTTTGTTGCGGTCCCGGTATTGACCCGATTTCACTTACCAACTCGCTGAGCTTAGCTTCAAAGATAGCCTCGTCCATTCTCACCCTCTCCTTTCAAAAGTGTACAAAAAACCTCTCAACCTTAATAATGTTTGAAGCAAATTTTATGCCAGTGGACACAAAACGTGGTGAGTCGGTTTTTGTTCCCATAAGATCGCCCCTTTCGTGTTGTCGGCCTAATAAGTTTTGCAGAAATCCGACAAACCGGTTTATAACGATTAAATCGAGGTGTTCTTAAAACTTAACAGCTTTTAGTATTCTGTTAAGTCCCCCATGTAGTTAACTTCTTTTGCATCAAGACATTATCGTTTTCGTTGACATTTTCAAACGTTTTTGCTGTTTGTATTTAATATTAACAGTGTGCCTTCTTTAATATTCTTCCAGTTGGCAGAACTCTGCGTTTTCGAGCCAGCTTTGTGGTCTTGCGACAAAATCCATAATGTTCTCGAGCAGAAAATAGTGTTTTTTGTCTTCTTCAGCGATTTTTTTAAATATTTCTTTCTGATTTTCGTTTTCGACCTGTTCGGCTTTTTTCTCGTAGAATTTGAAGCTTTTTTCTTCGAGTTGCATAGCTTTTCTATAAATCCCTGCCTCGGAAACATTAATATCGATTTTTTCGCCGGAATTTTTCATTTTCTCGAAACATGCTCTTGCCCCAGAAAGAATTGTGGTATTCGCTATCTTTGCCGGCGTCTTTGCCTTGGCGTGCTCTGTGGCCTGGCAGTGCTGGTGTTCTTCATCCGCCAGCATGGAGAGCACATTTTTTAAGCCCTGGTTTTGTACTTTTTCCGACAAATCCCTGTAATACTGCTCTTTCTGTTTCTTGAGTTGAATGGCAAAATCGAAAATGTTCATTTTATCCGGCTCCCAATCTGGAATCGCATTTTAACGTCCCTGCCCCCAAAATAGCATGCACGAGTACAGCTTAGGCTTTGGGCGGAAAACTGTCAAGTGCTCTTGGCGCAAAAAATGGTTTTAATCTATTTTTTTATAACTTATAGGTCATTTGCTTCGTGGGCATGGAAATGATTGACAGAACGGCTGTGTGGATTTATTATCTACATTGTGCATTTGGCTGTTTTGAAATTGCATGGCAAGGGAGAGTATCATGAAATCTTATAAACAGAATGGACTGTCGGACTTACGGTGGCATTTATTTATTGGCTGGCTGATCGTTGTCGGCATACCATTGACGCTTTTAGGTGTTATATTAAGCATTTGGGCTAAAGGTGCAGGTTTAGTTGTGATCGCCCTTGGCAGTATCCCTCTGGCGATTGCAATATTGCTGGCAGTTTACGCAATAATTCTGCTGACACAAGAGAATATCAAGGCTATTGAAGCCCATACCGAGAAGTTTGATAATCTGTCTGATATGCTCAATAAAAACCGCAGTATCCTTAACCAAATTAGTCGTGGCGTGAGGCTTAGTGATAAAGCGAAATCTATCGTTTATCGTGATTTGGATACTCAGGCTCTTAGAGAAGCGGTATTCGAAAAGCTTCATCAGGAAGACTATGATTCGACGTATGCTTTGATCGATACGATATCCAAACAGGAAGAATACCGCCAATTTGGCGATCAATTGCGGACTGCCGCTAACAAATTTCGCAGCGCTACTGTGGAAGAACGAATCAATCAGGTTATCGCACACATTGAAAAGCTTTTTGAACAGTATCAGTGGCCCAATGCGGCGGTGTTGATAGAGCGGCTTCGGAAGGCATTCCCTGATTCTGAAAAAGCAGGCGAGCTGAGCAGTCGCCTTGCGGCAAAAAAGGAACATCGCAAAAGTGAGTTGCTGGCGGCATGGGATGAAGCTGTAAAAAGGCGGGAAAATGACCGGAGTCTGGAAATATTAAAAGAACTTGACCTTTATCTTACTCCCAACGAGGGTCTTGCCCTTCAAGAATCCGCGAGGGACGTTTTTAAGACGCGACTGCATAATCTCGGCGTTCAATTTTCACTTGCCGTTGCTGACATGCGTTGGCAGCAAGCTCTTGAAACCGGCGAGCAAATCGTACGTGATTTTCCGAACAGCAGGATGGCTCACGAAATAATGGAGCGGCTTGAGATTCTGCAAGAAAAGGCCCATCAATAATTTTATACGAAAACCTGATTTGCCAGGTGCTTTTGATAAAAATGGGGCGGGTTTTAATTAGAAGTGGTTTTGAAACTGCTTTTAGTGGAAATCGTATAGCGACTGCGTTTTGACAATGGTCACCTGTTCTGGAAAAGCATGGAAAGTGTGTATGTGGAGTTCGTCTTTTCTCGCTTCGAAATCGATATAGCTGAAAGGCTCTAAACCACCAATTGCCAACTGCGGGAAATTAACAAATATACCACGATTGCGGGCGAATTTTCCCAGGTCGGTATGGCTTTGTCGATAGAGATTTGGGCTCATTTTCTCGACCTGGAAATCGGTCATGTAGCTAAGTCCTCTGCTGAGAGTGCACTTATGATTTCGCTGTCCTCGGAACTGGAATCTATCTATTAGTCCTCTTTTCGGCAGCATCTGGTCTGGGTCGCTGATCACCTCAGAAAGGCATAGGTCTTCTGCGAATACACTGACGACATGTGAACAACCTGTTACCCAGATAATCGCTTCATAATTATCTGTTTTGAGATATCTTTTAGCGTAGATATTGAAAAGCTCTGGATGTAACGGCCTTTGATAAACCGAAAAAACCAATTGGCCAACAACAACATTTGTTTTCGGCAAGTCCATGAAAGACCTCGTTAAAATCGAAATTAAAGCTTTGTCTTCTAACGTCCATTATACAAAAAATAGCATGTTAAATTCAAGTGCATTTTCAATACTGATAAGGCGGTTAATGTGCCTTATCGGACTAATGTTTTGCAACTTCGGAAATAGAAAGGAGTAATGAGAGACGATTTTTTTAGGAAATTTTCAAAAAAACAAAAAGGGTTAAAATCAGCTTTCGGCGGTCAGTAGATTTGCGTTTATAACAGCGGCTATAATGTCATAAAAAGTGTGTGTTCCTGCGGCGATCCCAAAGCCTCTGAGGGCAAAAAGGATAGCGAAATAGACTCCTGCAATAGTCCTGAAAGTGAACTGCGGCCAGGTAAACGCGGCTACTTTGCTAATTTGTCCGTCAATTAAAACTATGTGGTGATGTATGCTAAAAAGCGCGGCGGCTATAACAACTGAAATGATTATAGAGCTTTTTCTGCTAACGCCTATGATATCCTGGAAAATAAGCATTAAAGCGCAAATCAATATCAGCCTGAACACGAGTTCCTCATAGATCCCTGCCCCTATTCCTGTGACGATATCGACCATGCATTTGTTCTTTATTATGCCAGGGGCGTTGTTGGCTGCGGCAAGAAAAGATGCGGTGTGCGTCTGTGTAGTTGTCGAAGATAATGATATTGCAGGATTGCTAATTGTTGTTGTCGAAGCATTTTGAGCAAAAGCGGTTTGGTCCTGGTACGGTCGATTCAAGACAAGGCTAAGAACAATCAACGGCACTGCTAACAGCAGGCATTCAATCGCCATTGGTGAAAAGTCTTTTAGCCTGACCGACCATTTTTTTCGCGAAGCGATGTGCATTCCAAGTAGAATCAGTATTACGGCAAATGGTATTGCGACCCATGCAAATCGTACGCTAAAGCCAAGATATTCGAGTAGCCTTTGCAGCCACACAAAAGCTACTACTCTAACCTGCGACTGACTGAGCGTGTCGGTATTAATGAGGAATGTGCCAATTTCGTAAAAGATGATGAATGGAAGCAGAAATACAAGGGCGTAAATTGGTCTGCTCGTTCTTTCGAAATAGGATCCTGTGAAAGAAGCGGACTGTTGACTTCCAGAGCGTGTGCAATTATCCTTTAGCTTGTCTGCCATTGTAACTCGCGGGAATATTTTATTAAAGTTCGTTTGTTTAGCCCAAAAGTTTACTTTAAACAGGCCTTTATTACAACAAAAGATTATAAGCCCCAAAATCAATGAATACAGAAAAGCTAATCCAGATTTATGAAGTTTTGTATGCCCGTTTCGGTCCCCAAGACTGGTGGCCTGGCGAAACGACGTTTGAGATTATTGTCGGAGCAATCCTGACGCAAAATACGAACTGGGTCAACGTTGAAAAGGCGATATCGAATCTTAAATCCGGCAACTGTCTTGCGGTAGACAAATTGCGAAATATGGATATTGGCGTGCTTGCTGAATTAATACGGCCTGCGGGATATTACAACATAAAGGCAAAGAGGCTGAAGAATTTTATCGATCACCTGTGTGATAATTACGATGGAGGCCTGGAAGAGCTTGGCGAAATTGAGTTGGGCACGTTGAGGGAGTCGCTTTTGAGTGTGAATGGTATCGGCAGGGAAACCGCGGATTCGATTTTGCTTTACGCATTTGAAAAACCCGTATTTGTAGTAGATGCTTACACGTGCAGGGTAATATTCCGGCATGAGCTTATGGAAAATGAGGCAGACTACGAGCAGGTTCGTGAGTTTTTCGAAGATAACCTGCCTCAAGATGCCAAGCTTTTCAATGAATACCACGCCCTTTTGGTGCGGGTAGGCAAAGAATACTGCCGTCCAAAGGCAAGGTGCCAAGGCTGTCCGCTGGAAAATCTACCGCACAGCCTCGATGAAGAGTTCGGATGAATTTGTTTTTTGGTGCCGATATAGATTGGGGACAGGAAGATGAAAAATTCAAAAAGTCAAAAGGAACGGCTAAAGCTTGAGCCTAAGTTTAGCCAAGAACAATTTGAAATGCTCAAGCGCTGTTCCGAAAAAAAAGACGTTGCGGAATGGAACGAATGGCGAAAAGGAAATCACTTCGATGAAATCCTTCTGGAAAACGCAAATCTGCGAGACGCTGAGCTGGAAGGGGCAGATTTGCAAAATGCCTATTTGAAAGACGCAGACCTGGAACATGTGAATTTGAAAGGCGGGGTACTTTTGGGGGCTTATTTGAAAGGCGCAGATCTTTATGGTGCAAATCTGGAAGGTGCCAATCTTAGTGGTGCGCATCTGGAAGGTGCGACAGTTAGATTGAGCAATCTTAAAAACGCTTATCTGGTTGGCGCATATCTGGAAGGTGCGGATCTAAGCGGCGCTATTATTGAAGGTGCTGATCTTAATGAGGCACATCTGGAAGGTAGTGACCTTTACGGCGTTCATATGGAAAGAGCGTATCTTATCAGGGCCCACATGCAAGGTGCGAATCTGTCTTTTGCGCATCTTAATAAGGCTAATCTTTTTATGGCTCAATTGGAAAAGGCTAATCTCATGGGCGCCTTTATGCAAGAGTCGGATATCTCGCATGCTCATCTTGAAGGTGCAGATCTGTCTTATGCCCATCTTGAAGACGCCAGGCTTGAAGGTGTTCATCTGGAAGGAGCAAGGGTTTTTGAGGCGTATCTGCACAATGCGAATTTTCAGATGGCAATCGTTGACGGAGCCACATCAATCTGGGAGCCTAAAGTTGATCGAGATACGAATTTTAGAGGTGTTGGTTTTAGTGCAGCTCGTATCGATTCTGGAACGAAACAACTTTTGGAATGCAATATACGACGTATGAACTGGGAAAAATGGTACGAAAAGCACAGTTTGTTGAAATGGCCGATCAAAGGCTTTTGGGTTATAAGTGATTACGGCCGGTCGGTGAATCGAATAGCGGTGTTTTTTTTGGGCTTGATATTATTATTTGCTCTTGTTTTTTATTTTACGTCCGGCCAAAGCGAATTGGGTTTTGTCAGGATTTGTTATCTGTCTTTGGTGTCCATGATAATACCTGGTCGGGGCGGGATGTATGCAGGTATCGAGAGTTGGGGCGGCCGGGTTTTATGGACAGTACAGATATTTTTGGGTTATCTATTGTTTGCCGCGGTGGTGGCAAGACTTGCTGTTTTGTTTATTGCTGGCGGACCTGCGGGGAAATTTTCCAAGAGAAACAGCGATGCTAAAGGGCCAAAGCCTGAAGCCGCCCCACAATCTGCAAAAGGTCGCAACTCGTCACAATAACGAAAGGTGTTTTTTTAAGTGCTTTAATTCTGGTTTATTATGGAAACAACTAAAAGGTTTGTAATACTGGAACACACGAGAGAGGGGCAGGAAACGCATTGGGACTTGATGCTGGAGGTAGAGGGTCGTCTTGAAACTTACAGGCTCGGTATCGAACCTTCACAATTATTGCCCAAAGCATCTGAAGCGATTCGGATCTTTGACCATTCGTTAAAATTTCTGGATTATGAGGGGCCTGTGAATAATGGTTTGGGGGCTGTGCGAATCGTTGATAAAGGCAGCTATGAAATTACGAGCGAAGATGAAAAGCGAAAGCAACTTCGGTTAAAAGGTCAACTTCTCAAAGGCGGGTTTCTGCTTGTGCATGTTGAAGATGATAAGTGGGAATTCGGATCAGCCTCTTAAGCGGTGGAGATCAATCATTTTCGTAGTTCCGGTTTGTCCGGCTCGATGTGTACGGTAATATTTACGGGGCGAGTAATCTGTTCATGTAAGGCTGTTTCGAGGGCTTCTGCGATTTCATGTGCATCGGTGATCGTTAAATCCGGATCGACAAGGATGTGTAGGTCGAGGAAAATTTCTCTGCCGACAGTGCGAGTGCGAAGCCTGTGCCATTGGCGTATTTGCTGCTTCGAAGCGATGATCTGCTTTATTTGTTCGATCGTGTCGGAATCGACAGCCCGTTCGAAAATCTCATTCAAGCAGTCGCTGATCACCCTTGCTCCAACCAAAATTATCATAATGCCTACCGCTACAGCGGCAATCTGGTCGCCATATTCGAATCCAAATTTGAGTGATATGAAACCTATCGCAACGGCAATGGAACTTAACGCGTCGCTTCTGTGGTGCCAGGCATTGGCGTAAAGAACAGGGCTGTGCGATTTTATTGCGACTGATTTTGTTATTTTGTAAATAAATTCCTTGGAAACAATTGAAATAACAGCAACAATGAGGACGGCAATGTTCGGGCTTGCGACGTGTCCTTTTGCGATGTCGCTTCCTGCATAGAAAATCATTCCAGCACCAACAATAATCAAAACCAGTGAGATGAAAGCCGCAGAGAAGGTTTCTACACGGCCGTGACCGTAGGGATGTTTTGAATCGGGTTGTTTTGAACCGTAATGAATTCCAAAGAGAACGGCAAAGTCTGTTGCCATGTCGGATATAGAATGGATTCCATCTGTAATAAGAGCGATTGAGCCGGCCAGAAATCCGACGGCAACTTTGATAACGGCAAGGATAATGTTGACGGCAATGCCCAGATTTGTGACGGCGCGAATCCGTGCGTTAGAAGTTTCTATTTTATTTTCTGGTTTCAATTTATTATCTCTTTACGGATATCGGCAACGATATCGAGATATTTTTTGAGCGATTGGGCTGTTTTGGCTTCGGCTATAACCCTCATAATGGGTTCTGTGTTGCTACATCTTAGATGCATCCATCCATCGTCAAAATCGAGTCTGCAGCCATCGGTAGTATCTACTGCGGCATCGGTGAAAGTTTTTTTTGCAGTTGCGATAATCAGATCGGTCTGATTTTTATCCGCATCGAATTTTTCTTTTTTCATATAGTAGGCAGGTATTTCATCGGCCAGGGTAGCTATGGATTTTTTAGTTTCCGCCATAAGCTGCAGGACAAGGGCCATGCCTACGAGGCTATCGCGCACCGGGACTACTCTTAAATCGATTATTCCTCCGTTGCCTTCGCCGCCTATTACGCAATCGTTTTTAATCATAGCTTCTGCGACGTTGGCTTCTCCGACAGGTGTGCGGATGACCTGGCCGGCCGCTGAGGCTGCAATATCGTCAATCATTCTGGACGTGGAAAGATTGGCGGCGGCTTTGCCGGTTTTTTTGCTGAAAATGTATTTTGCAGCAAGGGCAAGTGTGTATTCCTCTCCGATGTATCTGCCGGTGTGGTCGACGATGGCAAGCCTATCGGCGTCGGGGTCAAGTGCGAAACCTGCATCGACGGAATTTTCTTTAACGAGCCCGCAAAGCTCTGTCAGATTTTCAGCAATCGGTTCGGGAGTGTGTGCAAATATTCCGGTTGGTTCGGCATTAACTGCTACGACATCGCAGCCGAGTTCTTCGAGTAGTTTTTTTCCAATCCGCCCCCCTGCTCCGTTGACACTATCCAGAACTACTTTGAATTTAGCAGCTCTGATAATATCTTTTTCGATAATCGCCAAAACTTTATTGATATGGACCGCATCGGTCTGATCGCTGGAAGATATTTTTCCACGGTCGGCTGGGTCGAGAGAAATTAATTTTTTATCAAAATAGTTCTGACGTATTTTTTCGGCGGTATCCAGCGGTGGCGCTGCACCATTAGCAAGCAGCAGTTTTATTCCATTATAC
>SDBV01009271.1_pt1 | contig 13110 bp, 15 predicted proteins | sample 2277081 | NCBI WGS metagenome assembly SDBV01 (sample SAMN10402039, study PRJNA504765) | marine sediment metagenome | isolation source: marine sediment core GS10_PC15, 223 cmbsf | place: Arctic Ocean: Southern Knipovich Ridge | collected 2010
AAACCTTAAAAGTAGCCATTAGACAATCTGCCTCCATCGAAGGGAAGTAGCATCATAAATCAAGATCATTGAAAGGCGTGGTGTAAGTGTGATCGACCCCGCTGTTTTAGTTATAACTCGATTATTGGCAGAGCTAGATGCATCTTCATGAGTGATAACAACATCAAAGGAACCCACATTAATTACAATGATCATCCTGGAATCACGGATGCCAACAAAACCGGTAATATTCCGCGAAGCATCTGAAGACACTCTAACAACACTCCTAGGACCCACATCGTAGTCATTCACATTCGCTGTCAGTTGATCCAACGTAACTGCACGTAAATCTAACACCCTCCTCGCCCAGGTATCTAGCTCTCGCCAAATTTGGTTCAGATAGGCAAAGATACCTTTTGACCCATATGTCTCCACTTTAGACAAGTTAAGCATCAGCTATTCGATACCCCTTTTGTCCTCGAACAATCAGTTCGTTAATGTCCAAGCCTTTGTCTATCGTGGCATCTTGAAGACGAACCCTTACAGAGGTTCCATATCCCACGAATCTATATGACTTCCATTGAACCCGTTCGCCGATACTAGTAGGAACTGTCAGTGTGACCGAACTACTTCGTAATGTGATAGCCTGTCCTGGTCCTGCCGAGGTGTCAAAAGCAACAGTGACCGTCAACGACGTGTTGTTTGTAATAACCTCGATCGTTCTATTCTCACTGTTAACTTTGATTACATCCCCAACAACGAGCTCTGTGGTGAATGCTGTTCCTACTCCAGTAACTAATGTTGATCCAAAAATCTCCACTGTACCAGTAAGACTTGAAAAGGTTCTGTCTCCCTCCCAAGAAAAACCACCATCGAAGCTGACCGATACATCTACAACAACACCATTAGAACCAACTCGGACTTCTGCTCCAGAAATTCCAAACTCCGGATCCTCAATCCTTAAATCTTTCGACTCCCATTTCCCATCAATTATATCCGCACCAAAATCCCTTAGCACACTTGAATCATATCGAACAACCTCGCCAATAGATGTGCCCATAAACAACCAAGATGCACGTGCAAACCCACTTGCATCCTTTAACGCAGCCACCGATTGAGACGGAACAGATGCGGTGTTTGGTCTGTCCCATTTGGTCCAGGTTTCTGTTTCCAACTGCCAAACAAGGGCAGAGATTGAAGGAGAACCTGTTTTTGCCAACCAAAGAACATAAGCTTGCCCTTGGGGATCACATGCGGCGTGAGAGTTATCCACATTCGCTGCGTCTATTGTAGCCAACAACAACTCTCTAATATCTTCACCAATCTCCCTAATCCCATCAAGAGACACTTGGAACACATTTACTCCTCGTGGGCCCTCGCCTACAAAGACATGAGATGTTCCAAACGAAACTAAGGTTCGAGGTGCGATCAATCCTATTCCAACAATAAACTCTGTAAAATCAAATGGGTCGAAGACATCACCAGTTTCACGTATTGCAACAATTCCTGAATCTTGATACACCAAACCAATATCCCTTAGCACTGCACCACCAGTCATCTCACCTTCAATCAAGTTCACTTGGTTCAATCCCGAACCAACACCTGCCCAATCATTAGGCAATCCTCTAGCAGTCCATTGCATGCGTCTTTTAAACCCATCTGCATATAACGCAATAACACGTTCTGCATATCGGAACAAATACTTCGCAGTAGGCGCATCAGCATGTACCGCTCCTCGAGCAGTAGTTCCATAAATATGCTTTTGAATATCCTGCACCCCGTTAGAGAAGTACGCAGCCCCACCGTAACTCATAGCCGAAAAATGGTCCGCATCAGCGCCAGTAAACGACGCCTCGGTTACTTGGGTTACTGTTACATTGTCAATAACACCAGTAAAGCCCGCGCCAGTGAGCTCAAGTAGTTGAGTCGCTCCAGCAACAATTGTTTCAGTAAATGTTGCATTCGAGCTTCGTGTGGTTCCTGCAGTTCCCCCTATCTTTGGAGTTACTGTTCCAACACTAAAGCCGGTTAGAGTAAACACTACTTCGTAGGAAATACCTTCAACAAGCGTTATTGTTTGTTCTAGATCACTTGTTGCTGTTGTTGCTGTAGCTACTCCTGCAGCAATGACCCACCCAGCTCCTTCCGTCCAATTTGTCGAGGAGGACATATCCCCATCAACAACAAGGTCTTCCATTGTGATTTCTTCCCATGCAGCTCCACCGAATCTGTGCATTGCCGTTTTGTGCCAACTGAACAACTCGGTTATGTCATCTCCTCGACGAAACTTTCCAAACAACCCGTTAATTCGATTAGCAGAACCAGGCACGCTGAACACTTCCACTGTTCCCGGCCGCTTTTCTATTCCTCGAGGAGTAAGCATTACATTCTGCACTACTGGCGTTTGATTTATTGCAAGATCAGTGGGGTTTTTCTTGTCCGAGAATCCTCCAGAGAAATCCCGCAAATGCAGGATTGTTTCAAAAGTTTCGCGCGTTACGGGCATGCTGCAAATCCTGCAGAGACGGGAATGGAAGAGGCTGCCCCAAAACCAGAACTGACTGCAATACTTGGTGCCGCTCCAAATCCACTACTGACAGTAATTGTTGGACATGCTACTGTAACCAACGAACTAAACTCAGCGTCAACAGTCCTTGGTACATCCAGTGTAACAGTATCAGGATTTGTAGTTCCTGTAATATCTCCTGTCCAGCGTACAAAAACCGAATCAACATCAGGCGTTGCAGTAAGCGTAACAACCGTATTGTCTATATAACTAAGCGCACATGTTGAGCCGCAATCAATTTCTGACTGCGCAACAACCTTAGAAACCGCAACAGCAGAATGCACAATATTAAAAGCGGCAGTTACTGTAAGCAACAGATTACTAAGAATAGTGGCAATTTCTCTGTTCTCTGCTCCGAGGCAAATAAATTCGCCAACACTAAACTCCGTAGTAAAGGCCGTTCCTACTCCTTGCACTGTTTTGTTGTCAGCAACAGAAGTGAGGGTATATTCCATTACCCTGCCCAACGACCCTCCACCAGGTTCCTTCGCACCAGAAATATACATTCGAGTTTCATCTGGCCGAACAAATATTCCCCTCTCTAGAGTCTCACTCGATGCTCCAGTTATGTGCGTTTGACAAAGCACAGCCGTTGAAACATCCCAAGAGGTCGAAAGGGAATATGTACGAACTTTCTCCTCTGTTCTTTCCACGATGTACATCTTCGTCCCGTCCCCATTCAAGAATATCGCCGATCCAGGGTTGGTTTGCACGGAAAGGGTAAAGAATTGAGAAATCGTCATTGTGGAAACGTCCCAAGCAACTGAAAGATCATACTCAGCCACTCGTTTATTCTGAAAACCAACCATAAACATCTTTGTTCCATCAGATTTAAAGTACAGCCCTAGCGGGGCTGTATCTTCAGAATTAACAACAAACTCTCGCAGCAACACTCCTGTGGTTATGTCCCATGCAACAGAGAGATCAATTTCATGAACAGCGTCCGTGCCACTGCTTATCGAAAAGCCGCCTATTAGATACACCTTCAGTCCGTCGGCGCGAATAAAAAGATCCTGGGGGCTATTATTAATTCCTCCAATATTCAGCGTTTGAAGGAACACCGCAGAGGTTACATCCCAAGCTACCGAAAGATCGTATTCATCAATATTGTCATTTGTAGCACCTGTGGTATACATCTTCAAACCATCAGGTTTAAAAAATACCCCATTCAAGGCTTTTTCTTTTGCGCTTACATCAATAAGCCGAGAAAATGCCGCTACATCAGCACAGTCAGATGGCACCGTTGCCGTTCCAGTTTGTGCCACACAACTTACAGAAGTACCTGTAACAGTTCCACTCCCACTTCCACTTTTTGTTACAGTCAATAACTGAGCCATTATCCCACCGCAGGAGCAGAAATCCCTCTTCCAACAACAGTTCCAGGGCGACCTACAGATGCCTCAGCCACATCTGCGCCTACAAGTTCAATCCCTTCATCAGCACCAATAGATCGCATTCTATCCACAATACGTCTGCCTTGAACATAGTCGGTATAGATACCTAAGAATATTTGGCCTTTATCCATCTCACCTAAACCAATGAAGAAGAACTGAGCAGCGCGGTAAAGAATTGCATTATCCCATTCCCGTGATGTTACTGGAATATCTCCATCGGCGGAAAGCTCAGTTGGCTGCTTCACATAACGTACCTTGAACGTAATATCCGCATCCACAGGAATAGGTTCTACAGTAATACTGAGACCAAACCGAGCATAGTAGATGGGCGTTCCCTCAATTGCGGTGGTCATTTCGTCTACAGACGAGATCCCTTTCTTGATCAATCTATGCTGTTCCGCTGGAGAGGTGTTCACCAAGGTGATGCTTAAAATAAACAATACATCCGCGCTTAGAGCATAATCAGCAGTAGAAGCAATAGAAACAATTGCCTCCGACGTAACCAAGTCCGGCAGGTCAAATCTACTAGCAATGTCCAGATATGCACGGTTTAAGTAAAACTTCGCTCGAGACCGAAAGACATCACTTGTTGACAGCTCAGGCCGCCCAAGCATTTCTAACAGTTCATCTTGTAGGTTTACAAACGTTGCCATTAGACCTCCTTAGCAGGAACCTTAGTTTTTGCTCCAAAATGAAACCCAACAATAGTGCTAAATGCAGCAATCATGGCATCTGGGTTGATCATGTCAGCTACAAATATATCCTAATTTGCTGCTTCCAAAATTTCAATTCGACTCACTAAGAGATCAATTTGTGCCTGCTGTTCCTGAACAGCCCTCCAAAGTATCGGAGTAAAACGCCCGTAAGCAAGGGAGTAAAAGGATTTCGTTTCATCAATATCTTTTACGAGTTCCGGTATTAAGGCTTTGACATCCTGAGCAATAAACCCAAGCCTCCGTCGTGACTTGACACTCTCCATACCTGGTCTTTTCTCTAGCATCACCATGCCGTTGACTGCGCCAATCACTCTTTTGGAAACGTCTACCTTGTCGGAATAAATATACCCTGAATGTTTATCAAATATTTTGGGAGACAGCGCCAGAACTTCATCAAGGCCGTACGGTATTAGAGCTATATTTGATTTAAGGCGACGATCAGAAAATGAACCCCATACATCATCAGCATGTCCAGTTCCTTCGGCATCAAAGATAAAGCGAGTTGTTGAACCATTGGCAAAAGTCACGATATTACTGTCCGCGCCCGCTGCTACGGCATCAGTTGAACTTTTTATTAAGCTCCTTATGTGCAAGATGCCAATGCCTGCGGTCGTTTTTGTCGTATCCGCTGCTTGACCCGAGACAGGTAGAAGATGAATTCCTGACGCTGAAGCTGCATCAGCATCACTTAGCCCGACAATCTGTAATATGCCCCCAGCAGCATCACCTTTCTTTATTAACCCATAAGTATCTGTCTCATATCCAGGGAGCGTAACACCGTGAGCCACGTCGCTCGATTTCCATGCCATGATTTCGTTGTCAGCGCCACCTTGATTCCAAGTTCCACCAGCCGTCATATTTGCATTTGAAGTGTCGCCAATGAAAAGCAAATCAGGTAAATCAAGCGTAATGCTTCCCGCGCCGTTCGTCACAGTGATTTCATTCGCGGTACCTGTGATTGTTGCTAAGACTGGATCGGTTGCCCCGTCACCTATAGGAATTTGGCCGTTTGTAGCTACACCTAACGCGGTAATAGCGGACGTACCACTGCCAAGAAGAATTCCTCCATCAGTAAATGTGCCTGTTCCAGTTCCACCTTCTGTCACAGCGAGATCATTAGCCAATGTCACAACTTGGCCACTTGATAGGGTTATTCCTGTCGTATCATTTGTTGCAAAATCTAAACTGCCATTTTGTCTATTTCTTAATGTGATATTATCATTACTGCCTGAACTTGAACCTAGATACCAAAGTTGCTTATTACCACCAAATGAATTATGGCCTGTAATCACTGCACTGGCATTTATGGTAGCCGTCGGACTTGTTATCTGCAAAGCTCCAGCAGAAAAGCCTCCCACAGTTCCAGGGGAATCACCTGTCACATCTAATGTGGCATTTGGGGTCTCTGTGTTAACACCTAAGCGTCCAGCACCTGTAAATCTCCCCGCCTCAGTCGCCGTTCCATTCCGATCTGTATAAAATGCCATGAAGGAATCATTCTCACCCGCGCCCGGATCGTAGTCATCTTCTTTTCCAACGACGATCCTTGCCACATCAAGATCGCCACCAAACCCAAATCTTAATTGTGCTGTTTCATTTGTTGAGGCTGCTGCATGAGGTTCAGAGTTTTCTAAGACAGCAAGGATGCTGTCTCCATCAGTTTGATCTGTGACGGTTAAAGTCCCAGTCAATGCCCTAGTTCCGTCAGTCAACAAATACTGCGTATGATCATCATCGAGTAAACCCGTTAAATTCCCGTGATCCGAAACCAGCGCGCCAGTCACCGCAACATCAAACAACGATGTAATTTGCTCTGCCGTAGCCGCCGTTTTTTGAAACACAAATTGAGAGACAAGCAAACCCAGCACTTGGAGTCTGTTAGGTAGCACTGTAGGCGCCATCTCAGCCGAAGCTGCGGCTGCAGAACTGTGTTCTACTGTTCCATACACCATGATGACTGTGTCATCCAACGTTGTATAAAACCACAGCGTCGCCCATTTATTATTAGCCAGCGTTGTCAGCGTCCCCGCATTATCATATTGCTCGTTTGGCCATTGCGTTGCTCCTGTTGCTTCCTGCCCTCCAGTAGAATACGTATCAAACCCCCCCGTTACAGAAGTATCCAATGCCGACGTTGCATACTCATTTAATCTATCCCATAAACTCCCAGCAGAAACAGTAATATTCCTTGTCCCTGTTTCTCCTGCGATCATACCCCCAGTAACATTGTCCCGCTCAATGCCATGCGTTTCATGTGAACGCAAAATCATGCTTGTAGCGTGATTTCCTACTCGATGAGGAATATCTGCAATGTGAAGCGTTCCGCCTTCATTAACAACAACGCCTAAAATAAAGTCTGTTTCATTATTAAAATCATCAGATGTGCGAACAGTAACCTGGGGTGTTCCAGCGTTATATTCCACGCCGATAAAGCGGATAGTATCTGCTGTAATAGCCAGGCCAGTAGAGGCTGGCCAATCAAAATACAATATCTCTGCTGTGACAGGCGTCGTGGCTCGTATCAGCCCTGTTCCTACGGCAACATCGATCGTAGCCCCTCCTGCATCTGTAATTAAGCCACCAGACGTGAATCCACTCGAATGAAAGATATCCTGCATGTGCTGTACAGTTGAAAATGTCGAGGCTCCAATCCTGGACATAGCCACACCGCTAGCCGCTCCGCCAGCCCCAAGAACAGTCACCACGCCATCCTGACAAACCTTAATTTCAGTGTCACTTAAATCAGCGCGCAAGTTATAATTTCCACTTGAGCACGTCGTGGGAGTGTCAGTTGCAGGAAATTCAATGGCATTAACTTGAAGCAGATCAGTTGGCACCGCAGGCTTGATCGTTGTTCCAGTCTTAATCATCCCGCTGAACGGATGCTCGATGGAACTTTGGGCAAATGCAGGCGTGGCAATGAACAAGACGCCAAGTAGGACAAGAAGGATTCCTTTGTTATTCTTCATCGGCCTCTCCTGTTGAAAGCACATCAGTCTCTACCGCAATTAACGGCTTGTCACAGCTCAACCAGCCCAAATACTTAGGAGCGTCCTTCACACAGAGCCCCGCCTTAAGAGTCCCTGCTGGACCCAGATTCGTTGTAGTTGCACATCCAACCAATACAAGTAATACAACCGCTATTCCTGCCATTTGGCTAATCTGTTTCATATATGCCCTCCAATCTATTGCTCTTCCAGTCTCGTGATTCGCGTTGTGAATTCTAAAAACATCTTTGCATCATCCTTAATATGAGTTTTAAGTTCATTGCGAATCTGCAAAAGAATTGACCCAAAAAATGTTCCAATAAGACTTAGCAGAACAGTAATAACACCGAGCAGCACTGTGTCCAGAGTTACGTCCCCCATTTACTGCCACGCCGTCACATTAACAGATTGAGTCCCTGAACATGCAATAACAGATATAGACCGGATGTTTGCATCATCCTTCATGATAATTCGACCAACAGGAAAGCGGGCATCGCCTGCAGTGTTAATTGCCGGACACACAGCCGTTCCGCCAACCCAATCAATCGCAATTACAGCCGTGTTCGTTGTTCCCGCTTCTATTGCCACAGTTTTAGCTGTAAAACCAAAATCGAGATTTACCGAACTTGCCGCAATGTTATCTCGTTCAACTGAAAATGGCACAACGACCGCCCTTGCTGTAGGTGACACCAACTGGGCATGACTGAACTGCTTTTCCAGACCTATAACAAGAAAGACACCAAGTAAGCTAATCAAGCCAAAACCAATAATCTTCTTCATGTCACTATTGACTCCCTTAACAATGCCTCAGTTACTTCAGGCGTGCCTCCAGCAAGAGGTTTCCTAAATCGTAACCAAGTAATCAATTGATGAATCTCAAAGACACCTTGACCACCAGCCTCGCCTGAAGTAAACGGAGCAAACAACGTCGATTCTTGATCACCAGAGGCGGGAATAGTTTTTTTATTGCTTGCTCGAAGTTCGATCTGGCCTCCGCTCTCTAGCCGCCGAAAATGGACCGACTTGTATGAACTATCTCCGACAAAAAACCAACCTCCATCAGCTGCTGCACTTCCAGAAAAAATTTCTCTAGTTTTATGATCGCCCATAATTGCTCCTTATGGTGCTGTTTCCTCTAACGGAGGATCAGGCAATACTAATGGAGGACTCTCATCCTCTGGTAGCTCTAGTAGAGACATGAAATAATCTCGATTCGGTTCGTCTGCATAAATTCTTGCTACAGGCAAACCTCGTTGAATGATAATCTGAGACAAAGGAAAGTTAAACCCCGTAATAGAGTCCTCCACCCAATGCTCACCTCGTCGATTGTTTACTGGATTAGGCAAACCGTGTTCTCCTAATCCGGCGCCTGCCTCCGCCAGGAGTGGACGTTCCTGTAGTGCGCCGCCTCAACGAGACTCTTCGAATAGAACCAAAGCTCGAAGCTCTGGGCCTTGATGCTCTACCAACTCTAGAAACTCTTCTTCGCAGTCCAGGCATGTTACTTCCTCCTACGTCTACGTCGAATTGGTTTGCCCGACGTGACCCCACCTACCAAAGTTTTGCGTCTGCCCTTTGGTAGGTATGAAGCCCGCTGTCTTTTAGTTCTTGCAGGCATTATGCATTCAACGCCGCAAGGCTCCAATAGGTAATGCGCACTCGCACTTTGCCTGCAGTCGCTGTAGTGGTGCCAATGCCTCCACCAGTTTGAACCAGGTGCACTTGAATATCCTCAGCGGATACTGGTGCAGTGGGTGTGATTAGTGTCTCCACCGTGGTATCTGCAAGCAGGTCCGCAGTCTTACCATACTTGTCAGGATCTCCAATAGGTCCAACACCTACCTTAACCGAGTTGCCTCCAGCTACAACCAATGTTTCGATGATCAGTTGTACAGCAATTATGATACCTGAAAAGTTCTTTCCAAGGTCCGTACTAATTGCCGCAAGTGCAGATAGTGTTTGTTCAAACTCAAGTACACGAACCCTACCATCGGCTTGGGGCCCAAAATGCAGGCCCCCTTCTTTGAAGGCCGTAGTATCATCAGGTTCCGAAAAACCATAACGATCACCTGCGGGATTTTGTGCTCTAGAACTTTCTGGTCCTATATTAAGGAAATTTCGTTCTCCCATGATTACGCTCCCTGACTGAAGACCAAGCCTCGAGGATCACCAAAGCCGACCTGGAATCGAGATATTCCAGAGAACAATGCATCTTTCGTGTTGAAGTCATCTGCATTGTCAAACACTGGACGTAAACGCCAAAACCAATTCATGTCGTGTTGCTCTCCGATAATTCCCCAAACCGTGGTCGAGGTGAGGTAATGTGACACGAACACTCGCAACCCTGTAGCTTCGGTTCCAATCACATTGATCTGACGGTTGGCGGTAAATGCTTCGTTGTTTCCTCCAAGAATTTGCTGAGCAATGTGTTTTTGCTCTTCTTGTACCAACAACCATTTCGGCGCGATCATCGATGGAAATTCACTGTCATCTTTGGTGTTACCAAGAATGATCAACGCTTGCTTAACCCCAGAGGTGGTTAAATCTACTGGAGTGGTTTGAATGTTCGTGAATGTGTTACCGGTTTTGAGAAAAACATGTGAGGCACTAAACAACCCCAATGTATCAAAACCGGTAAAAAACGTGGCATTAAATCCTTGGTTGATTATGTTCCACGCAACTGATTCAACCGAATTTCCCAAGGACACTGCAAGTTTTGCAGGCATTTTAGAAATGATATTGTACAAATCATCCATCATCATTTCCATGGTTACGCGGAACCCAAGACCATATGTATCATGGGTATATCGAACCTTGCCCCCTTCAACTGGATCGTCAAAGGTGATGCCTGTTCCTTGCGGCTTTAGAATTGCAGCGCCCAAACCCGAGACCTGCAAGTCTTCTTCAAAGTTCCGGGTAGAGCTATCTACATTAAACACTTGACTAAACTCTTCAGGACGAGCCTGAAGTTTGTCGAAGAAAATAGCCCGTAGCCCAGGAGCAAGCAGCTCGGACATAGATGAAGTGGTAGTTGACATTTAGCTTATCTCCTATCTTATGAGAATGCAATGGTTGGAATAACAGAATGGATGATAAGAACGCTCATACTGTTTGCGGCATTCCCACCCGTCCAATTCGAACCAGTGTTAAACAAGTTCACACCTACATTTGGTTCAGGTGTAATTTCTGTTGCTACTGCCATATACTGCGCCATACTAACATCGGCTGCAACAAGAACACCAGCTTCGATGGCTCCGGTAATATCAGCGCCACCAGCATACTGCACTACAAGATCATCTGGCGCTGAAGGTTCGACCCACGCCCCGGCAGCAGCATCTGCAACAAGAAAGACACCAAGAACGATATGCGCTTTATCCGCTCCTGGAGTTGCAAGCAATTCAATCCCTGCTCCAGTTGCGAGAGCCTTCACATTAGTATCTGTGAGTTGAACTCGGGTCATTCTGGGCATGCCTTCTGCGACCATTGTAGCAAGAACCTTAGCTGCTCCAATTGCAACCACGCCGGTATTGGAGATTGTAGTATCTCCCGACATTGCGACTGAGGCTAGCGTTGTTCCATCACCTACAAGAATTTGCTTGTCTGTTGATGCATCAACAGCAGAACCATCAGCCGAGGAATCTCCAACAATGATACTTCCCTGGGCGAGGTCTAAGTTCGAAACGTTGACATCAGCAGCTCCACCAAAGACAGTGTGAGTGGCAAGGAATTCAAAAATAACCCTGCCGTTTGTATCGCCAATGGCATCAGGGTCTACGGACCGAATAACAACCCGAACGTTGTCCGTTTCGGTCTTATCAACATGCCAGTTGGTGCCTGTCTTAACTAGACCATACTTGACACCAAGATCGGATTGTGCTGTAACAGAAGAACCGCTTAGATTTGCTATAAACAACGCACCGGGTTTGGCCAAGGCGACTTCATTTCGAGGATTGGTGGAAACATTCTTCCCATCTGCCAAACTAACTCCAAGGATGTTGGTTGGATCAGTCGATAGTTCCACTAACAACCCAGAAGTCAACCCTACAACCGCACCCTTCTTGAACGTCTCCGAAGCGCCTTCCTTGACTGAATCCTTCGGCTCGGATAGCTGTTCATTCCCAACCGGACGCATTGGACCTAAAGCAATTGTAGCCATTAGACTCTTCCTCCTTCAACGACTTGAACTCCATGACGTGCAGCAAATTCTCTGAACTCTTGCTTTGGCGCCATGGTACGTGCAGTTGATAACTCCGCCTGCGCTTGCTGGCGTTTGCGAAACACTTCTTTAGGACAGTCCATAAGGATCACATCCCCAATAACAACAGACGTTTCTGATTCACTGGGAACTAGGGTTGTTAGACCTTTCGGATCCGTAAGCGTATATCCCAAGACTTTCATCTCAGCGACACGTCCCGGCTGGTTCGCCACAAATCTATAACTTCGATCTGGCGACTTCCCATCTACGTGATATAGATCAGACACGTAGTCGTAATTGTTTTGTACATCTACACTCTTCATTATTTAACTCCTGCCAAAAGGCTTCCTAGGACCTTCTCCGATGATGGAAGGCCCTTCCCCCGTGTATAAGCCTCAGGTGATATCCCAAGCTTTCTCGCCATAGAAACTTCACTATCAGAGGGCGTGTCTGTTGGTTGTGTTACATGCACCTCTGATGTAGGTAGTGTTGTTGGTATTCCTTTGTTTGCTTCAGCGCTTACAGCTGCACCAAGTCGCATGTGATACGCACTAAGCACGGTGTCTGGATCTGCTCTATGTTCAGGTGAAAGATCCTTTAAACTTTCCCTGATCTGAGGAAGCAGCTCTGCAGCTCTGGGGAGGTTTGCTATTGACTGTTCTGCAATTCCAATGTCTCGAGCTGTGCGAGTGGTTTCAGTTTTCGTGTAGTGATCTATAAAAGGTTTGAGTCGCAGCTGTTGATGATCATCCATAGCTTTTAATGGATCAGTGTAAAACGCCTGCCGAACAGACTCTTCAGTAATAGGTTCGTCTCCATTTGGAGGTGCTGGCAGAACTTCTTCTTTTGGTTGTAATGCTGCAGCAATAGTGCTTACCTGCGTAACCATGGTGTTCATTGTTTCTTCCATTTTCGTCATTCGAACTTCTGCCTCAGTAGGTTCTACTGGCACTACTGGCGGAACCACTGGTTCAACGTGTGCTACAGTTGTTGGTACTGCAGCCGGAGTTTCTGGCGGTGTTTCTGTTGGTTTAGGTGTTACTACTTCATCTCCCATAATCCTTCTCCTTTTTAAGGTTCTTTTTCTTCCTCACGTAGATCGTTAAGAAGTGTCCCCACTCGTAACAACCCATTACGGAGGTTGCTGATTTCTAAAAACTCATCCCAGTTTTCCACACCCGGAAGTCGAAGTAACAAAGAATTAGCTTCCTTGTGTACCCACTTCTGCAGAACTCGGTACCCCGGCTGTCCCTTCAGCTCCAGCAGGTGCTCC
>SDBV01009272.1_pt1 | contig 13110 bp, 13 predicted proteins | sample 2277081 | NCBI WGS metagenome assembly SDBV01 (sample SAMN10402039, study PRJNA504765) | marine sediment metagenome | isolation source: marine sediment core GS10_PC15, 223 cmbsf | place: Arctic Ocean: Southern Knipovich Ridge | collected 2010
CCGATGACTGCTGCTGTACAACTTGCCGAGTGGGCATCTAAACCGATATACCTGTCCATAGGCGTTCTCCTTTGCGCTTGGGTTTTCGAGTTGTTGAACTAACCCGATGGTGTCCGAGCATTTTGGAGAACGCCAGCTATTCGTATCTGTACCGGGGGCTACTCGGTTGATTGAGGTGGGAAATGACCGTGCGGACGCCATACCCAAACTATGCCTATGCGCTATTGGGAAGCAAGAGGGCGGTAAGTTTTTCATAGGCCGGGATTTGAGCCAGCATCAGATCGGGGCTTATCTTCCGATGGGCTAAAACCCCTTTCCTGGAGCGGGTTTCCGCGTTTTTCACATCGGATTAGTGATGTATTGAGATATACTGGACGGGTTCTTTTTGGCGAGGTCACGATCAATCCGAAGACGGAGAGGCAGTAGGGCGGGGGATCAGACCCTGACTATTGACCTTACATCACCCAATAGCACTCGATGTTGCAATCGGTTGGTCAGGGACCAAGTTTAGCAGAAACTGCTCGCAGGGAAGGCAGAGAACATTGTTTATCAATAGCCGTTCACTGCCGCGGTAGAGAAGGAGAGCATGTGCCTCTGGATAGTCTTCCTGAAAGGCTGTCAACCCCCTGAGTGTTTTGCTATTGATCCTGGTGGAATTCTTGACCTCTATGGCCCAGAAAGTACCTTCGCCGTAGAGTATAAAATCGACTTCAACCCCTGACTTCGTTCGCCAGTAGTAGAGGTTGCAGTGTTTGTCGCTGCTGTATGCGATCCAGGCGCGTAGATGCTGGGCAACAAGGCCTTCGAGTCCGGCGCCGTCAATTTCGTGGGGGTTGTCCAGGGGGCCTGTCGGCCGCAGGGATCGAAAGACACCGCTGTCAAAATAGTAGAACCTGGGGTGAGAAATCAGATTCCGCTTGGCCCGCCGGGAGAAAACCGGCACCCGGAAAGACAGTAGAAGATCTTCAAGAACAGCAAGATAGTTGTCCACGGTTTTTCTTTTGACCTGGCATTCCCTTGCCACCTCCGAGACATTCAGGGTGGAACCGTGAGAAAAGCTGACTGCTTCCAGGAAACGACTGAAGGCGCCGATATTGCGCACAACTCCTTCCATCTGCACTTCTTCTTTCAGATAGAGGGCGACATAGGAAGCAAGAGTTTCTTTTGGACTGATGGAACTGGTGATCAGGGGCACCAGGCCGGTTTGCAGGCATTCACCGAGTGAGAATGATTTCCCAAGCTCGGCAGCCATGAAAGGATGCATTGTTTTTACAATCGCACGACCCGCCAGGAGATCGACACCGGTTCTCTTGAGTTTTCGCGCGCTGGAACCGGTGAGAACAAAGTGGAGTCCGGTCCCCCTTTCGATGAGTTCATGTACCACGTCGAGAAGCTCCGGAACTTTCTGAACTTCGTCTATGATTATGGTGTTACTACTTGCCCCGCTCGTCACCTCGCGCAATCGTTCCGGCCTTGCCGAATATTCTCGAAAAACCTCAGGGGCCAGGAGATCAATCACCTCGGCATCGGTATAATACTGCTTGAGCCAGGTTGATTTTCCTGTTCCTCTTGGCCCGAAGAGGAAAAAACTTTGTTGTGGAGCCCGAAAAAAACGAGTTACAGATTCCATTTACGCCGCCTTTTTTGCATCTTGAGTACAAAATAGCATGTCCAAAAGGCATATACAAGGTGATTCCGGTGGACTTTTCCAGGTACGCTCCTATGTTGTCCTCATGATTACTACCAATAAAACCGGGATGCTATTTTGGGTAATGCTCGTATGGGCCACTTCTGTCGTCAGCGATGGTCTCACCGGCAGCTGCTCCATTTACGACAACGGCGGCCAGCCCGGCACAGAGCCACTGGACGATACCTATCCCGGGCTCGGATCCCTGGGCGACAATGAGCGCATCGATCATTACGGCATTCTCTGCGATCTGAGCATGGACCCCTCGGGATATTAGTGATCCTGCCTGGGTGATGCCTGATTCATTTCGACAGATTGCACTCGTTCGTGTAAACTGGTTGAATAAACCGGTCTGTTTGAGGGAGGTATTCAAATGGAAGGGGAGATCACCATCGGGGCTTTCGAGGCCAAGACCAGATTGTCGGAGCTGTTGCGAGAGACGGAGCGCGGGGGATCCTACCTTATACTGAGGCGGGGGGTGCCGGTCGCGCGGCTCGTCCCGGTCGTTTCCACCATGGAAAACGAAGGAGTGAGGGATCTGTCCGCCTCGTTCAAGGAGGCCCGTGCATCCATTGAAGGCATGGTCGACGTGGACGAACTCATCGAGGAGGGCCGCAGATGAGCGCTCCGAGTTGGGTTCTGGATTGCTCTGTGGCCATGGCGTGGGCCCTGCCGGACGAGCGCTCTGATCTCGCGGATCGATTCTGGTCGGAATATTGCCGCCGCGGGCTGGCTCTGGTGACCCTCGACGAACAACTGTCGGCCGCCGCCCGCGAGGCCGGGGTTGGAGTGTGGGGATCTAGAAACTGACAATCCTTCTGATCGCGTTGATGAGCGCGTGTCCCTTGTGAACAGACGGTGTGATCAACCATCTCTGGATCGCGCGAGCAACGGGGTTGGATGAACTTGCTCCCCAGATGGATTTCGATCTTATAACTCGGCCGATCACACTATTCCGATTCACGGTTTCCAGCGGCGAACCGGGGACATCCGATCTGGTGACGACATCACCGTCAGGGTGTGGCGGGGCATCCGAAATGCGATGAGCGACATGGCGTCCGTTTTCCAGGGAATAGACGACAACATCGTCCCGCGCGACCTGGTCCTCCCCCAGGGTCTGAACGTCGATCCGATCACCATGCCCGATCGACGGCGCCATGCTCGTCCCCCACATACGGGCCTGGAACGCTATCTTCCCGCCTTTTTTGATGACCTCCGAAACAAGGGCGGCCAGATCCCTTTGGGGAATTATCAACCGTCGCATCGCAAAAAATCCACTACCTCCGGTTCCGGCACGAAACCGAGGTGTCTGGGCCTGACCACTTCAACGATCTGCTGGATAAACCCCATGGTGAAGTTCATTCCGTCGAGCGACCACAAGGGCGAGAACGAACGAGCCAGCACCATGGAAACCGCCTCGGAGGTGCTCATGGCGCGTGTGCTATTGGCGCTTGCGTGCTCAACGATAAACATTTTCTCGAGCGGAACGCCCCGAGGGGAAACCACGTCGCATTCCCCATGCCAGGGGGTTCCAAATATCCACGGATATCCGTCGACAAGCCTTAAAATTATCCTGTCGTCATTCAGAACTCGATGTCCATGCCGGCGAAACAATTCGGTCAAGGTCGTCTTGCCGCATCCGGAGTGACCCAGCATGAGATAGCCGTCTCCGTCCAAGTCTATTCCACAAGCGTGCACCATCACACCCAGGCCTGAAGACAACAGGGCGATCGTGAGCGCCTCCCCCAGGGGATACTCGAGGGGATCCGGCAGGCGGTCCCCTCGCCGGCCGGTTCGACCGGAGGGATCGCTGATGATCTCACCGCGCGCAAAATCTCTGTCGACCGTTGCCAGGCGATACGGTGGACAGCTGTCATTCATGGCTCTGAGCAAGAACAAGTACGATTCGTCGCTCTCATACAACGTCCACAAGGACTCCGAGGAGAACAGCTCCCGCGCACCTTTCACCGCAGGCCGCGGAAGCTCCTCGAACTTGAGGTCAATGGAAATGGTGGTCTCGGCTTCTTCGCCGAATAACGAATACACTTTCGCGAAGCCAATTTGGGAATTCTCACAGGATGAGGACAGCTCGAATCCGATCCCCGCCACATTGATAGCAGTCCTGAACCGAGGCGGCTCGTTCCGTTCTGATACATCACTTAAACACACTGTCATGAACCGGGAAGCTGTCCACCTGGTAGGCCCGGGGCCGGGCATCCGCTTATACCAGGATTCTTGCACGCGCCGAGGACCGCCTCTTCCGGCATCAATACCACCCGTTTTACTACCGGCTTGCGGTATTCGCGTTTCTTGGGTTTGTCTGTGGATATTTTCAACGGGCCTCCTGCCACGGCTCGGCGCCGAACCTCATCGATCTCTCGCGAGCGACCTCGCACAGATACTCGGTGGGGGCCTCAGGATCTCCCGCCTCCATCATCCCCCACCCCGCGCAGGTATCACAGAATCCGATCAGCGAGCAGCCATTGCACTTCGAGTGAGCGTTCATAGTTTTTTGTACAAGCATGGCGATCTCACCCTCCCAGGCAGCATCGAACGCGCCGTTCAGAATATCGAAGCGCGGCTCCCTAACCATTATACACGGGGTCAGGCCACCTCGCCAATCGACGTGGAAGGTATTTTTCCCCGCGCCGCAGTCATACAAAAGTTCGGACTCGTATCTCGCCACGTGATTTTGCCTCTCGAACCAGGCGCGCTTCACTTGGGGATCGGTTGTCTCCAGAGCAACCAATTCATCCGCGCTCAGCCGGTAGGCGAGCGCGTCGCGTGTTCCGTCCAGCGCCGAGTTCAACAACCCATCGAACCTGAACGGGACGCCGAACTTCTGGGCGATGGCCTTGATCGCAGGGAACTGTTCGATATTTTGACGCGTCACCGTCATCTTGAGGATTGTATGGATTCCACGACTAAGCAGGCGCTCCACTCCCGCCAGTGCTGCGTCATAGGCCTGCGCGAAGCCCGTGACGCGCCGGTATGCCGATTCGGTAGCGCCATACATCGTCACCTCCACAGCCAGTGGAGGCAACCGTGAGAACAACGAGGCAACATCGTCCGAAATGAGTGTCCCGTTGGTCATGACGGTGATCAGGAAACCCGTTCTTCTCGCGTTCTCGTACAGCTCGAGGAAATCACCGTGCGCCATCGGTTCGCCGCCGGTCAATCCGAGCCAGAGACAACCGGCCTTCGCGAGCTTCCCGAAGATCACCTCCCATTCCCGTCGAGACAGCTCGCCACTCCCCTCGTCGTCGGTACTCTCTTTTGAAACGATATAGCAGTGATTACAGTTGAGGTTGCACCGCGCAGTGAGCTCCAATGTCCCGTTGACAGGCGTCCGCTCATCGATCGCCACGCGCCGCAAGCCGGCGGCGAAACGAGCGTAGTCTCCTTCCCGGACTTTCCGGCAACTCATCTCGAGGCCTCTTCGATCGCGTTGATATCGCGAAGCTCTGCGAGCAACTCCCGAAGATCATCGCAGGCCTTTGGCCTCTCCACATCATATTCTTGAATTACCATGTCGAGGATCTGCTCGCATGTTTTCGCCCCGTCGAGCAGTTCCCAGATTCTGGTTCCGGTCTCGTTGAGCACGTAGATGCTGTCGAGATCCGCCCTGGTTTTACATACGGGCACAAAGACTGTCTCGCCGCCGACGACACGCCAGGCAACTGAGTCGCTCTTTTCGAAGATGGTTTTTTTTTCAGGAGAGGTATCGGGCATTACGTTCCATTCCCCCCTTATCGCTTGTAGTTACCATATTAGTATAACATTTCACCAGGGGCAAAGCCGAACTGTTTCCATTTGCCCCGAAACGCCGAATAGCCTAACGTGAATATCCTCAAGTTTCAAAGCCAAGGAGTGCCGTATGCTTGACGATGGGAAAAAATGCAGCCTCAAGTTGTTGGTGGCCCTCGCATGGGCGGACGGAAGGGTCGACAAGGAAGAAATGGAGGTGGTGGAGGCGTTGCTCGATGCCTACGGCGCGGATGATGGTGAGGTTCAGGAGATTCGAGATTGGGCAGGGGAGAAGCGCTCCCTCGATGATGTCGATATCTCCGGCATGGACATGAACGACCTGACGTCTGTCTTGCAGCACGCGGTACTTCTCACGTACATCGACGGCGAGCAATCCGAGACAGAGATCAAGCTGCTGAAGGACTTCATCGCCAAGCTCGGGATGACCATGGAGGAGGCGGAGCCCATCTTGATGGCGGCGGAACACTTCACCAAACAGCTTCTTCCCGAGCTGAAATCCTAGAGCCTTTCTTGAGGTAATCAACACCCATGATCTCTTTTCTGATGCGTTTCGTTGCGCGTCTGCCCATTCGGTTTCCAAGAACCGTGGTGGTCGTTTCATTGATTTTGACCGTGGTCGCGGCGCTGTTTCTGCCGCGCCTGCACGTGTCCACCGACAGGAACCTTCTGTCGGGGAAGGATAATCAGGCCTTCATTCGCCGCGATGAGGTGAGCCGCTTATTCGGCACCACCCTGGTATCGGTGGTGGTATTCAACGGCGAGACCGCCGAATCGGTTCGTGCCGCAGCGGACGATCTGGCGGTGAGATTGGGCAAGCGTCCGGACATCATTCGCGATGTGTTTCACCGTGCGGATATTGGTTTCTTCGAGGACCACGCGCTCATGTTCGCTTCGGTCGAGACAGTTCGAAAAATGGCGAACATTCTGGGAGACGACGACGCCGAGATCAACCTGATCGGCGATCTGGACAGCCTTCACGGGATGATATCCCTCGGTGCGCACAAACTGGAAGAGCAGCAGGTCCCGGAGGATGCAAAGAGCTCGGAGGTGAACGCCGGGTTCGATTTCATCGGCGGCTTGCTCGACGACGTGGCCACCTGGTTCGAAAAACCGGAGACCACGAGCTTCGGAATCGTCGAGCGGTTGTGGGAGGGGAGCCCATCTTTTCAGGGAGGGGCTGGAAACGAAGGCTATCTCACCGAGAATGACAACCGGACCCCGCATCTGGCGGTGTTATTCGTTCAGCCGGCGAATGACTCTCAGGCCATGGAGGTGGTGGAGCCGCTGACGGACCTGATAAGGGAGGAGGCGGCGGCGGTGGCGGCCGCGCACCGGGGGACAGGAGTGATGGTGACCGGGATGCCTTCGTTGCAGACCGATGAGCTGCGCCTCGTCACGAGGGATTGCATGGTGGCCGGCACGGTCGCCGGTCTGGGCGTGCTGCTCGTGTTCCTGATTGCCTTTCGATCTTTCCGTGTAACCCTCTTTTTGGTGATCCCCCTGGGCGTGGGGCTGATCTGGGCGGCGGGCTTCACCGGCGCCGTGTACGGGCACCTGACCATGATCACGTCGTATTTCGCGGCGGTCCTTTTCGGGTTGGGGGTGGCCTTCACCATACACATAGTGGCCAGGTTCCATGAGGCGCTTCGCGGCGGACAGGAGAAGGTCGCGGCCATCGAGACAGCCCTGGTCAAGGCGGGTCCCGGAACCGTGGTGGGGGGCGTGACCACCGTTATGGCCTTCCTGACAATCGCCTTTTCCGAGTTCCAGGGCTTTGCCGAGATGGGTATCATCTCCGGTGTGGGCGTGGCCATGATCCTGGTGGCCAACCTGACGTTGCTTCCCGCGGCGTTGCTTCTGTGGCACCCGGGCGCTTCCGCCGTGCGGACGAAGGAGCCTCGCGATGCGTTCTGGGTAAACATGGGGCGCTCCCGCGTTATAGTTCTTGTCATAACAGCAGCGGCAGTGATCGCCGGGCTCGCGGTGGCCAATCTCAACGAGTTCGATTACGCGGTGGAGAACATGCTCCCGGCCGATTGCGAGGCCGTAAAGGGAATACGGACCCTGGACGCCCGCACCGATTTCTCATCCACTTTCACAGTCGCGGTCGCTTCCTCTGTCGGGGAGGCCGCCGTCCTGCGCGATCGGTTCGCCGCATTGCCCACGGTGTCACGAGTTGAGGCGATCTCCATGTTCGTCCCGCCGGATCAGGACGAGAAGGTAGCGATCATTGTCGGAATCGATCCCGCAAGACGCGACGAGGTGAAGAAGATAGCGCAGCGCCTCCATGCGCGGCACAAGAAAATGGAAAAGACAACGGCCGCCGAGCTTGCCGATGCGCTACAGGAACTGGGCGACACTTTCGAGGATCTTTCCTTCGATGCAAAGAAGGTGGGGCGCGCGGAGGCGGCCGGGCTCGCCACGCTGTCCGGTAAGGCCGCGGCCGCGGCGAAGATCGTTGCGAAGAGTGGGGACGATGAGCGGGCGAGGGCGCTCGGCCGGCAGGTGTTCGAAGTGCTCGTAAAAGGGATGGAGATCCTCGCCGCCGGAATGGAGGACAGGGGCTTCGGAGTGGATGATCTCCCGCTGGGAATAAGGGGCAGGTTTGTGAGCGCGAACGGAGAGAAGTACGCAGTCATCGCGTATCCCAAAGGCGACATGGGGGATCGTGATTTCTTCTATGGGCACGTGGATGAGATACTGTCCGTGGATCCGGGAGCCACGGGACACCCGGTCACCCACAAGGCCTTCACCATTATGGTTCACAAGGGCTTCGCTCAGGCGGCGGCCTATTCGGGCATCGCGGTGATACTTCTCCTGTTGCTCGATCTGCGCAGCTTCCGCGGGCTCATGCTGGCCCTGATGCCCGTGATAGTGGCTGCATCGTGCACTTCGCTGGTAATCTACCTGACCGGTTACAAGCTCAACTACGCAAACCTCATGGCGTTTCCCATCCTCATCGGCACGGGTGTCGACTACGGCGCCCACCTGGCACACCGCGCCAAACAGGAGGGGAGCGTACGCGAGGCGGCGAGGACTACCGGCAGGGCTATTGCGCTGTCCGGGGTGACCACCCTCATCGGATTCGGCAGCCTCATCCTCGGCAACCACTGGGGGGTTCGGAGCCTGGGTATCCTGCTCACGCTCGGGATCTTCTTCACACTGGTCGCCGCATTGATCGTGTTGCCGGGGTTGTTTCGCGATCCGGTCACTGGCCAGACGAGACAAGAGGAGCGACAACCATGACAATCATCAAGATGGCGGGGCTGCAACTCGATGTCGCATGGGAGGATCGGCGGGCCAACTTCGAGAAAGTTCGCGGATTCGCGCAAACGGCGGCGGAGGAGGGCGTTCGCGTTCTCGTGTTGCCGGAGATGTTCTCAACCGGATTCTCTCTGAATCCGTCCGTTACGGCTGAGCCGCCCGACGGCGAGACCCCCACCTTTATTCGGGAGTTGGCCAGGGAATTCGGCCTGGTTGTGATCGGAGGCTACGTCCAGCAGCGGCGAGACGGCAAGGGAGCCAACGCCGCTCTCGCGGTTGACAGCAACGGTGTCATGCTGGCGGAGTACTTCAAGGCGCACCTGTTCACCTTCATGGATGAGGAAAAGTCGCACGATTCGGGCTCGGGGCCGAGAGCGTTCGTCCTGGACGGCATGGAGATGACGTGCTTCATTTGTTACGATCTGCGTTTTCCGGAGATGTTCAGGCTGGTGGCGGACGGAGCGTCAATGGTGTTCGTGATCGCGTCCTGGCCGAAGGAGAGGCAGCGGCACTGGGACATCCTTTTGCCGGCCCGCGCCGTGGAGAATCAGTTCTACGTGATGGGTGTCAACAGGGTAGGGTCCGGTGGTGGGTACTCCTTTGCCGGTGGAACGACAATCGTCGATCCCATGGGAAACACTATTGCACACGGCGGGAAGGACGAGGGGCTGGTCATCGCCGAGATAGATACCGAGATGGTGGCAGATACCCGCGCGAAGCTGCCCTTCTTGAAAGACCGTCGATTCTAGAGTATAGCCCTGAAAACAAACTATCGTCCGTCTTCACAGATAAACCATGATACTTCGCGATGCGGACTATCCGAAGAAACGAGGAGCGATGAGCAAAGGACATCCAAAGGGGTTGTACCCGCTGTTTTTTACCGAGATGTGGGAGCGCCTGGCGTTCTACCTGATGCTCGGCATTCTGTTCCTGTACTGCAAGGACACCGAGCGAGGCGGCCTGGCCATGACCGTCAAGCAGTCGGCGGAGATCCTGGGCACCTACCTGGCCTTCGTTTACTTCACTCCGTTCATCGGCGGCATGCTCGCCGACCGCTACCTGGGATACCGCAAGGCGGTGCTGATCGGCGGCATCTTCATGGCTGCGGGCTTTTTCTCGCTCGGTGTGCGCAGCGAGATGATGCTCTACCTCGGCCTGCTGCTGCTGTGCCTGGGCAACGGCCTGTTCAAGCCCAACATCTCGGCCATGGTGGGCAAGCTCTACGCCCCGGGGGATCCCAGACGTGATACCGGATTCAATATCTTCTACATGGGAATCAACATCGGCGCGGCAGCGTCGGCCATCCTCTCGGCGCCGCTTCGCAACCTGTTCAGCTTCAACGTGGCGTTCGCCGCCGCCGGCGTCGGCCTGCTGATCGGCGTGACCATCCTGCTGTTCAACTGGCGCAAGCTGTCCGTGGCCGACGTGCGGCCCGAGCCGACCCCCGAGGACATCACCATCGGCAAGATCTTCATGGTGATCATCATCCCGGCGGCGGTGTTCGGCATCGGCGGTTACTTCCTGGGCCTGAACATCGATGTGATCGCCAACTCCATCGGGCCGATCACCTTCGGCTTCATCATCGGAATGCTCCCGATCATCCTTTACTTCGGCATGCTGGTGAAGAAGTCGAATCCGGAGGAGAAGCCGGGCATGAGCGCCCTGATTCCGGTCTACGTGGCCGGGGGCGCCTTCTTCATGATCCTGCACCTGAGCGGCGGCCTGATGACCTTCGTGGCCGAGAACAACACCGATCGCCAGGCGGAGTGGATCCCCGAATGGGCCGGCTCCTTCTCCCAGAAGGCGATGCCGTCCTACTTCACCAACGCCGACCCCGAATTGCCCCGGCCGGCCGAAGAATCCCTGATCATGGTGGCCAAGAAGACCGAGTCCATGTTCGGGGCCCGGAGCCTCGACGAGGCGGCGCTCGACGACATCCTCGAGCAGAATCCCGACATCAAGGCCGTGGAGGTGCTCGGCGATGAAGAACTCAAGCGGCTCCCCGCAAACGAGAGGGCGGAATACGACAGACACTTGGCCACGGGTCTGATCGCCAAGGTTTTCGAAAACGGTGTGGTCAAGATATCCGAGGGGAAGGACGCCCACGGCCTGACGGTGATCTCGGTGGCTACCGAGCCCGAGACCGCGAGGCCGAAGAAGTCCGTCGTCCTCGTCCGCGAGGCCGAGGGCTTGAGCTTCGCGGTGATTCCGGTGTCCCGGGGCACTCACGACAATGTTTACAATGATGCTTCCGACGCGCGCGTCGAAAAAGGCAAGTTCGTGGGGTTGGTCAACGCCGAGATGATCACTGCCCTGTTCAATCCGGTGTTCGTGGTGTTGCTCACGCCGCTGGTGGTCGCCTTCTTCGCCTGGCGCCTGCGCCGGGGCAAGGGGATATCCACGGCCCGCAAGATCTTCTACGGCATGGTGATCACCACCATCGCCCTTTGCATTATGGCCACCGGTGTCTACACCAGCGGTGACGGAGAGGACAAGATGTCTGCGATGTGGATCATCGTATTTTACGCGGTGATCACCTTCGGAGAGCTATGCCTGTCGCCCATGGGCCTGTCGCTGGTGACCAAGTTGGCGCCAAAACGCCTGGTGGGCCTGATGATGGGCGGTTGGTTCCTCTCCACCGCCATCGGCAACAAGATGTCCGGGTTCATCAGCGGCCTCGAGCCCACCACCAGGATATTCCTCACCCTCGCCGGCCTGATCCTGCTGGTCGCGGGGTTCATCTTCGTCCTGCTGCCCAGGCTCGACAAGGCAATTACCAAGTACGGCGCGTAGCCTGCACTGACTACCCTATCAGCTTGCGGATCTTCTTGAGCTTGCCCGCGTAGGGCGGGTAGCGAAGCTTGAAATCAAAGGCGAAGGGTCTCTTCATGACGCTCTTGGTGTAGGTGAACGCCTCGAAGCCGGCCTGTCCGTGGTACGATCCCATCCCCGAATTCCCCACGCCGCCGATGGGGAGGTGAGGGCTGGAGAACTGGACAACAGTGTCGTTGATGCAGCCGGTTCCAAACCGGATCTCGTTGACGAGGCGTCGCTCCAACGACTTGTTTCTCGTGAAGACGTAGAAGGCCAGCGATGTCGGGAGGGCCCTGATCTTGGAGATGGCGTCGTCGATGTTCGAGTAGGTCATCACGGGCAGCAGGGGACCGAAGATCTCCTCGCTCATTATCGGATCGTCCCATCCGACGTTGTCCAGCATTGTCGGCGCAATGTAGCGTTGTTCCCTGTCGGATTGTCCGCCCATCACCGTGTCTCCCGATCCCATCAGGGCTACCAACCTCTCGAAATGACGATCGTTGACGATCCGGGCGAAGTCGGGGCTCGAGGCTGGATCGGCCCCGTAGAATTCGTCCACGGCTGTGATGATGCCGTCGATCAGCCCCTGCCTGATTGACTCGTGGGCCAATACGTAGTCCGGTGCGGCACATGTCTGCCCCGCGTTTAGGAATTTCCCCCAGGCGATCCTGCGGGAAGTGACCTTCAGGTCGACATCGGAATCCACGATGCAAGGACTCTTTCCGCCGAGCTCCAGCACCACCGGTGTCAGGCGACGCGCGGCTGCCTCCATCACTATTTTTCCAACGGGGGGCGAGCCCGTGAAGAAGATCATGTCGAAATCCTGATCGAGCAACGCCGAGCTGACATCGACGCCGCCCTCCAGCGCGGTCACGTGGGCGGGATCGAAAGTATCCGAGATCAGTCCGGCAACTACAGTGGATGTGGCGGGAGCCAACTCGCTGGGCTTGAGGACAGCGCAGTTGCCCGCCGCCACCGCGCCCACGAGTGGTACGAGAGCAAGCTGGAGGGGATAGTTCCACGGGCTGATCACAAGGGTGGAGCCATATGGTTCGCGGTAGATCAGGCTCTTTCCCGGCATGAGGGACAAGGGAGTCCGCGCCCGTCGCGGCCTGGACCAGCGCCGGAGATGTTTTCGAGCGAGCCCGATCTCGTCGAGCACCATCCCGACTTCCGAGACGAACCCCTCGAAGGCGCACTTGCCCAGATCGCGTTCCAGGGCATCGAAGATCTCCCGCTCCCGATGACGGATGTTTTTCCCGAAGAGTTCCAGGATCTTCTTCCTGAACGCAAGATCTCTCGTGCGTCCGGAGAGGAACAGTTTCCGCTGGTTTGACAGTATTTGGGAAACCTCGTTCATGAAGAAAGAACTATCCCATATTCGAGAGGGGAACAATGTGAGTATTTCGCGCTACCGGGTGATCCGCTCGTGGTTTAGCCCGGAGCCGTGCAGCCCCAAGCCATCCCAAGCGTGCCAGACACATTTTTTTAGTTTGGATGACGATTTTTGGAAACTTTCGCGCCAAGCGTCCGATTAAGGAGGGTGAAAAAGGAGCGCACATGGCAAGAAGACCGAG
>SDBV01009273.1_pt1 | contig 13110 bp, 12 predicted proteins | sample 2277081 | NCBI WGS metagenome assembly SDBV01 (sample SAMN10402039, study PRJNA504765) | marine sediment metagenome | isolation source: marine sediment core GS10_PC15, 223 cmbsf | place: Arctic Ocean: Southern Knipovich Ridge | collected 2010
GGCCAGCGCTGAGTGAACGCGCGCACCCGCGCCGTCAGCAGCGGGGCGAGCGACATTATCCCCAGCGTGGCGGCGAAGCTCAACTGGAACGACACGTCGTGGACGACCTGGGGGTCGATCGCGGTCATCACTGCCCCGGCAAGCGCCAGCGCTATGGGAGCGGAGCTCTGCCGCCCGAGGGCAGTGGCGACGACGGACAGGCCACCCATGATCGCCGCCCGAACGACTGAGGGCTCGCCGCCGACGAGGAATGAGTAGCCGATGACGGTAGCCAGGGCCAGCCAGGCTGCGGGCCGCCGCCCCACAGCCCAGGCGAGTGCCGCGATCAGCAGCCCCGCAATAAGCGTGACGTTCTGCCCGGAGAACGTGTTTCCCGCGAGTCCGTCTGCCAGTAGATCGAATTGCCCGCGAGTTCTAGCTGGCCGTCAGGGGAGACGGTCACTTTCACGCCCAGGTAATCCAGCAGGCGGTCGCCCGTGGTGACGTAGGAGCGGCGCAGGGACCGCGCGGAGGGCGACTTGTCGAAGGGCGCGAAGCCCGTTGGCGGCTCTACAGGATTTGCCAGCAACGCGATGACGGATCGCCCCGACGTCAGCCAATCGGTCAGGTCAGCTTCCGGGTCCAGCGGAAAGCCGTCCGATCCGTGGGCCGTGACCTTCATGATGGCGGTCTGCCCGTTCCCTATGACGTGGGCGAGCGTCGCTTGCTGGGCCTTTAGCATTTCCAGACGGGCGACTTCCGACTCTTTCCCCCGAAGCCGCGATTCGGCTCGCTCTATCTGCTTGTCCAGGTCGGCGATGGTGCCCTGAATCGCCTCCAGCGAGGGGCCGGGATACGCCAACTGCCCGAAGGCCCATGCCCGCTTTTCGCGTAGGGCGTCTAGCCCCGTCTGGTCGCCAAGCTGGGCACGCAAGGCGACAAGGTCCGAGTCCACGCCCGCCAGGAAGCCCTCAGCGAGGGCCTTCGGATCGCGGAGCGCAACGAGTAACCCCCGCCATAGCGCCGCGTCCGTCTTAGCCATGTTCAAGTAGGGGCCTGGGCACTTCGCGGTTCCCTCCATGCGCTGCGTCTCGGTCAATCGGCCCGGGCAGAAGTACGTGGCAGCCTGTTTGCCGCCGTAGTTCCCGCGATGGTAGCCGCGGCCACAGTGAGCACAGCGGATGATCCCTTGAAATAATCCCCGCGTGCCCAACCGCCGGGGGAAATGGCGGGAGCTAGCGAGCCGGTCCTTTACCCGCTGGGCTAGGTCGGCGTCGATGATCTTCGCGAGGGGTAGGGAGTATTCCTCGCCCATGAACGTGCCCCGCATTTTCCCGCTCGCATAGTATTCCCGCGTGAGAAGGCGATGGACGGTTGAGTGCTGCCAACGGGCGGCGCCGGCCTTGTGTTTCCGCTGGCCGTCAGGGGACAGGACGCCACTCTCCGTCAGGCTGATGGCGATGGCCTTGACCGCCTCGCCGCCGACGTAGCGTTTGAAGATGGCGCGTATCAGGTCGGCCTCGCTCGGCTGAATGTCGAATTGCTTTTTCTCTGCGCTCCAGCGATAGCCAAAGGGATTCCGGCCCCGCCCCTTGTGTCCCTTCGCTAGCGCCGCCTTCTGCCCCATCTCGAAACGTCGGCCAATGGCTTTCAACTCCTGGGCGGCAAAGAAGGCCGTCGTGAATACCATGAAGACGCTGTACTCGCTCCGGCGGTCGGGCTCGTTGAGGACGAACCGGATACCGTCCCCGTGCTGCCAGGAGTCAACGACGTAGGTCGTGGCTCGGAGGCCGGAATACGTCTTGTCCCGGCAGAAGCGCGTAGGTTCCCAGAAGATGATGCTGTCTACCTGACGGGCCCTGAGCGCATCCCACGCCTGCCAGAAGAGGGGGCGTAGGTTCTTCTGGTCGGGGTCAAGCTCCGTGGCGCCGCTGAGCGTTTCGCGGAACTCATCTACGATCTGGTAGCCTTCCCGTTTCGCCCACCCGCCTATGAGACGCAACTGTTCGTCGTGGGAAACCTTGTCCTCGCCGGCCTGCCGATCCGAGCTCACGCGGGCGATAGCAATTGCCTTCTTCATCTGTCCCTTCCCCCTTCCGTTTAACTAGACGCTCCTAGAGGCGATTTGGTCTCAATCGAGGATGCCGGACGGGTTCATGCACGTCTCCCCGGCCTACGTCCTCGGAGACGTCTGCGATCCGGCTGAACAGGCCCACTACTCGGCCCTCCTCATCAGGCGTACAAGCGTACACCCCCCTAATGCACACCACAGTGTGCGCATTTTAGGGGGGCTTAGTGTACCAGGGGCGCGTGCGTCTCCAGGGTGTACGCGAGTCATGTCGCTAGCTCCCAGAAGCTACTGCCGTCCGGGGCTTTCCCAGCCTTCCGAACGACGGCCGTCTCGTTGCACCGGGTGCGTATGGTCCCTATGGATTTGTCCAGCTCCATCGCTAACTCCTTGGTACTCTTACGGCCCCCCCGAAGGGCATCTATGACCTGCCCACTCGTGGTAACCTTGGCAACCGAGGCCGCCACCACCTCTTCATCCGAGGTCAGGATTACCCGACCGTGGCCCTCGAAGCTGAACCGGACGCCGATGGGCGGCCGTGTGCCCTCCTCGTTCGCCTTCCGATTGTGGAGGGAGATCCGAAGGCTATCGGGCAGCCGCCACTGCGGGTCAAGCTGAGACAGCCAGGTAAGCCGGGCGCTATTCGACCAGTACACGGAGCCATAAGGGTATTCGTCCTTGCCGGGCAGCTTGGTAACGTGCGCGATGGTGAGAGAGGGGATTTCCAGGCGGCGTAGGGCGTTGAAGTAGCCTAGCGCCACGTCCTCATCTTTCGGGTTCCCGCCGCAGGCAAGGCCCGCAGAATCGACAATGATGAAGCGCACGCCTTGGCCGCGGATCGTCCGTTCGAGTGCCGTAATCATCTGCTGTAGTGGCCTTGCTTGGCCCGGCCAGTAGATGAGTTGTCGGGCTAGGTGTTCGTCCCACTCTTCCCCCATCCCGGCCAGGATTCGCAAGATGCGGGCTTTCGTATCGTTCGCGTTGCTCTCGTAGTCGACGATTAGGACCGCGCCCCCCTGTGTGGGCTGGCCTAGGAAACGTTCGCCCTTAGCCACAGCCACAGCCGCCGCCAGCGCGAGATAGGTCTTGCAGCTTTGCCCCTTCCCGAAGAGGATGCTGGGGCCGCTAGCGAGTACGAATGGGGGCACGACGTATTGCGTCCGCGTATCGGCCTGAACCGTCCCCAGGTCAACACTCAGGTCCTCCTCAGCGACGGCTTCAATCACGGCCTGGCAGGCACAGTTGAAGAGGACGATCCATTCTGCGTCCTCTCCCCCGTACATCGCCTGTACGTGCCGACGATACACCGACTCACTAGAAAGGTCCCGAAGGTCAACCCGACCCTTGAACCGCTGTTCCTCTGTGACCTCCGGTGCCCAAACCCAAGTGGACACGCTGGCATAGAGGGCGTTGGGGCGGCTCTCTAAATCGTCGAAGAGGAACAGTGTTATGCCGCCGGCGTAGGGCGCCTCAATCCGGTAGCCGTTCGGCGTCCTCGTAACGTCGAGGGGGGTATAGGCCGTCAGGGTGTCCGGTTCTAGTAGTGTCATGCCACCTCCTCCTTCTCATCACGCGAAACCCAACTCCGCTCGCGGATGTAGGGGTCGAATGTCCGACGGGCCTGCGAAAGGAACCCCTCAGGTAGCGTGTAGCCTTCGCCCTCCCTCCGGGCCAGCGTGACTTGATGCACACCCAAGAGCCCAGCTGCGGACGTCTGACTTAGCCCGGCGACTTGGCGGATCACTTTGAGTCGGCTATTGATGCTCACCGTATAAAAGGCCCTCCTGCTATAAACCGTATCAATGAAACGAATTCGATGTCAACGCCGTAATATGCGGAAATGCGAGTTTTCAGAAGCATAACTAGGGCGTATATGGTTGCTAACGGGCTGTCACAGGCGCTCATCGCCGTTCTTGCCGTATGTACGGCCCTCTTCCTTTTACCCTAACCATCTCCGCTGGGCGGGTCGGGGAGCTGCGTCCTTCCGACTCTAGGACGGAATTGGGCCGCTCAGGTTACACCCCCTGCCCAACGCTCTACCGAGTTGACACCCACCCCGCCCAGGCGCACAATCGCGGCGGCGGGCAGCAGGGAGAAGCCCGACGGCTCAACCCAATCACGCCTCGCCGCTTCCTGAACCTGAGATACGTACAACTCGGAGAAGGCGACCCGCGCCCACGAGGAGTTCAGACCGGCGGACCGTCTCGGGGAGCGGATGGCCGAGGAGCCCCGGCAATCCGCATAGCCTGACCAGACAATAACCACACTTATCGTTACTCATGGGAAAGCGAGTACTTAGACCGTGTCGGATCTCCCGCGACGGGCGGTATAATGGCGGACGTGACTATCGACAACGAGCGCCGTGAGTTTCGGCGGACGGTGGCTCACTTACAGGATACATTCCCCAACGTGTTCCTCTCAGTCGACGTTGAAGATCTCGTGCTTCGGATTTTCGGCGGTGACGACGATGCTCGCCGAGCGGAGGAGGTCGCTGACCAAGCTCTGCGAGGAGGGCCCGCGCACGTTGGGAGATTAGCAGTGGTGACCTGCTCCCAATCACAGACGCCAAGAATGCTGCGTGGCGTAAACGAGCCAGCCGGCGAGCAGCCGAAGACCATCGGTGATGACGATCGGGGCGTGTTGCTCCGCTGCCTTCCAAGCGGTCCTCATACGCACGATTGGGGCGGAATCTACGAGCCGCTGAACCCACGTGTCTATTCTTGACATTCGACAACGACACGGCTTCTGAAGCAATCGTATCGGCCGCTTCGCTAAGGCTACATTATTGAGGCGAACCCGTGCGAGTTCGCGACGACGCGTTCGGTTGCCAGCACGACGCCAACCTCTCGTGTACACTAAGCAGACTTAGTGTGCGTTCGCTGACACGCCGGCAGCATCTTGATTGCCGTCGCAGCGGTTGCGATCTTCCTCTTCTCCAGCGGCAGGAGCTGATCGGCCGACGTTGTCGGGCATAACCTGACGCTGAAAGAGGGCTCTGCCGGATTGGCCTGGGTCGCAAAATGTGCGACAAATGGACCATGGGGTGGACTATCGCCAGGACGAGATACCTTTCTGCGATCGCCGGCGCTGGCGCCATCGTGCACCGGACGTGGCGCTACGTTAACGGGCTCGTGTCCCGCCTGACGCTTGTCCAGCGGTTCGCCCTTGTCAGCCTGGTCATCCTGGTATTCGGGGCGCTTATCATAGGGCGGTACGTTGGGGAAGAGATCGAGGACGGAGTCGTCGCCCGCAGCTCGGCGATTACCGCCCTCTACGTGGACAGCTTCATCAGCCCTCGCCTGCAGGAGCTTGGCAGCGGCACGGTGTCGGCCGACGACCGCGCTGAACTCGACGGGCTCCTCACCGAAAGCTCCCTGGGTCAGGAGATCGCTTCTTTCAAGGTGTGGGATCGCAAAGGGAACATCGTCTATGCCAGCGACGCTAGCCTGGTCGGGCAGAAATTCGAGCCTACGGGCCGGCTCGCAGCAGCGCTTAGAGGGAAGGTCGATTCACGGCTCTCCGATCTCGGACAAGAGGAGCACAAGCTGGAGCGAACGCGGTTTGACAGGTTGTTGGAGACGTACGCCCCGGTTCGGCAGGACCAGACCGGCGCCATCATTGGAGCGATGGAATTCTACCAGGACCCCAGCGACCTTCAGTCGGAGATCGTATCATCCCAGCGAACGGGCTGGATCATCGTGGGGATCAGTACAGCCGGGATGTACCTCTTACTCGTGGGTCTGGTGAAGGGCGCCAGCAACACGCTCTCCAGCCAGCATAGGCACTTGGGGCGCCTGGCCGAAGACAACGCCCGCCTCGCGCAGCGGGTACGAAAGGCGGCAGTCGAAAAGACGGAGACCGATGAGCAGCTCCTCATGCGAATCGCCCACGACCTCCACGATGGCCCCGCCCAGGACCTGGGGCTGGCGCTGCTTCGGATAAGATCGCTGCGGGAGGAAACCGAGGCGCACCTGGCAAACTCTGGCGGCGATGACCAGCACGTTCGCGAAGACTTCGACCTAGTGGAGACAGCCCTTGCCGACGCCCTCAAAGAGGTGAGAGAGGTATCATCGGACCTGCATCTGCCAGAGCTGTCAAGGCTCAGCCTGCGAGACGTGGTGGAGAAGGCCAAGCGCGATCATGAGCAGAAGACTGGCAGCACGGTAGCGATGGACCATGTCGCGATCCCTGGCTCGGTTAGTCTCCCTCTGAAGATCGCCGTGTATCGGATTCTCCAGGAAGCCCTAAACAACTCCTATCGTCATGCCGGTGGCAAGGAACAGCGTATGAGCGTCTTCCATTCCGACGGCTGGCTCGAGATTGAGGCAGCCGATGGCGGTCCGGGCTTCGACTTGTCCGAAGCGGAAAAGAACCGGGATTCATCGCGAGGTCTGGGCCTGCGCGGGATGCGCGAGCGCGTCGAGATGCTCGGAGGAACATTGGCGATCGACACTGCGCCGAGTCGCGGCACCACCATCCGCGTCCGTCTACCGCTGGAAGCTGAGGCGTGATGACTGAAGACATTCGGGTGCTGGTTGTCGACGACCACGCCTTGTTTCGCCGTGGAGTCATCCAGACCATAGAGGGGGAGACGGACATGACGGTGGCCGGCGAGGCCGAGACGGCCGCGGCCGCAACCGACAGGACCAAGGAGCTGCTGCCGGACGTGATCTTGCTGGACATCAGGCTGCCGGACAAGAGCGGCCTGTCAGTGGTTGGGACTCTGCAGCGGGAGTGTCCCTACAGCAAGATAGTCCTCCTGACGGCGGTCGAAGACGAAGACGCCCTGCTGCGTGCCCTGAAGGAGGGCGCGCACGGCTACGTCCTGAAGGGGATCTCCGGAGAGGAGCTGGTTCAGGTAGTGCGCTCCGTCTATCGGGGTGAGACCTACGTTACGCCTTCCATTGCCGGGCGCCTGCTGGCGGATCTGACCGCGACCAGCGAGAACCGAACGGCCGGTGGTCTCATCGGCGAACTTACCGAGAGAGAGAAGGCCATCCTCGACCTCATCGCCCAGGGGAAGACGAACAAGGAGATCGCCGCCGAGCTCTTCCTGTCTGAGAAGACCGTCAAGCACTACGTGACCAACGTTCTGCAGAAGCTGCAGGTGCGCAATCGGGTAGAAGCAGCTCTACTCGCCAGCAAAGAATCGCTCGCCTCCTAGGCTCCGCCCAAGCTCTCTTCGCCCCGTCTGTCATCGCCAACGCCCCTTGTACGCGTGGGGCATCACCCGACAAAACTATCCGACTTTAGTCGCCACCCACGTTAGGCTTTGGGCCATTGTGCCCAAATGCACAATTGGGCGAGGGTGGACGTGGACGGTTAGTAAACACAGGAGGTACCAGACATGTTCATTCGGAAACGCGCTCGGTTGCTAGTCCCCCTCATGCTGATGATCGCGGGCGCCGCACTTCTCGCGATTGCCGCAGGCTGTGGGGACGATGATGACGGTGGCGGAGAGGTCTCCATACCACCCACGGACCGATTGATCGAGGTGACGGGATTCGAGATCAAGGGTACAACGAACACGGAGGACTTGGCTGTTCCGGAACTTGATCCCGAAACCCTGTCGGCTGGCTACGGATACGACGCCCCGGGATTTGACGAGGATAACCCCACCAATTGGAGGGTAGCGAGCTATATCTGGAGCCCCGGCGACATGACCGCCTTCCAGGGGGACTCGATCGACCTCCACACCTTCATCCTCAACGGCAACTCGCACACGGTGCGGGTTGAGGGCCCGGACGGCTCAACGGTCGTCGAAGATATCGAAATGAACCGGGGACGCGACTACAATCTCAAGTTTGACGCCACCCAGGCGGGCGTGTACAAACTCATCTGCAGCACCCACGCGCCCACTATGACGACCGACATAGTGGTGCTTCCCACGTCATAGGACTCCCGCAGAGGTTCGGCGCGCTGTCCTGCCCCGTGCAAATCTAGTCTCGACGCGGACAGCGCGCCAAGAATATGGGGCGAAACCCCACAACAAATGGGGCTTCGCCCCACAGGTTGGCGAGATCCGTTCCGCACCCGTCTCCGTAACGCGACTGAGCCTGCGGGACAGAGGCGAGACAGGCCGAAGGGGAGCAGCTATGAGGGAAACGCTCCGGACCCGTTTCATTTCGCGCACCGGCCTCATCCCGCCACCACCCCCCGCCTGGGAGTTGCTGCCATGGGTTTACTGAACAGAATAAGCTTGCAACACCGCATCACTCTCCTCATCGGCCTGACTGTGACTGTCACCGTCGGTGTGTTCGTATACCTCGGAGCGTCGGCGGTCGATGATACTGAGGAGACAGCGCAGCGCGAGCAGCTAACGTCGACCGCTCAGGCGGTGGCCGGTCACGTCGACGACGTGCTCACCCGCACCAGGGGCCGCGAGGAACACCTGGCCCAAATGGTCGCCAACGCCTGGAGCCAGGGAGAGCCTCAGCTCACGAACCTCCTGAACTCCTACCCGCGCCTTCTGTTTGAGAGCGATCTCTATCTCTTGCAGCCTCAGGGACAGCTAGTCTGGAGCATGCGTCCAGGTGTCACCATTCCCGGGGGCCTGTCCGCCGAGCCCCTGGTGACACAGAGCCTCGAATCGCTGCGGAGCACTATCGGATCGTGCGCCGCCTCCACCACCCAGGATCGGTCCCGGGCCTGCTTCGCCTCGCCGGTCCTTCTGGCGGATGATGAGCCCGCAGGCATCCTCCTCGCCCAGATCGACCTAGGCCGCCCCGACCTTGATCTCTTCTCGCTGGAGCAGCTCAACGAGTCTTTCCGCCTCGAGCTAGTCGCTGCCGACGGCCTCATCCTGGCCGCCAACGGGCCCGCTGCCAGCGACACCAGCGCCCACACTGAAGCCGTGGCCACTTTGTCGTCGGAAGGGAACACGGGGGAGGCCGTCCACCGCCCAACCGGTGAGGACGAGGAAAGCAGCCATCGCTTCGGCTATACACCGATATCCACAGTCTCAGGGTGGGGAGTCGTCGTCGAACCAAGAAACCCAACAACCCTGACCGTAGCCGGCGATGCCTCGCAGCGTCTGTTGCTTTTCGGTCTGGCCGCGCTGGCTGCCGCCCTTGCTGTCGCCTGGCTGGGGGCCGCCCAATTGTTAAAGCCGCTGCGCGCCCTGGGAACGAAGGCAACGCAGACAGCGGCGGGCGACCTGAGCACCCCAATGGCAACGGTTGGACGTGATGAGGTGGGCGAGCTCGCCATGGCACTGGACAGCCTTCGCGTCAGCCTGAGAACCGCTCTAGCCGATGGTCAAGAGGTCCGGCGCCAAGGAGCGGCACGAGGACGCCTCCTCGACGGGCTGTTCGCACGTCAGGAGGAAGAGCGTAAGCGGATCGCCCACGAGCTCCATGAGGATACGATGCAGTCCCTCTTCGGCCTGGCCCTCATCCTGGACTCTCTAGGGGATCAAGTTGTCGCCGCAGAGCAGATCACCCGCAACCAGGTGACCCGCGTCTCTGTACTGGCGTCGGCCCTTATCGACGATCTGCGCCGACTGGCGACCGACCTGCGTCCCCCCATCCTGGATATGTTCGGCCTTGTACCCGCTCTGCGATCTTACGCCGAGAGCCGCCTTTCTGAGAAGGGCGTGCAACCCCGCTTCAACGCCTACGACGTGGAGCCGCGCCTACCTCCCCTGCTCGAGATAGGGCTGTATCGAGTGGCCCAGGAAGCGATAGATAATGTGACCGCCCATGCCAGGGCTAAGACGGCAAGCATCACGATCAAACGCGAAGGGCAGCTCGTTATTCTTGCCATCGAGGACGATGGAGACGGCTTCGACGCCGCTGAAGTCCTCGCCGACCCGGACGCAGCGCGTCGGCTGGGCATCCTGAGCATGCGGGAGCGAATCGCCCTCCTCGGCGGCACCTTCAGAATCGAGTCGGCGCCGGGCCAGGGCACGCAGGTGCGCGCCGAGGTCCCGCTATCGTCGAGCCAAGAGGATGGCTCTGGCCCCCTGAGATAATTCGAATTGCTCCTCGCCACACTATGAAGTCTTAGTGTCACAAATCCGTGGGAGCTCGTTCGCGGGCGATGGGGATCGAACCCACAGTCCTCTGCTTGGGAAGCAAGGCCCTGCTAACCGCTCCTCAGGCGCCTCTTCCGTATCTAGCGTGCGTCCATCTACGAGGCGAAGCAAATCACCGCCAAATCGCCAATTGGCGCTAATGTACAGATGCCCGTCGAAGCACACTCACCATGCCCACAATAGGCCACGATCGGTCGATCTCTCGGTATCTGATCGAGTTCGAGTGCTGGTCGACTGTGATAATATCGTGGCGCCAGTTCGTTTTCGCCTAGAATTCGAACTGGTTCACAGCAGGCAAGCCCCATTGTTAAGGAGGTAACTAGTGGCGATACGACTAGGCGACAAAGCCCCTGACTTCACACAGGATTCAACGGAAGGCAAGATCGCGTTCCACGATTGGATCGGCGACAGCTGGGCGGTTCTATTCTCACACCCCGCTGACTTCACTCCGGTGTGCACCACCGAACTGGGACAGGTTGCGCATCTCAAGCAGGAGTTCGACAAGCGCGATGTGAAGGTGATCGGCCTCAGCGTGGACCCCGTCGAGTCTCACAAGGGCTGGGCGAGCGATATCGAAGAGACCCAGGGTGCGGCGCTGAACTTCCCGCTTCTGGCAGACGCGGACCGCAGCGTCTCGGAGCTCTATGACATGATTCACCCGAACGCCGAGGCGACGGCGACCGTACGCTCGGTGTTCATCATCGATCCGAACAAGACGGTGCGTCTAATGCTGACTTATCCGGCATCGACCGGACGTGACTTCGGCGAACTGCTGAGGGTCATCGACTCGCTGCAGCTCACGGAGTATGAGAAAGTGGCGACGCCCGCGAACTGGAAGTCTGGTGAAGACGTTGTGATCTTGCCCGCCATCTCCAACGAGGAGGCCGACAAGCTCTTCCCCGAGGGTTACAAAGAGCTGAAGCCATACTTGCGCATGACGCCTCAACCCAACAAGTAGCCCAGCAGCGCTGGACGGTCAGATCGCCGAGTTGCCCATCGCGTTTCGCGTGTGGATTCGTGCCGGCGCCCGATCCCTCAGTCTAGCAGGGCCAGAGCCGACCGTTCCATGCCTTCCTTCTCCTGCCGGTAGCGCCGCGAGGGCGGCTCCAGCGTCACACTGGGCGCCGGGATGCCGTAGAAGTTACCTGAGCCGTATGCTGCCATACCGTCGCCCACCTCGATATAGCAGAAGCCGCGGCCCGTGTACCCGGTTGGGCCGCCCTTTCCCGAGATCTCCGACGCGATGTTCGCCGCCACGACGCGGGCCTGCTCGTCCGCAAACACTCCAGCCTTGGGAAGGAACATGCCGATCGGCAACCTGATTGCGGTCACGTCGCCGATGGCGAAGACCCCAGCGTGGCGCGTCTGAAGGGTCGTCTGATCAACGGGGACCCAGCCCGAGGCGTCGACGAGCCCGCTCTCTCGCACCGCCAGCGGCGCGGTGTGCGGCGGCACGCCCACCAGCAGGTCGAACGAGGTGTCCTCTAGCTCGAAGAGGATTCGCCTGGAGGCCGGGTCTACCTTCATGGGGATCTGCTCCCAGTGGAGCTCGATCCCCCGCTCCTCCAGCATCTGGATGAGAGCGGCACCAACGTTTGGGCCTGCCACCAGCATCGGCTGATCCTCAGGAGTGTAGAGGGCAATCTCCGTCCGCTGCCGGACTCCCCGCTGCCGCAGAAGTGATTCGATAAGGAATGCCGCTTCGTACGGAGCGACCGGGCAGGAGAACGGAGTCCTTGTGATGAGGACAACGATACGACCGCCGTCGAATTCCTGGAGCTCCCGCTGGAGCTGAAGAGCCCCACCGGCATCGTACAGGTTGAGTGCGGACTCGGCGAAGCCCGGCACCGCCTGGGGATTCAGCTCGGCACCGAGGGATACGATGATATAGTCGCCTTCCAGAGTGCCGGCGGTGGTCTGAACGGTCTTGGCAGCGGGGTCTATCGCCTGGATGTCCGCCTGGACCACCTCGAGGCTGGCGCTAGCCAGCGACGACAGCTCGCGCTCTCCCTCAACCGGGTCCTTCCTTTCTCCCGTCATGATCCACAGGTTGGCCATGCACACCGAGAACGACTGCTTCCTTTCGACCACGACTATGCGCGGCTCCGCCGGCGACGACAGCCTTCGCAGGTGAGTGGCTGCCGTAAGGCCGCCGATCCCGCCGCCCAGGATCAAGATTGTCTTTCCGCTCATGGTCGCCTCCCTAGCCGAAAGAAAGGACGCGGTCCGCCTCTTCCGTGAGGCGCACAAGGTCATCCATGGTAGACATGGGACAGACGGCGCTCGCGTCCATCTGCCGGATGCGCAGGCAGGTGCCGCAGCTCAGGGCGTCGCCCCCCAGCTCATCAAAGCGCAGCAACAGCTTTTGAACGTCGAAGCGTTCGTCGCCGATGCTCTCTATGTCGACCGCCGGCCCCAGCAGGAAGATGCTCACCTCGTGCCCGCGCGAGAGGGCGGCCGAACCGAAGCGGAGGACGTTCCAGACCGTCTCCGTCTCAGTCGTATTGATCACCAGCAGATACTTCATGTTCGCCTCCGTCCCCAGCTAGGACACCTTCACTCTCCGTCTCTGGAAGAATGTGATCGCCGCCGGCAGCAGGAGTAACGTTGCCAGCCAGGGCGGACTTCGTGCTCCATGGCGCGAATTATAGCCAAAACGGGCCGCGACTAACACTAGGCCATCTGCCTGGATAGCTTATGGCCTCAGATTCGTATCTGCGTGATGCCCGATAGGCGGGACATCAGATACAGGAGGCAGGGGTGGGCCCCCTGACTCCACGAAAAATGCCGCCTTTCGGCGGCTATCAGCAACTGAATTCGTATCTGGAGCGGGCGATGGGGATCGAACCCACGGCCCTCTCCTTGGGAATCAGATGCCCGCCGGCCAAACAGCCCGGCCCTAACACTAACGGCACTTAGTGTGCCCGGGAACTCACTGGAGACGCCGGCTGCTTGAGCAGGGGCTCTAGTTAGCCCGCCAGGCATCTCCTCCTGCGCCTCAAGAGGCACCTCATCAGCCTGGGCCTGC
>SDBV01009274.1_pt1 | contig 13109 bp, 12 predicted proteins | sample 2277081 | NCBI WGS metagenome assembly SDBV01 (sample SAMN10402039, study PRJNA504765) | marine sediment metagenome | isolation source: marine sediment core GS10_PC15, 223 cmbsf | place: Arctic Ocean: Southern Knipovich Ridge | collected 2010
TTTAAATCTATCGATCAATCTATTCTAAGACCTTCTCTACTACCATCTTTATTAGAGGTTGTTAAATTTAATCACGATCATAAAAATTTTGATATTTTAGGTTATGAAGTAAGTAAAGTTCATTTTAAGAACAAAGATGAATATTTTGAAAGACCAACTCTATCCTTAATAATGAGTGGAAAAAGAAATCCCCATCTCTGGGATAAATCAAACTTTGATGTAAATTTTTATGATCTAAAAGGAATTTTAGAAAATGTCCTATCGGCAGTTTTAGATAAAAAATATAAGTTCAATAAATCTAACAGAAAAGGTTTTCATCCACTTAAGCAAGCAGCTATCTCTTTAGATAATAAAGAATTTGCAATAATTGGAGAAGTTCATCCAAACATTTTAAAATCTTTTGATATCAAAAAAAGAGTGTTTTTCGCTGAGCTAGATCTAAAATTTATTTTTCAAAATAAAATTGATCATGTTGATTTCCATACAATCTCTGAACTACCCAGTTCTTTTAGAGATTTAACTCTTATAATTGATGAAAAACGAAATATTCAAACTATCTTCGATGTTTTTGAAAAAATAGATTCCAAAATTTTAGAAAAAATATATCTTGTTGATCTCTTTAAAAACGTAGAAGATAAAAAAAATGTAACCTTTAGATTTGTATATAGAGATACAACAAAAACCATTTCTAACGATGAAATTGAAACTCAGCATCAAAAAATTACAAAAGAAATTACAAAACATCTTGAAAAATAGTTCGCATTAAAAATAATATGATAGATTAGCAAAGTTTGGGGGCTAAAAAAATGAAAATACTAAAATGGCTAAGTTTTCTAACAATTATTTTAACTTTATTTGCATGTCATGATGATAATGACTCAAATGTTGTTACGCAACATTACGTGCATAAATATGGTTTTGATATGTCAAAAAACGAATGGCAAAATAGAACAAAAGAAGGAACTGTAACCTCTCTCTTAGATAGCGGTATTACAGTTACTAATAACTACAATAATGGAGATCTTCACGGATTAACAACTTATAGTTTTCCAAATAGCTCAATTTTAGAAAAGATCTATGACTATGATAATGGAACCATAATAAAAGAGACTCATCAAGATGAAGCTGGGATACCTTATAGAGAAAAGACCTATGAGCCTGATAATAAAACTCAAATCACCTTGTGGGATAAAACAGGAGTACCCATATCACAAGAGCAATATGAAAGTAATGCATTAGTGAATGGAAAGTATTTCAAACCTAACAATGAATTAGAAGCTGCAATTGAAGACAATACAGGCACTAGAATCAAAAGAGACAGAAATGGTGAGCTTTTGTATAGAGACACTATAAAAAATGGAAAGCTTAAAGCAAGAAATACATATCATTCAAATGGTCAGCTCAAATCAAGCATGTCCTTTAAAAACTATCAGCTTCATGGTGAGCAGACAAACTATTCAGAGAAAGGTGCTGTAGTGCTTAACCAGACATTTAATAATGGAAAATTAAATGGAATGAAAGCAGTTTATAGAAATAACAATAAGATCTCTGAAGTGCTATATAATAATGGTCTTAGACAAGGTTTAGAGCGTCACTTTAAAGAAGACGGTTCTTTGCTAGCTCAAGTTCATTGGGAAAATGACAAAAAGCACGGATCAGAGAGAATCTTTCATGATAATGACACTCATATCAAATGGTATTACAAAGGTAAACCAGTGAGCATCAAAAGGTTCGAAGAATTTTCTTTTAGAGAAAAGCTAATTGCAGATAAAACTAGTTTTTATGACATGATCGACAAAATGGATACAACCCAAGCGCTTCAGGAATAAAACAGATAGAATAATATTTTAAACCTTAAAATATTATTCAAACGTTAAGTATTTATAAAAAAAAAGCCCTTTTTAAAAGGGCTTTTTTCGTTTTAACTCTATATCCTAAAATGAATATTTAATATCAAATGTCTATTCGCCAATATTTAAATAATCACTTTCAATAGCTGCTTTTAAATCTTCTAGAGGCAAACCTTTGTTTGTAAGGTCCTGAAGACTAATGATTTCTTGTTTTTCTTGCAGCATAGCTTCTTCTCTATCAGAAATTGATGTTTCATTTACGCAACATTTTTTTTTACATCCACTTGGACATGTTTTTTTAGTCTCAGATGGACAAGGTTTGTCTCTAGGACATTTTTTTGTTGGCATAGTAGAAGAATCGCTACCTTTGCCTCTTTGATATGTGCCCTTTCTGCTTTCTCTGTTATATGATGATTTTTTTTGATCATCTTTTTTTGCATCTTGCTGCTGGCAAGAAACAAAAAACATCAAAGACGTAGCTAGAAAAATTGAGCTCAGCATTTTTTTATTCATAATTTACCCCATTAGCTAAATTTATTTTAATTGCTTCTATTTTGAATAATATAAAAAAAAAACATTTCTTAGCATTCATTTTTTTTACTTTGGCACAGCTATTGCAATATTAATTAATAAAGCCGTTTTATAATAAGAGGAAAAAAAATGAAAAAAAAGGACTTAATAAAAAAGATAGCCAAACTAGAAACAATTAACGATCAGTTAGTTGCAGAAATTGAGTATGTAGATCTCCTAGCTAGACAAATAGGGTTTGAAGAAGGTCTAAAAACCTTAAAATCAGCAGCTATAGAAATTTTAGAAGAAGAGGATATTGAAGAGCCTCCGTTCGCTATATAGCAAATTTTTCTCTATATTGAAAAATTTTCCCTATGCTAATCTATTTAAATGAACAATATGGAAAAATTTTCTTCTTTTGAAAAAAAAACAAAATCTAAAGATCCAAAATCTGATGATTTGGATAAAAACAGAAATCTTTTAGTTAAAAATATCTCAAAAAAAGATCAAAGATTTTCTCCAAAAATAAAAAATTTCGAGAAATTCACTCTTTTTTTTAGATTGAAAGGTTTGATATATCTCTTAAAACAAGACAAAAAATTCAAACTTTTGAGATTTTTTATTAAAAAGCCTATCTATCACAGCTTTAACCTCATCAAATCCTACATACAAAAAAAACCATACATCAATGAAGAAGAAGATCTTTATTTATTTAACCTAAAGAGTTTTAAAGACTTCAAAAACCATCTATCTAACAAAAACACTCTTTTAGTTTTAGGTTTTAGCTACTGCATGAAACCAAAGCTCTGCCCGGAAAAGAGATTTTCACCAGATTGCAGACATGATCCAAATCACCCTGTATGCTCTACTTGCTTTATAGGTAAATGCATAAACTCTATGCCCAAAGAAGATATCTTTTTAGTAATCCCAGATGTCTATTACATAAGCGAGAATCTTATTCAGATCAAAAAAAGCCACCCTAATAGAGAGATTCTTTTCGTAATTATGACTTGCAATCTTTCTATTCATATGTCCGCAGACAACGCTAACATGATTAAAATGAAGGGCTTATCGATAGAGATCTCCGGTAGGATTTGTGTAAATAATAAGACCTTTCTATTAGCAGAAAAAGGCATCAAGCCTGGAGTTACGTGCCTTAGCTATAAAAATGAAGATGTTGTATTTAAAATTTTAAATATTAGACCTTCGCTCTTTTAAAGATCTCCTCTCTCTCCTTCAAGTATTATAGCGCTAACCTTAATAGACTTATGCTGTTAATCCACTTTATCGAAAATAACCATAATTAATTGATTAATTACACTAAATTAGTTATAATATTATTATATTAATTAATAAAAACATTTAAATTAAAAGAATAAAATGACTTCTTCAGTAAGTAAATCTAGCATATTTCCTTTCGAAAACCTGCCCCTAGAAATGCAATTGCAGGTCATTTCTCATCTTGATATTCCAGAATTAGCTTCAGCCTCGGTTGCCTCAATAAATTGTTACATCCTAGCAAATGACCGATCAACTTGGGCTACTGTTATAGAAAACATTGGTTTAAAAAACTTAGAAGGTAAGAATGTTTCAGAAAAAAAACAAAAAATAAAAAAGATACATGAACTTGAAAAACTTTATTTTCCAGAAGTTATAGAAAAACCAATCACTATCGAAAACACAATAGAAACTCTACGAAAAACCAATGAAATTAAAATTCGAGATACTTTAAAAATTTGGGAAAAAATTTATGAGCAAGCAGAGCACATAGCTGGAAAACCAGCCATCGAGATCCCAAAGTTTGATGAACTGAAAAAGTCCACCGATAAAAAATATATTAGGCAAGCTTTTGCTAAATGGATTAATAATAATAAAGACAATTTTAATCTTACAGAGCTTGATTTACGCATCTCAGGCCTACTCTACTTACCAAAGGAGATTGGGAATTTAGCTCAACTACAATTGTTAGATTTAAGCAGCAATAAGCTCACCTCTATCCCTATGGAGATTGGGAATTTATCTCAACTAGAACAGCTAAATTTAAGCTACAATAACCTCTCCGATATTCCTAAGGAGCTTTGGAGTTTACCTCAACTAAAAGAGTTATATTTATCAGGTAATAAGCTCACCTCTATCCCTAAGGAGATTGAAAAGTTAGTTCAACTACAAGTTCTCGATTTAAGCAACAATAAGCTCACCTCTATCCCTAAGGAGATTGGGAATTTACTTCAACTTCAAGAGCTATATTTATCTGGAAATAAACTCACCTCTATCCCTAAGGAGATTGGTAATTTATCTCAACTAGAACGGCTAGATTTACATAACAATAAGCTCACCTCTATCCCTAAGGAAATTGGGAATTTATCTCAACTAGAACAGCTAAATTTATACAACAGTAAACTCACCTCTATCCCTAAGGAGATTGGGAATTTATCTCAACTAGAACAGCTAAATTTAAGCTACAATAACCTCACCTATATCCCTAAGGAGATTGGGAATTTATCTCAACTACGCAGGCTATATTTATCTGGAAATAAGCTCACCTATATCCCTAAGGAGATTGGAAGTTTATCTCAACTAGCTCTTTTAGATTTAAGAAACAATTCTATTAGTTATTATCCTGATTGTTTAGATCGATTAACAAACACGAAAATCATAGACTCAAACATCTTAATTGCCCATGAAGTAATAAGATTTTTGGGAGGACATATTGCTCACCATTTATACAATAAAATATATGGTCCTATAACTTATTAGATTCCAATAAGCACTTCATATAAATTTTATTTAATATTGGATTTAAAAATTGTTATCTATATTTTTTAAATTTCATCAATACCAAAAAATATTTTTAATGGTTTTTTTTGTAAATAAAAACCATTAAAAAAAAATCTATAAATTCAATGCCCAAAGAAGATCTTTTTTTAGTAATTCCAGATATCTATTATATAAGAGAGAAGCTCTTAGAGATCAAAAAGAAGCACCTAGGCAGGGAGATTCTTTTTATAATTATGACTTGCAATCTTTCTATTCATATGTCCGCAGACAACGCTAACATGATTAAAATGAGAGGATTAGCTATAGAGCTATCTGGTAGGATTTGTGTAAATAATAAGACCTTTCTATTAGCAGAAAAAGGCATCAAGCCTGGAGTTACTTGCCTTAGCTATAAAAATGAAGATGTTGTATTTAAAATTTTAAATATTAGACATTCGCTCTTTTGAAGATCTCCTCTCTCGTCTTCAAGCCTTATGATACTAATATTCATAGACTTATTCTATTAATTCGCTTTATCGCAAATAACCATAATTAATTGATTAATTACACTAAATTAGTTATAATATTATTATTATAATTAATAAAAACATTTAAATTAAAAGAATATAATGACTTCTTCAATAAGCAAATCTAGCACCTTACCTTTCGGAAATCTACCGAATGAAATGATAATGAAGGTCTTTTCTCATCTTGATATTCCAGAATTAGCTTCCACCTCGCTTGCCTCAAAACATTTCCAAGGGCTAGCAAATGATTGGGCTACCTGGTCTAGCGTTATAGACAAAATTGGTTTAAAAAACTTAGAAGATAAGGATGTTTCAGAAAAAAAACAAAAAATAAAAAAGATACATGAACTTGGAAAACTTTATTTTCCAGAAGTTATAGAAGAACCAATAACTATCGAAAACACAATAGAAACTATACGAAGAATCCATGAAATTAAAATTCGAGATACTTTAAAAATTTGGGAAAAAATTTATGAGCAAGCAGAGCACATAGCTGGAAAACCCGACATCGAGATCCCAAAGTTTGATGAACTAAAAAAGTCCACCGATAAAAAATATATTAAGCAAGTTTTTGCTAAATGGATTAATAATAATAAAGACAATTTTAATCTTACAGAGCTTGATTTACGCATCTCAGGCCTACTCTACTTACCAAAGGAGATTGGGAATTTATCTAACCTCCAAGTACTAAAATTATCCAGAAATAACCTCACCTCTATCCCAAAGAAGATTGGAAATTTAGCTCAACTACAATTGTTAGATTTATCAGATAATAAGCTCACCTCTGTCCCTAAGGAGATTGGGAATTTATCTAACCTCCAAGTGCTCTATTTAGCCAGAAATAAGCTCACCTCTGTCCCTAAGGAGATTGGGGCTTTAGCTCAACTAAAAAGGTTATATTTATCAGATAATAAGCTCACCTCTATCCCTAAGGCGATTGAAAAGTTAGTTCAACTACAATATCTCTATTTATACAACAATAATCTCGCCTCTATCCCTAAGGCGATTGAAAAGTTAACTCAACTAAAAGAGTTATGTTTATCCAATAACAAGCTCTCCTCTATCCCTAACGAGATTGGGAGTTTATCTCAATTACAAACGCTAGATTTAAACAACAATAACCTCACCTCTATCCCAAAGGAGATTGGGGATTTAGCTCTATTAGAAGAGCTAAGATTATACAATAATCCTATTACTTATTACCCAGAGTGTTTAGATCGATTAACAAACACTAACATCTTTGTTAAAAACCACATCTTAATTGTCCATGAAATAATAAGATTTTTAGGAGGACATATTGCTCACCATCTATACAATAAAATATATGGACCTATAACTGAGTAGATTCCAATAAGCGATTCATCTAAATTTTATTTAATAGTTATTTAAAAATTGTTTTATATACTTTGAAATTCACTCAGTACAAAACAAGTATTCTCAATATTTTTATTTACAAAAAAAACATTAAAAAAAAATCTATATCGATCATTTCATAAAATTTTAGATAGTTAATATTGAGTTGTACAAAAATCAAAAGATTATATATACTAGCAACTCAATAGATTATTTAATATTTGGAGATAAAATGAGATACACTGGTCCTAAAAACCGAATAGCTAGAAAGTATGGCTGCAATATTTTTGGAAGAGCAAGAAATCCACTTCTTCACAAACCTAATCCTCCTGGAGTGCATGGTGCAAAAAGAAGAAAAAAATCTGATTTTGGCCATCAGCTAGAAGAAAAACAAAAGCTAAGAGCTGTTTATGGAATGATCACTAATAAACAATTAATTTTAACATATAAAAAAGCTGTTAAACAAGAAGGAAACTCTGCTCATAATTTCACACAGATGCTAGAGTGCAGACTTGATAACATTGTATATAGGTTAAAATTAGCACCTACTATCTTTGCAGCTCAGCAATTAATTTCTCATGGTCATATACGTGTAAATGATAAAAAAGTTGATATTAAGTCTTTTCAGGTAAAACAAGGCATGAAAGTTTCTTTAAAAGAGAAATCAAAAAAGATGAAAATAGTAATAGAAGCTCAAGAAAGCGCTAATGAAGTCCCTGAATATTTGACACTTGCAGATGATAAGTGCTCAGGAACATTGGGATCTATTCCTCTAGTTGAGCAAATCCCACTTCCTCTTTTAATCAACATACCTCTAGTTTGCGAATTCATAGCTCACTCAACTTAATATTCTTACAATAATTTATTGAGTAATAAAATTTTAAATTGCCAATCTTTTCTAAGATTGGCTTTTTTTTTATGTTAGCGATTTATCTCTAATATTTTTAAAAAAGTTAAGATCTGAAATTTCTTTTACTTTAAATATATAAGCAAAGAAAAAGGTTGATGTTAGATAGATGGTAGATATGATAAAAAAGCTATAGAATTTATCTAAAAAACTAGTTGGAAAAACAAAATCTTTATTCAGAAGAAAATAAATAGATGGATTTTTCATAAAATATCCTACCAAGATTGTAAGAATACTAGCTGATATCAAAGATATGGAAATTTTAAAGAATCTTTTATAAATATCTTTTTCATAAATTTTTATTAAATTTTCAGAAGTTCCAAATTTAGTAAATTTCTTTTTCAAATAATAATTTAAAATCAAAAAATTTAAAATAGCGCTGAGGGATGTTGCGATTGCAACGGAGGCTGATTTCATATGAAATACAAAAATGAAAACAGAGTTTAATAAAATATTTAAAAGAACTGATGATATGCTGGCGATTGTTGGAATTAAATATTCTTTTTTTGCATAAAAAGCCTGAGATATTATCATCACAAATGTTGCAAAAAGCAGCCCAATTGAGTAACCGAATAGTGAATAACTAGTATTTATAATAGCATCTAACTTAAAAGCGCCTCTTGCAAAAAGAAGATTGATTAAAGTTGGGCCAATTAATATTAGAGCAAAAGATGAGATGAGCATCAAAGAAAAACTTTTTAAAAAAGCGAGATTTAAAAACTTTTTAAAGTTTTGAAAATCATCTAATTTATATGCTCTAGCAAGTGGTGGTAAGATAGCAGAAGATATAGCAATGCCAAATAGAGCGAGTGGCAGCTGATATATCCTAATTGCATACCAAAGGTAAGCTGGGCCTGACTTTTCAGCAAAAATAGCAAAAGCAGCATCTAGAGCGCTATTTATTTGAACAGCCCCTATCCCTAAAATAGAGAGCATAATTGGTTTTACTAATTTTTTTATATCTGGAGTAAAAAGTTTAGGTTTTAAAATCTCTGATATTTTTAGATCTTTTGAAATAATTTTAAAACTAGAAAAAGCCGTTGCAAAATACTGAAAGAAAAAAGCAAAAACTATAGCTATAGCTAAAACATATACAAACTTTTCATCTATTAGGTTTCTAAAGGCAATACAAGAAAAAATCCAAGTGAGATTAAATGCCATGGGAGCAATAGATGGCAGGAAATAACTTCTATGGCACTGCAGAAACGAGCTATTTAAAGCATATAGACAAATAAAAATTAATCCAAAAAGCATGATCTGAGTAAGAGAGATTATTTCTTTATTGGAGGTGAACTTTGCAAACGTAAAAAGTGCTACTTGAGAAATAGTTATTAAAACAGCTAAAAATACGGCAACTGAAAAAAAGAGATCCCTATAAAAAAAGGAGGCTTTTTTTGAGCCCTCTAATCTTAGATTTTCATAGTGAGGGACAAAACCTGCTTGAAAAGATGCCTCTCCTATCAACCTTCTGAAAAGATTTGCAAATCTATAAGATACCATAAATGCAGCAATATGAGGACTTGCTCCAAAGAAAAACGCTGTTAAAACATCTCTTAGAAGACCTGATATTCTGCTAAAAAAGGTTCCTAAAAAAAAACTTTTAAAAGATTTTGTAATTGAATTGGATGTATCTATGCTCATAAAATACCTATGTATGTTATGATAGACTTTGGAAAAAATTAAAAAAAGCTAAAATTTATAGACTCGCTTAGAGATATTAATTAAAAAAAAATTAAAAAATTTTTTAATTAATATTTTTAGTTTTTAAGATGCTTTTTTAAAGATACTTAAAGTTACTTGGAATTCTTATGGAAAAAGAAAAAATTCTAGTTGGGGCTCATACATCTATTGCAGGCGGAGTTTTTAATGCTATTTATGAAGCAAATAGAATAGGGGCTAATACTTTTCAAATATTTACCGCAAATCAAAGACAGTGGAGCGCAAAACCTATATCTAAAGAAGATGCTAAAAAGTTCAAGCAAGCTAAATTTGATAATGGCATTAAAAAAGTAGTTTCTCACAACAGCTATTTAATAAATTTGGGATCTCCTAAAAAAGAGTCTTTAGAACTATCTAGAAAAACATTTTTAGAAGAGATAAAAAGATGCCACGCTTTAGAGATAGATTACTTGGTATTTCATCCAGGATCTGCTTTAACATCTACTGAAGAAGAGTGCTTAGATACAATATCAGAGTCTATCCTCTCTTTTGAGAGCGAAGTGAAAAAGGGAAAAACCAAACTTTTATTAGAGACAACAGCAGGCCAAGGATCAAATGTAGGATATAAATTTGAGCAAATAGATTACATAATCAAAAAAGTAAAACATAAAATTCCAATAGGGGTTTGTTTAGATACATGCCATATTTTTGCAGCAGGATACGATATTAGAACAAAAAAAGGTTTTGATAAGACTTTTGAAGAGTTCGATAGTGTAATTGGTTTGAAATATTTAAATGCTTTTCATGTAAATGATTCAAAAGCTGATTTTGAATCTAGAAAAGATAGACATGAATCTTTAGGCAAAGGTAAAATTGGAATAGATACTTTTAAGTTTTTAATGAAAGATAAAAGATTTCAAAACATTCCAAAAATATTAGAGACACCGATTGACGCTCTATGGTTAGAGGAAATAGAAATGTTAAAAAAATTTGCAGGGTAAAATGAGAACAAAAATTAAAAAGATTTTAAAATCAGATGAATCAATCCTTCAAAAAAAAATAAAAGTTTTTGGTTGGGTAAAAACAGTTAGAGATCAAAAAAGTTTTGCTTTCATCGAGATAAATGATGGATCTTCTCTAGCCAATTTACAAGGTGTAATAGATAGCACAAATGAAGATTTTAGAAAAATTATTGAAATCTCAATTGGCGCATCTATCTGTTTGGAAGGAGAGGTTGTAAAAAGCCCTGGTAAAAACCAGAAGTTTGAACTTAAGATAGAAAAAATTACAATTATTGGAAAATCTAAAGATGACTACCCTCTTCAGAAAAAAAGACACTCCTTTGAGTATCTTAGAACAATTTCTCACCTAAGATGTAGAACTAACACAGGCGGAGCTGTAACTAGAGTTAGAAGTTCTTTAATTTATCACTCCCACAAATTTTTTCAAGATAGAGACTTTTTAAATATTCAAACTCCAATAATTACTGCATCAGATACAGAAGGGGCTGGAGAGCTATTTAGAGTAACGACTTTATCTGATCTTAGAAAAGATCCAAAAGAGGACTTTTTCAAGAAACAAGCCTATCTTACGGTCTCTGGGCAGCTAAATGCTGAAGCTTTTGCACTCGGCATGACAGATGTTTATGTATTTTCTCCAACTTTTAGAGCAGAAAACTCTCATACATCACGCCATCTCGCTGAATTTTGGATGTTAGAGCCTGAATTTGCATTCGGAGACCTACACGATGATGTAAAACTTGCATCTGATTACATAAAATATATGGCAAAAGTTGCCTTAAATGAAAATGAAGATGACATAGCTTTTTTTGATAAGTTTGTTGAAAAAGGTCTGATAGAGAGATTAACCAATGTAGTTGAATCTCCTTTCGAGATTATTTCCTATAGTGATGCTATAAAAATCTTAGAAAAATCTACTAAAAAGTTTGAATTCCCCGTTAAATGGGGTTTGGATCTTCAGTCTGAACATGAAAGATACTTAACAGAAGAGCATTTTAAAAAGCCCGTTGTTGTAATTGATTATCCAAAAGAGATCAAAGCTTTTTATATGAAAGATAATAAAGATGGAAAAACAGTTGCAGCTATGGATATTTTAGTTCCAAAAATTGGAGAGATAGTAGGAGGCTCACAAAGAGAAGATGATTACGCACTATTAAAAAGTAAAATCAAAAATAAAGGTTTAGATCTAAATACCTACAAGTGGTATTTGGATTTAAGAGAGTATGGCTCAGCTCCACATGCTGGATTTGGAGTTGGTTTTGAAAGACTTGTTCAATTTATCACTGGAATGGAAAATATTAGAGATGTAATCCCCTTCTATAGAGCAGCGGGATCTTGTGATTTTTAATTTGTATTTAGAATAATAATATGCTAACAAAAAGAAAATAGGAAATAATAAAAATGAGCAATACACCTAGCGTTCCACCTCCTGGCAGTGGGAAGCCAAAGCCTGAGATTCCCAAGCCAAAAGTAAAGCCAAAAAATCTTGACCCTTTACCAAAGCCATTATCTGGAGATAGCTCATTAGAATACATGGGATTTCAGTTTTCTTCTGAAAAAGATTTAGAAACATTCAGAGCCAAATTTTTAGCCAACATGATGAATATGATGATGGCTCAAATGAAAAAGGAAAACGATCAGATGTTAAAAGCTATAAAAAAACTCAACCCTAATACTCCTCAGTAAAATTATTTTTATACTCTTTTAGATCTTTTTTGATCTTCTTGATCTTAGTGAAATCTATATGTTATAATATCTCTAAATTTAGAATAATTTATGATAGATCAAAATAATTTTTTAATATCCACAGAAGAGCTGAAAAGATTAGATAAGCTTTTATCTGAAAAATTCAAATCAAGCTCTAGAACCTATTTTCAATATCTTATTGAAAATGGCTCTGTCTTAGTTAATAACAAAAAAATTAAAAAAAGATTTATACCTAAAATTGGAGATGAAATAGAAATATTTTTTCAAGCGCTTCCTGACATATCACTTAAAGCTGAAAATATCCCTTTAGATATCCTCTATGAAGATGAATACATCATAGCAATAAATAAAAAAGCAAATATGGTTGTCCACCCAGCTGTAGGAAACTGGTCAAATACTTTTGTAAATGCCCTACTATATCACTGCAAAGATCTAATTTATGAAGATTCAGATATAAGACCTGGAATTGTACATAGGCTCGATAAAGATACAACAGGAGTACTACTCGCAGCTAAAACAATAAAAGCCCAGCAAAATTTAATAGAGCAATTTAAAAATAGAGAAATTAAAAAAAAGTATTTAGCAATAACTATAAATAAACCAAAAAATCAAATTCTATCAGCCCCAATTGCAAGACATAAAATAAAAAGAAAAGAGATGACTATAGTAGAAACTGGAAAAGAAGCTATAACTAAAATCGAAGTTTTAAAATCAAATGATAAAATATCATTGATTGAAGCAACTCCTAAAACAGGCAGAACCCACCAAATAAGAGTTCATTTAAAACATCTTTTATGTCCCATACTTGGCGATGAGACCT
>SDBV01009275.1_pt1 | contig 13109 bp, 7 predicted proteins | sample 2277081 | NCBI WGS metagenome assembly SDBV01 (sample SAMN10402039, study PRJNA504765) | marine sediment metagenome | isolation source: marine sediment core GS10_PC15, 223 cmbsf | place: Arctic Ocean: Southern Knipovich Ridge | collected 2010
TAACGCCGGCAGGGGGTCCTCCACCAGCCACCGGACCAATTCACCGTCGGCCTTATGCAGGCTCACCAAGTCGGGGGTGTTGATGCTGGAACGGAGCTGAACGTAGTGGGCAAAATCGGGAGCGAAGGTGAGGGAGTTCCATCCGCCTGGCGCGGTCAGCCGCTGCAGGCCCTGGGCGTACCCGGCCTCCCCGTAGACGGAACGGCCAGGGCCTCGGGGAGTCCCGCTGCCGTCAAACCCCACTCGGTAGACGTGCTGTTCAACCATACCATCCCTCTTGCCGGTGAAGTAGACCGCCTGCCCCTCTTCGTCAACCGCCAGGATCTGCGTGACTTCCCAGTCGCCGGAGGTGAGTGCCGTGACCGGGCGGCCGCCATTGTCATGCAGGTAAATGTGCCGGTAGCCGCTGGCCTCGGTGGTCCAGATGAAGCCGCTGCCGTCCTCAAGGAAGTACAGGTCGTCGGTCACGTCCACCCAGGCCGGGTCGGTCTGGTCGGCTGCGACGGTTATCTTGCCGTTGCGGGTGTCGGCCAGGACCAGCTCCAGGGCCTGCTGCCGCCGGTCCAGACGATAGAAGGCCGCCTGACCCTCCCTGCCCGTCCAGTACAGGCGGGGGATGTAGATGTCCGTTTCGGAACCCAGGTCCATCCATTTCGTGCGGCCCCTATTCACGTTCACCACGCCCATCTGCACCAGGCTGTTGCGCTCGCCCACCTTGGGGTAGCGAATTATCGTCAACTCAGGGTATTGACCCAGCTCATCCTTAAGGACATAGGTGCGCAGATGTGCCTTGTCGAAGCGCAAGTAGAGGATGTACTTGCTGTCGGGCGACCACTCGTAGGCCCGGGTGAGGGAGAACTCCTCCTCATACAGCCAGTCGGCCTGGCCGTTGATGATGTCGTCGCTGCCGTCCTTGGTGAGCTGCCTGGTACGGCCCTTGTCGATATCGAACACATACAGGTCGTTGGCCATGACGTAGGCCACCATGCGACTGTCGGGCGAGAAGGTGGCGTTGGACTGGGGCGCGGCTCGCTCGGCCAGGCGGCGGGTGGTGCCGGTCTGTAGGTCGTGCAGGTAATAGATCGCCTCCCTCGACCGCCGCCAGATGCGCCGCTCACTACTGGCGATCAGCAGCCACCGCTCGTCGGGTGAGAGTTGCCAGCTGCCGATGGAAATGGGCTTGCCCTCATCCCCGGTCGGGAGGGCGCTGCTGTCAAGAAAGACGCTCTCTTCGCCGCTGGCCGTCTCATGCCGCATGATGGAAGTGACGCCGTCCTCCTTCTCCGTGGTGAGGTAGGCCGCGCCTTCCTCCACCCAGGCGCTTATGTTGAATGACTCGCCGGAGTAGGTCCGGTTGAGGAAGATGTCCTCGAGGGTGAGCTGCTGGCCCAGCAGGGCACCGAGCAGCAGGGGCAGGATTAGCAGCGGGCGGGTGAGCTTTTTCATGGCCTTGGTCCTTGTCTCTAGTGAATACAATTGCTGAAAGGTACGGCCTACCCACCGGCGCTGTCAAAGCTGAACCCCGGAGGACAGGAGACACGCTGTGGATCGGCCTCAAAAGCGGGACCGAGAAAACGCAATAAAACCCGGCCCGAATCCCGCACATATAAGGGCCGGTGGATTAATATTACATTATTATTGGTATGTTAGAGAAGATATCACAAGGAACTTAAAATCCCCAGCTCGATAAGAGCGCGCGGGGCCTCGGCGTCCTCGCTACGCTACGGACAGGTAGCCTAGCCCCGACGTAGCCCTCAGGTCGCAGCCTAAGCCTTGACGTAGCCGTCTACGGCGAGTCCGGGCGAGGCCGTCTGCGGCCATTCCGTCGAGCCACCGCTTCCTCATGATGAGTTCTCCTTATCTTTTCCCGGAGGGATCCCTATGGGATAAGCTATCCTGGGAAATTCGCATTGCAAATGGTACAGTTTTTGAGGGGAAGGTCGTGACAAATAGGTCATCACCCAATTCCAACCCCTGTGTCTGTCACCTGAAAGTACTTTTCAAAGAACTACTAAATATAGTTAAATTGATTCCATGAAGTTGGCCGTAACTGGAAAAGGAGGCACCGGGAAGACAACGATTGCAGGTATGTTAGCACATTACTTTAACAATGACGGCTATCAGGTGCTTGCGGTAGATGCTGATACTGATGCCAATTTAGCATCAGCAATCGGTATACCATATGAACAAGCTATGTCAATTGTACCAATTTCAGCACAGCGCGAATTGATTAAGGAAAAAACTGGTGCAAATCCCAGACAATTTGGGCAACTGTTCAAAATGAATCCAACGGTGAGTGACATTCCTGACAGGTTCTGTATTGATTTTCGTGAAATACGATTACTCGTAATGGGGGGTGTAAGAAAAGGGGGTAGCGGTTGTGCTTGTTCTGAGAACGTCCTACTGAAAAGCCTGTTATCCGAAATTATTCTCAAACGAAAAGAAGTAGTCATTGTCGATATGGAAGCGGGAATCGAACATCTGGGGAGGGCTACTGCTGAAGCAATTGATAAAATGTTAATAATTGTAGAACCCGGTACCCGTAGTATTAATACTGCTAAATTGATTATGAAATATGCCAGAGACATTGGGGTTCACCATTTTGGAATTATCGGCAATAAGATCCAGACTGAGCGGCAAAAAACACGGATTAGTGAACAATTACCTCCAAATCTTATCCTGGGAATGATTTCCTATCACGACATTATTTATGATGCCGATTCATTAGGAAAACCTTTATTTGAATTAATAGATGATAATTTAAAAACAGAATTTAATGAAATCTATCAAAGCATTAACTCCAACCAATCCAATATGTAGCGTGACTATTTCACCTAAAATTGTACCACTAAATCCTTTATAGTCATCGCATACATCGCAATCGATTATACCCCTTAGGTTGGAAATAGAGGAAAAGGAGAATACTCGATGTCATTTAATCCTCAATGTATCGCCACGGGAATCGGGAGTTTCCCCCATACAGATGCAGGAGCTGCCTGTGATGTAATCCTGAGTACTACCCCAGAAGTACCTGCTTGGCCTCAATTAGCAAAAATTGATTTCCGTGAACAGATGGAAATTCAATACAGTGAAGGGTTGCCTTGTATTGTTCTTGATGAAACCAAGCATCGAATATACTTCAATACAAGTGGGGATTACACGTGTGATCTAGAAAGATTCTATGAAAATTACGTAGACAATAATCTGGACTATTTTAAAATTTCTTCTGAGTTTGCTCGTGGCCTTTATGAAATGGGAAAAATACTATCAAAGACTAAGCTATCCTCTATACAGTATATTAAATCTCATGTTACAGGACCCATTACCTTTGGCTTGAGCGTTGTTGACGAGAATAAAAGGGCAATTTACTATGATGAAATATTTCGGGATGTGGTTGTAAAAGGAATAACTATGAAGACACGGTGGCTGCTGAGAAAGTTAAAATCCTTGGGATATAGTCAGATATGCTTTATCGATGAGCCAATTTTATCTGCTTTTGGCTCTGCCACGTATGTGAGCGTTCAACGGTCAGATGTTGTAGATTATTTAGGAGAAGTTATCGAGGCAATTCATGAAGAGGGTGCTCTGGCCGGCATCCATTGTTGTGGTAATACTGAATGGACGATCCTAATAGATGCAGGAGTTGATATTATTAGTTTCGATGCCTACGAATTTGGAGAGACCATTGGTTACTATCCTAAACAGACTAAGGAATTCCTGGAGAAAGAGGGCGCAATTGCTTGGGGAATCGTTCCTACTTCGGAAAAGATCAATCAGGAAACGTCAGAATCTTTAGTTATGCAATTAGAGAATAAAATTGGTAGTTTGGCAAATAAAGGAATAGATAAAGCGTTAATATGGGAAAGGTGTCTAGTCACACCAAGTTGTGGCACAGGTTCCCTGTCTGTTGAATTATCCGAAAAAGTCTTTAAGCAATTATCTAAGGTGAGTAGCGCTCTTAGAGAAAAGTTTCACTCTTAGCAAAGTTCCTTACTTATTTAGGTGAATGGATAAAGGGGAACAAGCCCATTATAACAGAGGAGCATCAAATGCCTGATAATCATCTAGTGGCTGTAAACTGGGAGATATAATAAGGCAAATAACATGAATGAGCACAATACCCAAAACAGTATAGAAACTGTCTGGGAGCGTTCAGAACTGCAAAAACCTCGGTGCAGGTTTGGCGAAGAAGGGCTCTGTTGTCAGATGTGTTTTATGGGGCCTTGCCGAATAAATCCTTCGGGAAAAAAATTCCAAAAAGGAGTTTGTGGTGCTTCTGCTGAAATAATTGTTGCCAGGAATTTCGCCAGGATGATTGCCGGCGGGGCCGCTGCTCACTCTGATCATGGACGACATGTGGCTAAAACACTTCTCATAGCCGCAACATCCCCAGATTCAGGATATTCAATTAAGGATGTTAATAAGCTCAAAAAAGTAGCCCGGGTCATGGGTGTACCAGTCAAAGACAGATCAAAAGAAGAAATCGCCCTTGAGGTAGCCCAAAGAGCCCTGGATCAATTCGGCAGGCAGGAGGGCGAAATTCCCTTTATCAAGCTTGCACCTGAAGCGAGACAGACTCTATGGCGGCGGTTAGATGTTGTACCGCGGGGCATCGATCGGGAGATTGTTGAGATGATGCACCGAACGACAATGGGAGTGGATCAGGATTATCGAAATATCCTCCTTCATGGTGCCAGGACAGCTCTGGCTGATGGATGGGGCGGCTCCATGATTGCCACTGAACTGCAGGATATACTTTTCGGTAATCCCTCGCCCATTCGCGGGCAGGTAAACCTCGGTGTCCTTTCCGAGACGGATGTCAACATTATTCTCCATGGACATGAGCCGATGCTTTCTGAAATGCTTGTCCTGGCAGCTCAAGATAAGGAACTGATTGATCTGGCAAAATCCCACGGTGCTAACGGAATCAATCTGGCAGGCATCTGCTGTACAGCTAATGAGATTCTTCTGCGCCACGGTCTGCCTATCGCTGGAAATATTCTGCAGCAGGAATTGGCTATCAATACCGGCGCGGTAGACGCCATGATTGTCGATGTCCAATGTATTATGCCATCCTTACCAGAAATATGCAAATGTTACCATACACACCTTGTTACTACATCATCTAAAGGAAAGATAGAGGGAGCCAAGCATATTGAATTTTCAGAAAAAAATGCTCTCCAATCTGCTAAAGAGATCATTAGAGAAGCTATCTTGAATTTTCCTAACCGCGGCAATGTGGATATTCCCGAAGAAAAAATGGATCTGATTGCCGGGTTCAGCCATGAGGCAATTACTTACATGCTGGGTGGAAGGTTTCGAGGCTCGTATGTACCCCTTAACGATAACATCATCAATGGCCGAATCAAAGGAGTAGCGGGCGTTGTTGGCTGTTGCAATCCTAAAGTGCCTTATGATCAAGGACATATCGGTCTGGTAGAGGAACTCATTGCAAATGATATTTTAGTCGTACAGACAGGGTGTTCAGCTATTGCCTGTGCCAAAGCGGGATTTCTCCAACCGGAATCCGCCGATAAATATGCGGGCAAAGGACTGGCCGAGGTATGCAGAGCCGTAGGCATGCCGCCGGTGCTGCATTCGGGCTCTTGTGTAGACAACAGTCGCATATTGATCGCGTTATCCGAGATGGTGAAAATCGGTGGTTTGGGCAGTGATATCAGTGAACTCCCGGTTGCCGGCGCTGCGCCAGAATGGATGAGCGAAAAAGCAATCACTATCGGTCACTATTTTGTGGCTTCCGGGGTGTTTACCGTTTTTGGGGTTGGACTTCCTGTGCAAGGAAGTGAAAAAATATGCCGCTATCTCTTTGAAGAGATTGAATCCCTTTTTGGTGGTAGGTGGGCCGTTGAGCCCGATATCGGCAAGATGGCAGGCTTAATCATTGACCATATCGACAAGAAACGGGAAAAACTAGGGATCAGCAAGGGCAAAAAGCGGGTACTATATGATATGCAAATGAGAAGAGAACTGGACGGTGGACAGGTAGGGTAACACTATGTCAAAGCTTATCGCATCAAAAGCCATTCGTGGAGCCCACAAACTAGTTACTCGTGCGGAGAAGGAACTTGCCCTGGCAATTGAGGAAAAAGGTCCTCAGACCAAAGTTGAATTCCCCAATACAGGGTATTACCTCCCCATCTCTTACGGGATATTAGGGATGAAAATCGAGACACTCGAAGGGCTTAAGGATCTATTACAAGAAGCTAGAGCATTGCTCCCACCCATCCCAGACGAGAGACTATGGCTTCCATATCTGGGGCATACACTCGACGCCGGCATGGCAACATTATTTGCTGATGAAACTATTGAGGCTATTAAATATACTCAGAACCCTCTTCCCTACTTGGCAGAACCCAATCCTCGGGATGGTCATCTATGGCTTGGGGCTGCTGGCGATGTGATAATGAGAGAACGCGGTATTGAATTTGTGGATGGAACCGCCCCTGGATTTGCCGCCTGTGTCGGTCACTGCCCTTCGAACGAGATTGCGGTAAAAATTGCTCGCGAACTACAGGAAAAAAACCTCTACGTTTTTATGGCGGCAGATACCAATGGAAAATCAATGGCCAGGCAATTGCAGGAGGAAGGGGTCCAGATGGGCTGGGATACCCGCCTCGTCCCGTTTGGTGACGATGTCACAGCTTGCATTCACGCCTTGGGTTTTTCAACAAGAGTTGCCCTTTCTTTTGGCGGCGCCAGGCCGGGAGACTTTCAAAATATCCTGCGCTATAACAAGGACCGGGTATTTGCCTTCATCCTGGCCTTCGGACCCGTTGATGATGAAAAACACGCCCAGGCAGCAGGGGCGATTAACTATGGTTTTCCTACGATAGCCGACACTGATATTGACCAGATCCTTCCTACCGGCATCTGCACTTATGAGCACGTTGTTTCCCCGGTTGCCCATGACAGTATCGTGGCCAAAGCGATTGAGGTGAGGGGCTTGAAGATTTCTATCACCAAAGTCCCTATTCCTGTCCCCTTCGGTCCTGCATTTCAAGGAGAACGAATACGTAAAGATGATATGTATGTGGAACTTGCAGGGCAGTTGGCGCCTGGCTTTGAATACCTGACATCAAAAGAGTTGAAAGAGGTAGAAGATGGTAAAATAGAAGTGATAGGGCCGGAAATCGATGAGGTGGAAGAAGGCTCACGACTTCCTCTTGGTATCTGGGTCGAGGTTGCCGGGCGCAAAATGCAGCTTGATTTTGAACCCATCCTGGAACGTCAGATCCACGACCTGGTTAACTGTGCTCAAGGCATCTTTCACATGGGACAGCGCGATATCAATTGGGTTCGCATCGGGAAAGAGGCCAAGCAGAAGGGCTTCAAGTTCGAGCACTTCGGCTCCATCCTGCATGCCAAGCTGCATGCCGAGTACGGAAAAATTGTAGATAAGGTACAAATAGCTATCTATACCAGGGAAGATGATGTCAAGAAGCGTCTGCCGCTAGTTCGGGACGTGTATCAACAAAGAGACGCCCGCATAGCGGATATGACCGACGAGTCGGTGGATACCTTTTACTCCTGTGCCCTGTGTCAGTCCTTTGCTCCGAATCATATCTGTATCATTACACCTGAGCGTTCCGGACTTTGTGGTGCTTACAACTGGCTGGACGGAAAGGCGGCCTTCCAGATAAGTCCTACCGGACCTAACCAGCCCGTGAAAAAAGGCCGAGTGATTGATCCTGTAAAAGGACAATGGCAAGACGTTAATGATTTTGTCTATCACAGCTCCCATAAGACTTTGGAAGTCTTTAATGCTTATAGCATCATTGAACACCCCATGACTTCCTGCGGCTGCTTTGAGTGCATCTCATGCGTGTTGCCTGCCTGTAATGGAATTATGATTGTTTATCGGGATTATGTCGGGATGACTCCCTGCGGCATGAAATTTTCTACGTTAGCCGGAATGGTTGGTGGAGGAGTGCAGACACCGGGATTTATCGGTCATAGCAAACATTATATCGGCAGTAATAAATTTATCAAGGCTGAAGGTGGCGCCAAACGCATTGTATGGATGAATCACGACCTGAAAGAAGAAATGGAGTTAATACTTCGAAACATTGGTGAAAAGGAAGGCATTGAAAATTTTATTTCTATGATTGCAGACGAAACAGTGGCAGAGACTGAAGAGGAAGTTTTAGCATATATTACAGAAAACAATCATCCCGCCCCTTCGATGCCCCCCCTGTTTTAATCACCTGTTATGAAAATTATAGCAATTACCGGCAAAGGAGGCACGGGCAAGACTACGATTGCCGCATTCGTCATTCGTTGGCTGAGCGAGAATGTATCTAAATCGATACTGGCTGTTGATGCCGATTCGAATGTCAATTTGAACGACCTGCTCGGCGTAGAATCGAAGGAGACCATTGGTGGAATCAGGGAAGAAATGAAGTCTATGGTCAGCAATCTTCCGGGAGGAATGACAAAGCAGCAGTTTCTGGAGTATAAAATACAATCCAGTCTCATCGAAACACCGGATTTTGATCTCATAGCAATGGGGCGTCCCGAAGGGCCGGGGTGCTATTGCTATGCCAATAATCTGCTTCGGGATATACTGAAGGGCTTGAGCGAAAGCTATGACTTTGTGATAATTGATAATGAAGCCGGGATGGAGCATTTAAGCCGGCGCACAGTACAGGATATTGATTATCTACTGGTGCTCTCTGATCCATCCATAAGAGGAATCAAGACAGCGGGGAGAATCAGCAGACTTATGCAGGAGCTTAAGACCAGAGTAAAAGAGCAATATCTAATACTGAATCGCTTACATGGTTCACCTTCGGAGCCGATGATAAATGCTATAAAAGATGAAAGACTGACACTATTGTTTTCAATTCCAGAGGATAAAGATCTCCTGAAAATGGATCAAAAGGGTATTTCGATTTGGCCCGATTTGTTCGATTCTCATGTCTATCATGCTGTAGAACAGTTAATGATGAAACTTGATGTCGCAGGGGCCAGCAAAGAGTTATTGAAAACATGAATATCGAAATTCCCAGAGAAACCAGTACTGGAAAGATTGTCGAGGTTACTATTGGCGCAACCTCTGACCAGGGAGGTACACGATCTCGAGCCATTACTATTGGCGGCAGTGATGCTCTGCCCTTTCATTTCTTTGAAGGTGAGCATCCTAATCGGCAAGTGGTGGCGATGGAAGTATTTGACAAGATTCCGAAAATATATCCAGACTCGCTGATGGAATATTATCGGGATGTGATCGACAATCCGGGAGAAATGGCAAAGCGATGTGTTGAGGAGTATGGAGCGGAACTAATCAGTGTGCGACTCGAAGGTACCCACCCCGAAAAGGGGAATAAAAGTGCGGCTGAAGCAGCAGAGATCGTCAAGGAAGTGCTGGGAAGTGTAGCTGTACCTCTCATCATCACAGGCCATAGCCATTTTGAAAAAATTAATGAAGTCATGAAAAAAGTGTGTGAAATAGCCGCAGGTGAAAATTGTCTAATAAATTACGTGGAAACGGATAATTACAAAACTATCGCTGCTGCCTGTATTGCTTATGGACACACACTCGTGGCTCAATCGCCAATCGATGTCAATCTTGCAAAACAACTGAATATTCTGCTGACAGATATGAACTATCCTCCGGAAAAAATCGTGATGGACCCTTTAACAAGTACACTTGGATACGGCCTGGAGTATACTTACTCTATCATGGAGCGAATCCGGATGGATGGTCTGTCTGGCGATAATATGTTGGCTTTTCCGATGCTGATTAATCCCGGATATGAAAGTACTGCCGTTAAAGAGGCCATCGCACCAGAACGAGAATTTCCCGAATGGGGCAGTCCAGAAATGCGTGTTGCCTATTGGGAAATAGCTACCGCGATGAGCCTATTAGTGACGGGAGCTGAAATACTCATTATGTATCATCCGAAAGCAGTCCAGGTTGTAAAACAGAAGATTAAGGAAATGTTTGATTCCGGGAATTTGGAGTAATTATGGCATTATCGGGATTAGACATATTTAAACTGCTGCCAAAAACCAACTGCGGTGATTGTGGTGTTCCTACCTGTATGGCGTTCGCTATGAGGCTGGCCCAGAAAATAACTGAGTTAAGCGAATGTCCTCATGCTTCTGAAGAAGCTAAAGCAACCTTAGGGGCAGCAAGTGAACCTCCTATTCGGTTAGTAAAAATTGGAGGGGCAAGGCCTTTAGAGATGGGAGATGAGACGGTTCTGTTCCGCCATGAAAAAACATTCTGCCATCAAACAGGAATTGCGATTCAATTATCTACAGCTGAAGAGGAAGAACAACTCCTCAATAAAATAAAAGTAATTGATACTCATAGTTTAACTCGTGTTGGAGAAGACTTAACAGTTGATCTGTTCTTTATTTCTCACGACTCGGATGATAAAGATAATTTCTTAAAAACAATTAATCTGGTGAGAGAATATTCATCCAAAGGAATTATTCTGGATTGTTCTGACCGTGATCTGTTAAGACCTGGTCTGGAACTGATCAAGGAAAACCGGCCCGCCATCCTGTTACGAAAAGAACTTACTGACAGTGACGTTGAATTGGCCGGCTCATACGCCGCCAGCCTTATAATATCCGCCCGTACTCTTGACGACCTGGCAAGGCAATCGGAAAAAGCGAAAGCCGGAGGAGTGAAGAATGTAATCTTGAATATGGAATCCAATAATATTGGCCATCAATTACAATACAACACGATTTTGCGGCGATCTGCACTGAGGAATTATTTTAAACCCTTTGGTTATCCAATCTTTACCTATATTCATAATGATAACGAATATGATTTGTTGGCAAACTCCTCCCTGGGAATATGCAAGTATAGTTCCATTATCGTATTGCCGAAATATGATAAAGCGATGTTGTATACCTTATTTACTCTGCGGCAAAATATTTATACCGATCCACAAAAGCCCATTCAAGTTGAACCTAAAGTCTATTCAATTGGAGATCCAACTCCAGAGTCTCCCGTGTTCGTTACCACCAATTTTTCTTTGACTTATTTCATGGTTTCAGGAGAAATTGAGAATTCAGGGATTTCAGCCCATCTTGTTATCACGGATTGTGAAGGTCAGTCTGTGCTTACAGCCTGGGCATCTGGAAAATTTGATGGGGAAACAGTTTCTAACTTTATCAAAGAAATTAATTTAGAACAACAAGTAAAAACCAGAAAACTTGTTATCCCGGGTTATGTTTCACAGATAAGCGGGGAATTAGAGGAAAACCTGCCTGGCTGGGAAATTATTGTAGGATGTCAAGAAGCATCCGATATACCAACCTTTATAAAAAATGTGGATTTAACATAGAGATTTAAGATGCACTACTTTTTAGTGTTGTAAAGAAACAATCTTATTAATCCATACCGTGAGCAATTGAGTGAGTAACGGAAAACAAAAAGAAATATTTACCGTCAGATTCCTGCCTTTTGAGACAGATATTGATATTGAATCTGGCACAAATGCCCTGGATGCTATTAGAAAAGCTGACCTTCCTCTAAATACAACCTGTGGTGGAAAAGGTACCTGTGGCGACTGTATTATTCAAATCTTAGAAGGAACTTATCAGAGCAAACCATCGGCAGCACTCCCACAACAACTTCTTAAGAAAGGATATGCATTAGCCTGTCTTACTGAAGTTCACGATAATCTTACAATTCAGTTGCCTCAATACCAACAACTCTCAATCAGGGGAATTGTAGATTCCCAATATTTTGAAAATAACAAAGACAACATTTCAGGTATTTATAAAATTAATCCTCGGATAAAAATACTAGATCTGAAAATTCCTACTCCTACCATAGATGATAACTACAGTGATTTAAAAAGACTTCAACAGGAAATACAAAATAGGCTTCAAATAGAAAATGTGAATTGTGATTATTCAGTGTTGAAAATATTGGCTAATACCGTTCGTGAAAAACAGGGTCATATTAATGCTGTAGTATTCGAAAATGAAGGAAATTGGACAGTAATTAGGGTCGAACCATACATTGCAGACAAAAGTATCTACGGGATTTCTTGTGATATCGGGACAACCACCGTGGCTTTGAATTTGGTCGATTTAAAAAATGGAAAAATACTAAGTACGGCGTCTGATTATAATCAGCAAATAAAATGTGGTGAAGATATTATTTCAAGAATCAATTATTCTCAAAGACCTGGACGGCTACAAGAACTTTATGAACTCATTATCAGAACGATCAACAATCTCATTATAAAGGTCACCGAAACTGCACTGATATCACCTACTGATATATATTACATCTCAATATCTGGTAACACGACAATGATTCAGCTATTCCTGGATCTCGAACCTCACTATATCCGTGAAGAACCGTATGTTCCTACGATGAATCAGGTTCCAATAATATTATCTCGTGATCTAGGATTAAAAACAAATCCTGACGGGAGAGTGTACTGTGCTCCAGCTGTTGGAAGCTATGTAGGAGGTGACATTACAGCAGGATTACTCTGCACACCTATTCTAAAGAGCACAGAGAAGATTTCTCTATTTATCGACGTGGGTACCAATGGAGAGATAGTTGTGGGAAATCAAGAGTGGCTTATGACATGCGCCTGCTCCGCGGGTCCTGCTTTTGAAGGCAGTGGAACCAAATGCGGTATGCCTGCATCTGAAGGTGCTATTGAACGGTTCAAAATAAAGGATAACGGTGAGGTGGAATATAAGGTTATTAATGATAGCAAGCCGAAAGGATTGTGTGGATCAGGACTCGTTGATATTTTAGCGGAACTATTCATAAATGATTATATCGATCATAATGGTAAGTTCAATATAGAGAAAGAAGATCCAAGAATCATTGAAGATGAAAGTGGTAGGAGATTTCTTGTTGAAAAGGGAAAGAATTGTTATTGGGGTAAAGATATCCTACTCACTGAAAATGATATTTCAACCCTTATCCGCTCGAAAGGAGCGATTTTCTCAGGCTGTTCATTACTGCTTAAGAATGTGGGAATTACTTTCGATGAGATTGATGCCTTTTACATTGCTGGTGGATTCGGTAGATATTTGACTATTGAAAATGCAATCCGTATTGGCCTTCTTCCAGATATTGAGCGAAACAAATTTCA
>SDBV01009276.1_pt1 | contig 13109 bp, 9 predicted proteins | sample 2277081 | NCBI WGS metagenome assembly SDBV01 (sample SAMN10402039, study PRJNA504765) | marine sediment metagenome | isolation source: marine sediment core GS10_PC15, 223 cmbsf | place: Arctic Ocean: Southern Knipovich Ridge | collected 2010
ATTCAATAATGTTAATATTCACCCGTCAGAACTGCTAAATGCTTTGCCGGCAAATACTTATATGTGCATGGCGGCGTATTTTAGCTACAGCTCTCAAGTAAAAATGTATTCATTTTTTTCTCCACCACGACCCGATTCTACTGAATTGTTAGCTTACGTATGGGAATCCAGGCTAGACAGGAGCAATAAGACATGAAGGGTATTATCCTTGCCGGTGGATATGGAACTCGCTTATATCCCGTAACATTAGCTCTTTGTAAGCAGCTTTTGCCTGTTTATGACAAGCCAATGATATACTATCCTCTTTCCATATTGATGCTTTCGGGAATCAAGGAAATTATGATAATTTCAACCCCTCAAGATCTTCCTCGCTTTCGAGAAATGTTGGGAAACGGGGAACGCATAGGCTTGTCGTTTTGGTATGAAGAACAGGTAGTGCCACAAGGATTAGCGGAAGCTTTTCTTATAGGCGAAAAATTTATCGGCAAAGATAGCGTCTGCCTTATTTTGGGCGACAATATTTTTTATGGCCATGACCTACCGTGTATGCTAAGAGAATCAGCCAAACTAGATCAAGGCGCTATCATTTTTGCATATTACGTAAAGGATCCAGAGAGATATGGAGTTGTAGAGTTTGACGAGGAAATGAATGCCATATCTATCGAAGAAAAGCCCAAGAAGCCAAAATCAAATTACGCAGTTGTTGGGCTTTATTACTATGACAATCAAGTAGTCGATATTGCCAAGTCATTAGCGCCTTCTCCGCGAGGAGAGTTGGAAATCACGGATGTGAACGCAGCTTATTTGAATAGAAATGTCTTAAAAGTAAGAATAATGGGCAGGGGTTTTGCTTGGCTTGATACCGGGACGCATACGTCGCTTGTTGACGCTACTCAGTATGTTAAGACAATCGAAGAAAGGCAGGGACTTAAGATTGCGTGCATTGAGGAAATTGCCTACAGAATGGGATATATTGGTAACAAAGAGTTAGTGAAACTTGCGGAGCCGCTATTAAAATCTGGCTATGGACAATATCTTATGGAACTAACTAGGATATGAGAGGTAGAATTCACTGTGGCATTTATTAAAGGGAAAATAGCCGGCGTTCTGATTATTCCATTGAATAAGCACGTCGATGAGCGCGGTTTTTTAATAGAGACTATTCGAATCGATAGATTGCCATCTGATCTAAGACCAGCTATGAGTTATGTATCCTGTACCGAGCCAGGAGTTGCTCGAGGACCGCATGAGCATAGAGATCAAACCGATATTTTCTCTTTTATAGGGCCGGGCAATTTCAAGGTATATCTTTGGGACAACAGGAAAGAAAGTGATACGGTAAGCGTTCGCATGACCTTATTCGCTGGTCAGGATAGTCCGAAAACTCTGGTAGTGCCTCCTGGGGTCGTGCACGCATACCGGAATATTTCCAAAATAGATAGGGGTTGGGTATTCAATTATCCTGATAAGCTCTATGCTGGATGGGAAAAGAAAGAAGAAGTAGATGAGATTCGGCACGAATATACCAAAGACCAATTTTTTCAGGATTTTATAGCAAAATGATTTGGCTGATTGGCAATAAAGGCATGTTAGGCTCGGAAGTCGAATTGCTTATTAGTAAACGAGAGATGCCGTTCGTTACCACAGATGTTGAAGTTGATATCGTTGATAGAAATCACATCGCTTCGTTCGTTAGTACGGAATTGCCAAAAGGCGCGGATTGGATCATCAACTGCTCCGGCTATACGGCAGTGGACAGAGCAGAGGATGAAAGGCATGCCGCCTTCAATATCAATGCAGTTGGTGTGCTGAACATCGCCGAAACAGCAAAACAGATTGGAGCGACGCTAGTTCATATCTCAACGGACTATGTTTTTAGCGGGAAAAAAGACACTGAATACACAGAAGAGGATGTCCCTGATCCGCAGGGCATTTATGCACAAAGTAAATTCGAGGGAGACCAAAATGTAATCAGAAATCTATCCAAATACTATATTCTGCGAACTTCATGGCTATACGGTTTAAACGGCAGCAATTTTGTTAAAACCATGCTTAAATTATTCGATGAGCGAGAAATAGTCAGAGTTGTAGCTGATCAACATGGAAGTCCTACTTATGCAAAAAACCTTGCAGAAGTCATTTTGAATATACTGGATAGCAAAACGCCAAGATACGGCATTTACAATTACTCAAACGAAGGGAAAACCACTTGGCATGAATTCGCAAAAGAAATATATGCTCAAGCAGATAAGAGATGTCTAATTAGCAAGGTTGTTAAAATTGTGGCGATAGCTTCTGATGAATATCCAACAAAATCAAAACGCCCGGGAAACTCATACCTCTCAAAACAGAAAATAGTAAATACTTTTAGCATATCTATACCGAGATGGCAGGATGCTCTAAGCGATTTTTTTTCAGATTTTACTAGCCCCTGCGGAAGTGATGCATAGGGAACAAAACTATTGCTGCAGAATTATTGCGCTACTTTACTAGCCCACACACACTCTTGTATGCGGGACTATGCGTGCTGACACGAAATGCTGCGCGATCGAATCCTTAAGTACTATGATCCCATAGCGTTGTGATATTATTCAGCGTATGCAGACTACTCATTTCACCGCAGTTCTTGCAGCTCACCCGACTTCTTTCAACGATAGAGAATCTTGCGAATATATAGCCGTATACTAAAGCCTTGTGCTGAAAAACTGTGAGTTGTGTTTTACGGTATTCAACATGGTCCTTTGGGAATTATATTTCTAGATGATGAATATATGGATAGACTTGGCAAATGCGCCACACGTTGTGTTTTTTGCGCCTATCATTCAGAAGCTGAATGGTATGGGCCATAATTTGTTTATAACGCTTCGGAATTTCAATAAAACTATCGAACTATCTAGAGAATTTGGCTTAATAGGAAAAAAAATCGGTAGGCATGGTGGAAAATATACTATAATGAAAATGCTTAATTTGCTGGCTAGATCTTTTGAATTGTGCGAGTTTGGCTTTAATAAAAATATTGACATATCCGTCAGTCATAACTCTTACACACATACTATTGCTGGCAGGCTAATAGGTTCAAAAGTTATCACAATTATGGACTATGAAGGTCAACCAGCCAACCATATCGGATTTAGGATGGCTCATAAAATAATTGTTCCAGAAAGCTTTCCTGATGCGTATCTAGTTAAATTCGGTGCGCAAAGAAAGAATATTTATAAATATGCTGGTTTCAAAGAACAAGTCTATTTGTCAGACTTTGTTCCTGAGCAAGGTTTTGAAAATTCTTTAAGATGTATTTGTGGTTTGGCTGAAAATTGGTGCATCGATAATGAAATATTAGTCACAGTAAGAACGCCCGCATCAATTGCTGCATATCATCATTTTAAGAATTCTATCTATATAGCATTGCTTGATATGCTAAATAATAAAAACGATATTACCACAATTGTATTGCCCAGAACTTACGAACAAGAAAAACACATTAAAAGTAACTTTAAGCGCTTAAAGGTACCCCAAAAAGTGCTTTCTGGCACAAATTTGGTATATTATTCGGACGTGGTAATTAGTGCAGGAGGTACAATGAATAGGGAAGCTGCTGTATTAGGCACTCCTGTTTTTACTATTTTTGGAGGCGATCTTCCTGCGGTAGATAAAAAGCTAATCGAAATGGGGAGACTTGTATCAATATCAAATGAAAGTGATTTAAAAATCATCAGATTTGAGAAGAAAACGAAAACGGAACTTCTGCCTAATAAAGGTCTATGCACAGAGATTGTAAAGGAAATCCTTAAATTTTAACTATACAATGCAGCTTAATTTGGCAAATATTGGGGAAAATCAAGGCATGATAAGAGCTACTTAGAGCAATCCGGAAGGAAATAATTAGCGATCAAGAGAATGATAACGTTATAACAATGAATACACTGACAAAGATCTTCTATGCTGTAAAGCCGCTGATACCAAGACGGTTGCAGATTTATATCAGGCGTAAAAAAGCAGCGAGATTGCTTTCTGAAAATGCAGACATATGGCCAATTAATGAAGAAGCTTCAAAGCTTCCCGATTGCTGGGAGCAATGGCCAGACAAGAAGCAATTCGCTCTTGTTATTACACACGATGTAGAGTTAGAAGAAGGCTGCAGAAATAGTCTGCGGCTAGCAGAATTAGAAAAGGCCATCGGTTTTCGATCATCGTTCAGCTTTGTGCCGGAAAGATATAAAATACCTGAGAAGCTTCTTGCCCAAATTCGGAAGCTGGGATTTGAAATAGCAGTTCATGGCCTCAAACATGATGGAAAGTTGTTTCATTCTCAAAAAATATTCTTAAAGCGAGCGGATAGGATCAACTATTATCTAAGGTGCTGGAATGCAAAAGGATTTTACTCACCATCGATGCATCGCAATCTAGAATTCATGCACAAACTCGATATTGCTTATGATCAGTCGACATTTGATACTGATCCATTTGAACCTCAACCCATAGGTGTTTGCAGTATATTTCCCTTTACAATTGAAAGTGAAACTAAGCACAGTAGATATATCGAATTGCCGTATACCCTAGCTCAGGACCACACCCTATTCATTGTGCTAAAAATGACTAACATTCGCTGCTGGAAAAGCAAGCTAGATTGGATTGCAACGAAAGGCGGCATGGCTTTGATAAAAACGCATCCTGACTATATGAGCTTTGATGGTTCTGTCAAGCGAGGAAAGTATCCAGTGGAGTATTATATTGAATTCCTTAAATATATCAAATCGAAATATGACGGACGCTATTGGCATGTACTGCCTATTCAAATGGCTGAATTCTGGAAAAAATATTGTGGAAAATAAGCATATACTGCATCACAAATGACTTTCTATGGCGCTGGGTAATCTAAAGTAGCTGAAATTACGCTTTGCCCTTATGGAGGAAAAAGGCTTTGCAAATGGAATCAAAATTATATTGTGCAGAGATGCCTTTATGAACATATGGGTAGATATGGATAACGCTCCGCATGTCTTGGTGCTTTATCCTTTAATCAAGGAGCTGTCAGCTAGAGGACATCACTCTTTTATTACCGCAAAAGATTATGGCCAGACTATAGAACTGCTGAGGCTATATGGTCTAGAGCATCGCGTTATTGGAAAGCATGCAGGAAAAAACAAGCTGTTAAAAGTCACTGCAACTTTGGCACGTAGCATGGCTTGTTTCGCATATACGATCACCAAAGATGTTGATATAGCCCTTTGCCATGGCTCTAGAAGCATGTTTCTTGCTGCAAAAGCTAGAGGCATACCGCTTGTTGCTCTTTCAGATTATGAACATACTTACGCCCCAACCATGCTTGTTAATTGGGCCATTCGGTTGATTATGCCGGATGCCATAGAATTGGAAGGAGTTGTGAAAAAAGGTGTTAAAACCGAAAAGATATTTCGATATCCAGGATACAAAGAAGAGCTTTATGTATATAGCTTTGAACCAGATGCAGGTATACTCCAGGAAATAGGCGCTGACGAGCAAAAAATAATTGTTGTCGTAAGGCCTCCCGCTACCATGGCGCATTACCATGTGTCCGAAAGCGAAGAGCTGTTCTGGGAATCGCTGCATTTTCTTTTAAGCCATGAAGCTGTGCAAATAGTGCTTATTCCAAGAACTTCTGCGCAGCGCAGAGAATTACGAACGCAAATCTCGCGGCTAGACAAAAAAGCCAGAGTTTTGATCCCGCAAAAAGTGTTTTTTGGGCCAAATCTCATATTCAACTCAGATTTGGTGATTAGCGGCGGTGGCACAATGAACCGCGAAGCTGCATGCATGGGAGTTCCAGTATACAGCATTTTCCGCGGACCCCTTGGCGGTGTAGATAAAAAGCTTTCAGATGAAGGCAAATTAACACTAATAAAGAATTCTGACATGGTTCGTGATATTCTGCTCTGTAAGCGCATCAAAAAACCTTTGCATGCAAAAAGAGGGCGGGAGAAATTATTAGTGAATTGCATAGTAGATGAAATTCTGGCAGTTGCCGATGTTCTTTGATTCTCTGGTATTATCTGGAAAAGGAAAGGCAAATTTATGAAAAGCATATATGAAGACGGTACCTATTTAAAAAACAATCCCGGTTGGAATGTAGAAGAGTCACCGTGAAAGTTAGGATTAAGCAAAAATAACAGCCATCTTTCTGAAACCAGTTTGCAAATCTTTGCAGAGCGATATTTAAATTGATCCACGCAAAGCAATCAAATTGGAGCTGAGAGCTCTTCGACCCATCCGCAAATATGTGCAGCACGGATTAGGGAGGGGAAATGGAACAGGAAAATTTGCAATTTCAAATTAAGGAGAAGCTGCTTGATTTTATCGCCGATTGCTTTATAGTTGAGAAAGAAGAAATTGACGTTGAAAAATCCCTCGTTGATGCCGGCATTATAGACTCATTCGGATTGATAGAAATTTGTGCGTTCATTGAAAAAGAATTCTCATTTGCCATTAAAGAAACCAAATTGACGCGAGAGAACTTTGGCTCCGTAACCAGAATTGTCGAATTTATCCGCAAAGAAACCGCCGACCGGCCGCAACGATGGGAATCTCATCCAGGAACGAACAACCAAAGTCAAACTAAAGCGAGCTGACAAACAGATCGCAATTAAAACTCTTCGACGGCTTTCTAATAACTGGGAGGATTGAATGGGGAATACTTCAGAAGTAAGTGAAAGCCCTACGAAGCCTGAAAAAACGAGTAAACTTCACAGCGTTACGAAAATTCCGGCTTCGATTTCTCAGCAGCAATTTTGGTTGATGAAAAAGCTGCATCCGGAGAGCTCGGCATATAACATTCCTTCGGTGTTCCGCATCAAGGGCTCACTCAGCGCAATTGTTTTGGAAAAAAGTCTGAACGAAGTGCTACGTCGTCATGAGGTGTTGCGGACAACCTTTGTTTCCGAAAAGGGCAGGCTGCTTCAGGTAATACACCCCCCTTCTTATCTGGATCTCCCCGTTCAAGATCTTTGCTCAGAAAATGATACATGGCAACGGCTTGCACGAGAAGAGGTTGTGTTTCCCTTCAGACTCGCTGTTGACCTACCTGTTCGCGTGAGGCTGTTAAAAGCCAGAGACGATGAATATATCTTCATTGTAGTAATGCATCATATTGTAACAGATCTCCACTCGGGGGATTTGTTCGCCAAAGAATTGGATTGCCTCTACCGGAGCTATGCTGAAGGAAAAGAACCTGCTATAAAAACCCCTCGGTTTCAATACTCTGAATTTGCACTATGGCAAAGGGATTGGATCAAGAGCAAGCAGTGTTCTGCCATGAGCTCTTTTTGGAAAGATCAGCTCGAGGGCTATAGTGGTTATCTTGACTTTCCGGTTGACCATCAACGGGAAGCGGTCCAATCGCTAAGAGGTGATTGCAGAGCATTCTGCTTGCCCCCTGAATTAACAGTGGAATTGATGCATTTCAGCCGCAGGGAGCATGTTGATATTTTCGTTACACTGCTCTGCGCGTACATATTGCTCTTGCATAGGTACAGCACCCAGAACGACATAATAGTCGGAGTGCCGCTTACAAACAGGCGCCGCGAAGAGCATAAAGAAATCATGGGCTGCTTCATGAATATCGCGCCTATAGCGGTGTCTTTGTCAGAAAGGCCGAATTTTAAAGAATTGCTCAGGCAAGTACGCCGGGCTATGCTGCTGGCCCATCGTAACCAGGAAATCCCCTTTGAGATGATCGTAAGCGCACTCCAACCCAAGCGTGACATCAGCTACAACCCCTTGTTTCAATACGGGTTCACCTTCGAGCCCCCCATGCAGCTCGAGCTAGATAGCTTAACCGTAGAACCGATTAGAATAAGCAGGATGGGTTCACAGCTAGACATGTTTATCTATATATGGCAAACTGGCGACGCCATTAGAGGGCAGCTCGAATACAATACAGGTTTGTTTAGCGACGATACTGCAGAACGTTTTGTCGCCAATTACGAGGCGTTGCTTTCATCAGCAGTCCAGAATGCCGAAATTTGCATTTCCTCGATTCCGATATTGAGTGAAACCGAGCGAAGACGTGTCCTTTTCGATTGGAATGAGACTCGGGCTGAATTTGATGAAAACCTCTGCCTGCACCAGCTGTTCGAAGCCCAGGTTGAGCGCACACCGGAAGCGGCAGCGGTACAATATCGAGAAGCGCAGTTTACATACAGGGCGCTCAACGGTCGAGCCAATCAGCTGGCCCATTACTTGAGGGCTATGGGCGTGGGGCCTGAAACGCTCGTGGGTATCTATATGGAGCGTTCTCTCGAGATGGTTATCGCCTTGTATGGTGTTCTCAAAGCCGGCGGGGCCTTTGTTCCGCTGGACCCGGAATATCCACCAGAGCGTGTAGCCTTTATGATAGGAGATACCGGGATCGGTGTCATTCTGACACAAGAGCATCTGATGGCCGGCATTCCTGACCGGAAGGTCAGGGTTGTCTGTCTGGACTCTGACTGGGACGTCATCGCCGAGCAGGAAACCGGGAATTTGTGTAGTGCAGTAACAGCTGAGAACCTAGCTTACGTAATTTATACATCGGGCTCGACAGGCAAGCCAAAGGGTGTAATGAATGAACACAGGGGCATATGCAATATGCTGCGCTGGATGCAGCTTGAATACAGATTAACGGAAGAAGATCGCATCCTGCAAAAAACTCCTTTCAGCTTCGATGTTTCTGTCTGGGAGTTTTTCTTGCCGCTCTTGACTGGTGCAAATATAGTCATGGCCCAGCCTGGGTTGCACAAAGACGGCGCTTACCTTGTTAAGGCTATTATCGAGAATGATATTACTACGATTCATTTTGTACCTCCCATGCTGCAGGTGTTTCTTGATGCAAAAGGAATCGAGCAATGTCACAGCTTAAGGCGAGTAATTTGCAGCGGTGAAGCGCTGTCGTATGAATTGCAGGGTAAATTTTTCCAGCGGTCAAATGCGCAGTTGCACAATCAATACGGACCGACAGAAGCGGCCGTCGATGTAACCCATTGGACCTGCCGGAGAGAGAGCGACTCTCACATTGTTCCCATTGGTTATCCAATTGCCAATACTCAGATCTATATACTGGATGAAAATCTGCAGCCAATGCCAGTCGGCGCCTTTGGCGAGCTGCACATTGGGGGCATGCAAGTTGCTCGAGGGTACTTGAACCAGCCTGAAATGACCAGAGAAAAGTTTATCCTTGATCCCTTCAGCAGCAAGCCAGGTTCCCGCTTGTATAAAACCGGAGACATTTGCCGTCGCCTGCCGGATGGAAGTATCGAATACTCCCATCGCGCCGATAACCAGGTAAAAATAAGGGGCTTGCGTATCGAGCTCGGTGAAATCGAAGCACTACTGGCAGAATGCCGGGCAGTAAGTAAATGCGTGGTTGTTATGCAAGAAGATCAGGGCGGCGATAAACTGCTGTCGGCCTATCTTGTTGCCGAGCCTGGCGCCGTTGTCAAGGCCGCAGAATTGCGCAACTATTTGCGGACAAAGCTCCCCGTTTACATGATCCCGCAGCATTTTATCGAATTGGACACCATACCATTGAAGCTAAATGGCAAGGTAGATCGCAAAGCTCTGCCCCCACCGGGGAAAAATCGTCAATTAGACCAAACTTATGTGGCGCCTGGAAACGAAGTGGAGCAAGCGATTACCAGCATTTGGCATGAGCTTCTACACGTGGAAAAGGTTGGTGTGCGTGACAATTTTTTTGATTTAGGCGGCCATTCCTTGATGCTGGCAAGAATGCTCAATATGCTCCAAGAGTCTCTCAACAAGGAATTGTCCATTATCGATTTATTTCGGAATCCAACAATAGAATCGCTGGCTGGTTTTATAGCTCAGGCGCAGAATCCGGAACATATAGTTGAGAAGGCTCACGATTCTGCAAGAAAACAGAGGACAGCATTGATACGGCAGAGAAGGCTTGCCGCTGCCAGGAACAAGCCCCATGAGTGATTCTTTAGAAGAAGGCGCTGTCGAAAATATAGCGATTATTGGTTTGGCAGGACGTTTTCCCGGCGCCAGGAATGTCGCAGAATTGTGGGGGAACCTGAGAAACGGGGCCGATTCCATACACAGGTTCACTGACCAAGAATTGCTATCCTTGGGTATCGATTCGGCACTACTTAATAATCCCAATTACGTCAAGGCCAAAGGGCTATTAGAAGGTACTGATCTGTTTGACGCTGCTTTCTTCGGTTATTCTCCCCGAGAAGCAGAATTAATGGATCCCCAACAGCGGATCTTCTTGGAATCAGCTTGGGAAGCACTCGAAGATGCGGGTTACACAGCCGAGGCATATTCGGACCCAATTGCCGTTTTTGCCGGCGCTGGTGCAAACGACTATATTTTCAATCTGGCTTCGGCTGCAGAGGCCGAAGATGTCGGTTATGCGTACCAACTGATGATCGGTAATGAGAAGGATTTTCTCGCAACTCGTGTCTCCTACAAACTCGACCTCAAAGGACCAAGCTTAAACGTCCAGACAGGCTGTTCGACTTCTCTGGTTGCCGTGCATCTGGCCTGTCAAAGTCTATTGAGTTATCAATGCTCGATGGCGCTGGCCGGCGGTGTTTGCGTCCTCTTGCGACAAAAGGGGGGATATTTTTATCAAGAAGGAGGAATCCCTTCTCCGGACGGTTATTGCAGGGCGTTCGACACAAAAGCCAGAGGGACCGTCGTGAGTGAGGGAGTGGGCATTGTAGTACTCAAGCGCTTGTCCGATGCGCTGGCAGACAGAGACCATATTTACGCAGTCATCAAAGGGTCTGCCATCAATAATGACGGTTCATCGAAAATGGGTTTCACCGCGCCCAGCGTCGAAGGCCAAGCCCAGGTAATCGCTATGGCTCAAGCACTGGCAGATGTTTCAGCCGAGAGCATTGATTACATTGAGGCCCACGGAACCGGTACTCCCCTCGGTGACACTATTGAGATTGCGGCTTTGAGTCAGGTTTTTCGTGCCGGAACAAGCAGAAAAGGTTTCTGTGCCATTGGGTCGATAAAGGCCAATATCGGCCATCTGGATGCTGCTGCAGGCGTAGCGGGTCTAATCAAAACAGCTCTGGCGCTCGAGCACAAGGAAATTCCTCCCAGTATTCACGTTGAACAGCCGAATCCCAAGATTGATTTTGACAACAGCCCCTTTTACGTGAATACCGAGCTTTCCGATTGGCACAAAAATGCCGCCCCTCGCCGTGCCGGAGTGAGTTCCTTCGGCCTTGGGGGAACCAATGCGCATGTTGTGATCGAAGAAGCTCCTGATGCCCGGGCTCATGAAAAGTCCAGACCTGTGCAGCTCTTGCTATTTTCAGCTCGAACCAATCCCGCTTTGGACAAAATGACTGCCAATTTCGTTCAGCATTTAAAGCAGTATCCGGACTCGAGCCTTGCGGACGCCGCTTACACACTTCACGTAGGCCGCAAGGCTTTCAGCCATCGGCGCATGGTTGTCTGTCGCAGCTCAGAAGACGCTATAGTGGCATTACAGACTCAGGATTCCGGGCGTTTTTTTTTACCTCATCAAGAACCGCAAAAAAGAGATGTCGTATTCATGTTTTCCGGGCAGGGAGCTCAATATGCCAACATGGGGTTGGAGATCTATAGAACTGAACCAGAATTTAAAAAACACATCGATTACTGCTCCGAGATTCTCGTGCCGATTCTTGGTCTTGATCTGCGTTACATAATATATCCCGATGAAGAAAACATTGAGAAAGCAGATAAAAAACTAGCCCAGACTTACATAACCCAACCGGCGCTGTTTGCAATAGAATATGCTTTGGCAAAGCTGTGGATCAGTTGGGGAATCAATCCATCGGCATTGGTAGGCCACAGCATTGGAGAGTATTCGGCCGCTTGCCTTGCAGGCGTATTCTCGCTGGAAGATGGGCTAACACTCGTCGCCACCAGAGGACGGCTCATACAAGAGCTTCCTGGAGGCTCGATGCTGGCGGTCAGCCTCTCTGAGGAAGATATTCGGCCATTGCTGAGCAAAAGGCTTTCCCTTGCTGTAATTAATGCGCCTTCTGTTTGTGCTGTTTCCGGTGATAGCGATGCCGTAGAAGAACTTGAAAAAAAGCTTACTGAAAAACATGTGGCGTGTCGCCGTCTGCATACTTCTCATGCATTCCATTCGCAGATGATGGATTCGGTTTTAGAAGCGTTCGTCGAACAGGCAAAGCGAGTCAGCATGCGTGCCCCGCGCATTCCTTTTCTGTCCAATGTAACCGGAACATGGATTACTGCAGAGGAAGCGGAGAGCCCTGCATATTGGGCCAGGCACTTGCGGCAAACGGTTCGCTTCTCTGATTGTGCGAACGAGCTTTTCGTAGATCCAAGCAGAGTGCTCTTGGAGGTCGGGCCGGGGTCGACATTGAGCACTTTGGTCAGACGCAATTCCAGCAAACCAGAAGAACAGGTTGTGCTGAATTCGATTCGCCACCCAAAAGAAGAGAAATCAGACGTTGCTTTTATGCTCGAAGTTTTCGGCAGGCTTTGGCTTGCCGGCGTACAGGTAGATTGGTCCGGTTTTCATAAGCCCGAGCTCCGACATCGCATACCACTGCCTACCTATCCGTTCGAGCGATATCGATACTGGATTGAACCGGCCATTTTGCAGACAGGCCCCTCTGCGAGTCAGACGCGCTTAATTGGGCTTGGGAAAAATTTTCAGAATTCGACGCAAGGTGAGTTAAGCACAGACTTCCCTACTTACAGGGATCCGAATTTAAAAAGCGGATATGCCGCTCCTAGAAATAGAGTGGAGCATACACTCGCCAATATTTGGAAAACGATGCTCGGGCTCAATCGGATCGGCATTAATGACAATTATTTTGATTTAGGTGGAGATTCTCTATTAGCGACAAGCATATTTCAGCAGATCGAGAAGATATTTGGCAAGAACTTAGCAAGAGAGGAAAGAAGCATCCCTTTGAAATTAGTTTTAAAGAAATTGCTCAACTCAATGACAATAATGAGTTTCATGTACCAATTCCAATGGATCAATTTCTTGAGTTGCTAAGGCATAAAAAAGGTTTTAAAGAAATCAATATCTCAGAGTTCTTACCCCCGTCAGAAGATTTTCTTGCTTATCAAGAAACTGTTAAAAAGAA
>SDBV01009278.1_pt1 | contig 13107 bp, 10 predicted proteins | sample 2277081 | NCBI WGS metagenome assembly SDBV01 (sample SAMN10402039, study PRJNA504765) | marine sediment metagenome | isolation source: marine sediment core GS10_PC15, 223 cmbsf | place: Arctic Ocean: Southern Knipovich Ridge | collected 2010
CCTCGCCCTCTGGGGCCTCCTCGGCTTCGATCGGCTCACCGTCCTCGCCGATGAGCTCGGTCTCCTCCTCGACCTCCTCCGGCTCTTCCTCGACCCGTGGCGGCGTAAGGGTCGCGATCGTCAGCTCGTCAGGATCGTCGACGGCAAGCGTCACACCCTCCGGGGGCTTGATCGCCGAGAGCTGGATCGTGTCGCCGATGCTCATCTCAGAGACGTCCGCGACGAGACGATCGGGGATGTCGGTCGGCAGGGCCTCGATCGTCACCTCGCGGGTGATGTGCTCGAGCACGCCGCCCTCCTTGACGCCGGGGGCGTCCTCCGTCCCCTCGAGCTCAACCGCAACCGATGCCTGGATCGCCGTATCGAGGCGGACCTCGTGGCAATCGACGTGGACGATCTCGCTGCGAACGGGATGGCGCTGGTCCTCCTTGACGACAACCGGTACCGCCTCGGAGCCCTCGATCTCGAGATCGAACAGGGCGTGGCCGTCGGCGAGGAACGTGTGCAGCTCCCGCTCGGAGACCTGAAACGGGCGCGCCGCGCCGCCGTCCGCGTAGACGACGCCGGGCACGAGCCCGGACCGGCGGAGCCGGCGGCTGCGGCGCGAGCCGAACTCGGTTCTCTCGGCGACCTTGAGCGTTGCTCGATCTGAAGCCATCGGTGGCGCAGGATAGCTGCCCGGCTGCCTGGCCACCGCGCCTGTCGAGGGCTCGTGTGCTTCAACGAGGGAACCGTCCGCAGGCGCTCGCGCAAGGCCGCCCAGCACATCTCGTCCGGGTGGCCGGCGCGCAAGAATGGATGAGTGCGCGTGATTGTCATCGGCGCCGGCGAGGTCGGCGCCAATCTCACCAGAACTCTGGCGGCAGACGGCCACCAGGTAACGGTCGTCGATACCGACCAACGGCTCTGCTCGACGGTCGAGAGCCAGCTCGACGCCCTGGTCGTGAACGGAAACGGCGCCAGCCCGAAGCTGCTGCGCGAGGTCCGTGCCGGCGAGGCCGACCTGCTCGCCGCGGTGACACAGGAAGACGAGGTCAACCTGATCGCGGCACTCGGCGCCCGCGAGCTTGGCGCTCGACGCACCGTCGCGCGCGTCGCCGATCCGGATTTCTTCGGCGATGATGAGTCCTATGCGCGCGACGTCCTCGGGATCGACTTCGTCATCGACCCGGATCGCGCCACCGCCGGCGATATCGCGGAGGCCCTTCGCCTGCCCGGCGCGGTCTCGGTCGAGTACTTCGAGGACGGTCGCCTCGGGCTCGCGGAGGTGATCGTCACCGAGGACTCGCCGCTCGTCGGCGTGCCGCTTGCCGAGCGCGAGCGGGTCGAGCCGGCCTACATCGTCGGCCTCTCACACAACGGCGACGCCCACCTGTCGAGCCCCACGGACCAACCGAGCCCGGGGGATCACCTCGTCGTCGTCGCGGCCCGCGAGCACCTGCGCGCCGCGGCTGGGCGCTTCGCCGGGCGCAGCCGCAAGGTCCGCGACCTGGTGATCTTCGGCGGCGGACGGATCGGCCTGCGGCTCGCGTCCCTGCTCGAAGCCACCTCCATGCGGGTGACGCTGCTGGAGCGAAACGAGGAGCGGGCCCGCTACCTCGCGGAGCGCCTCCGCAAGGCCGTCGTGATGCACGACGAGGGCGTTAGCCACGAATCGCAGGCGGCCGCACGGGTCGATGAGGCCGACGCCTTCGTCGCCTGTGCGGGCGACGACCGCGCGAACCTGCTCGCAGCTCTAAACGCGAAGCGGCTCGGCGTCGATCTCGGCCTCGCGGTCGTGTCTCGCGAAGAGTTCGTCCCGCTCGTCGACGCGCTCGAGATCGACGCCTCCTTCTCCCCGCGACTGATCACCGCGGAGGCGATTCTCAAGTTCGTCCATACAGATGCGCTGCGCCAGATCCACTTCATGCGCAGCGGCTTCGAGGCGATGGAGCTCGAGGTCGAGCCCGGATCGTCCATCGTCGGCAAGGAGATCGGACACACGGGGGGCCTGCTGAGGGGCTGTCGCGTCGGGGCGATCCTCCGCGACGACGACGTCCTGATCCCGCAACACGGGACCGAGATCATGGCCGGCGACCGGATGCTGATGCTGGGGGTAGACGGCGCTCTGTCCGAGGTCGAGCCGGCCTTCTCGCCGCGCTGATGAACGATTGGGCGAGTCGCCGGCTCGGAGCCGGGGCATCGCTCCTCACGCTCGTTGTCGGGGGCACCGTGAGCGCCTGCGGCGTCGCGATGCTCGTCGCCGCGGTCGGCGGCCTGATTGGCGACGGGGAGGAGGTCGCGGCGCTCGCGATCCCGGGCGCGCTTCTGTTGATCGCGGGGCCGCTGCTCCTCCGGCTTGCCTCGGGTTCGCGCCGAGCCGGCGTCGCACTGCGGCCCGAGCTCGGGTTCGCCGCGGTCACCCTCGCCTGGATCGCGGCGGCGGTCGCCGGCGCCATCCCGCTGCTCGCTGCGGGGACCTTCAGCTCGCCGCTCGACGCGGGGTTCGAAGCGATGAGCGGATTTACGACGACCGGGGCGACGCTGGTCAACCGGATCGGCGAGCAGCCGGACGCCATCCTGATCTGGCGGAGCCTGATGCAGTGGCTGGGCGGGATCGGGATCGTCGTGCTCGTGGTCGCGATCGCGCCCGTCTCCGGGCCTGCGATCCAGCGCGCCTACTACGCCGAGGTCTCAGGCGTTGCGGCCGAGCGCCTGACGCCCCGGATCGTCGACACGGCGAAGATCCTCGCCGGGATCTACCTGGCGCTGACCGCCCTTGCCGGCGCCGCCTATCTGATCGCGGGCATGACGCCGTTCGACGCGCTCAACCACACCCTGACGACGGTCTCGACCGGCGGCTTCTCGACCAAGAACGCGTCGATCGCCGCCTTCGACTCGATTTCGATCGAGGTCGTCGCGATCGCGTTCATGGCCCTTGCCGGCGTCAACTTCGCGTTCTACTGGCGGGCGGTTCGCGGCGACTCGCTGATGCCTCAGTTCGCCGAGGTTCGCGCCTACGCCGTCATCCTGATCGGCGCGATCCTCGTCGTCACCGCGGCGGTGGCGCTGGCCGACGACGCCGGCAACCTGGCCGAGGCCCTGCGCGGGGCAGCGTTCAGCGTCACGACGGTGCTGACCGGTACCGGCTACGTGACGGTCGACTTCGACCTTTGGAACTCGTTTGCCCGGCTCTCCCTGCTGACGCTGATGTTCGTCGGCGCCTGTGCCGGCTCGACCGCGGGCGGGATCAAGGTCGTCCGGGTGATCCTGCTCGGCAAGGCCGCCGTACAGGAGCTCGACCGCCAGGTACGCCCAAGCGCCGTGCAGGTACTTCGGCTCGGCGGCAAGCCGTTCTCCGAGCAGGTCCGTCGCGCGATTCTCGGCTTCTTCCTGCTCTACGTGTTCGTCTACGCGGCCGGGGCGCTGGCGCTCGCGGCTACGGGCCTGGATCCGATCACCGCGATCAGCGCTGCCTCGTCAACGCTCAACATCGTCGGCCCCGGCCTCGGCGAGATCGGCGCGACGGACAACTTCACGGCGGTCCCGCCCTCCGGGCGCGCGATCGCGATCGTGCTCATGCTTACCGGCCGACTCGAGGTCTTCACCGTCGTCGCGCTGCTGGCGATGCTCTTCGGCCTGCGCCGGGCGGCTCGGGTGTGAGCCGCCGCTACCGCCGGACCGCTCCGGTCTAACCTCCCCCGATGGCCGACACGAGCCGCCCGGACGACGAGCCGGCACCCCGCAGGGAGCCGGAGAGCGAGGGCGAGCGCCCGATCCGCGAGGAGGATCGCCGGATCCCGAAGGGACGGATCCGGCGCTCGACAAAGCTCGGCTCCGCGATGGGGATCCAGGCGACCCGGTACGCCGGCACCAAGACGGCGAACGTCGTGCGCTCGAGCGAGAAGGGCCAGGACCGGCTCGAGGCGCGTCACCTCGAAACCGCGGCAAGGCTCGCGCGGACCCTCGGGGAGATGAAGGGCGCGGCAATGAAGCTCGGCCAGCTCGCGTCGTTCGTCGACACGGAGATGCTCCCCGACGAGTACCGCGACCTCTACCAGGAGGAGCTCGCCCAGCTGCGCACCTCCGCCCCGTCGATGCCCTGGCCTCGAGTCGTCGAGGTGCTCAACGAGGAGTACGACGGCAAGCCGCTCGACGAGCTGTTCGCCGAGATCGAGGAGTCCGCGTTTGCGGCCGCATCGATCGGGCAGGTTCACCGGGCGCGCCTCCACGATGGCCGCCGAGTCGCGATCAAGATCCAGTACCCCGGCGTCGCAGAGGCGCTCGAGAGCGACCTGCAGAACGCACGAACGATCGTCCGGCTCGCGAAGGCGTTCGCCCCGGGAATCGACGCCCGCGCGATTGCGGACGAGATCCGCGAGCGGGTGCTCGAGGAGCTCGACTACGAGCTCGAGGCGCAGAACCAGCGCTCCTTCTCGCGGGCATATCGCGACCACCCGTTCGTCTATGTACCCGATGTCCTGACCCGGCTCTCACGGCGCCGAGTGCTGGTCACCGAGTTCGTCGAGGGGCGCTCGTTCGACGACGTCAAGAGGCTCGACGACGAGGCCCGAAGCCGCTTCGGCGAGATCGTCTTCCGGTTCAGCTTCGGCTCGATCTACCGCCTCCAGCACTTCAACGCCGATGCCCACCCCGGGAACTACGTGCTGATGGAGGACGAGCGGGTGGCGTTCCTCGACTTCGGGATGACCAAACGCCTCGACCACGAGCAGATCGAGCTCGACCAGCGGGCGGTCGACGCCGCCATGCGGGGCGACCCCGAGGAGCTGCGCGAGGCGCTGCACAACCTCGGGTTCGTCAAGAATCCCTCCAAGCTCGACGCCGAGCGGCTGATGGAGCACGTCATCGTGGTCGGGGGCTGGTACATGGAGGACTGCGATCTCGAGATCACCCCGCAGCTCGTGATGAAGGTGATCGAGTCGACCTCCGACCCCCGCTCGGAGTACTACAGCCTGATGCGACGCGAGAGCCTCCCGGCGCAGGAGTTGATGGGGAGGCGGATGGAGACCGGCGTACTCGCCGTCCTCGGGCAGCTACGGGCTCGCCGCAACTGGCACCGAATCATGCGCGAGTGGGTATATGGCGACCCGGCATCCACCGGGCTCGGCGAGCAGGAGTGGCAGTAATTCGACTCGCGCGGAGCGATCCGCGCTCCACGAATCGCCGGCTAGCGGGCCGTCTCACGACCTTGCGTGAGACGACCCACCAGGACTCGCCGCCGGCCTGCGCTCATGAGGCGCTCGGCGCCGGCTCCGCAGCCGCGCGATCCGCCCCTGGATCCGGCTGAGCCGCATCCGCACGGCCCCTCGGCGGGCTCCCCTGGATGCGGAACAGCACGATGAAGAAACCGGCGACGGCGATGGCGGCGACGACGCGGAAGGTCAGCGTGATCCCACTGGCGAAGGACTCAGCCACGATCTCGACGATCTCGTTCATGACCCTGGCGGGTAGCTCCATGAGCGCCGAGGCTGCCTGGTCGGTCCCGGCAAGGTCGCCGTGTAGCACCGCCTCCTGGTGGCTCGTCAGCTTCGTACCGGCATCGGCTGCGTCGTCGCCGAGCACGGCCTCGGAGCGCAAGGTGAAGACGCTTGTCGCGAGGCCGAGGCCGAGCGCACCACCGGCGATCTGCGACATGTAGATCAGACCTCCCGCGAGGCTCGCGCGCGCGGGATCGAGCGCCGTGACGCCGACCGTCGTCACCGAGGGATAGAAGAGGCCGACGCCGACGCCGGTCACCGCGAGCCCGGGCGCAAGCGCCCCGTAGCCGCTGTCGGCGTCCACGAAGGAGAGCAGGATCGGGCCGATCACCAGACCGGCGGCACCGGCAAGCAACAGCGGCTTGCTACCTAAGCGCTCGTACAGCGTCCCGGCCAAGAACGCGAAGATCGCGAATGGCGCCAGCATCGCGAGCATCCCGATCCCGGCTGCGAGCGCCGAGTAGCCGAGGATCTTCTCCATGAACTGCGGTGCGTAGAGCACGGTCGTGAAGAAGACCGCCGAGATCATCAAGACCGCTAAGTACACCGCCCGGAACTGCCGATTGCGGATGATGTCTCCCGGAATCAGGGCGAACTTGCCCATCCGCGGCTCGATGAAGGCAAATCCGGCGACGAGCACCACCGCGGCGACCAGCAGCGCGATGGTCCGCCAGTCCCCCCAGCCCCAGTCCGGCGCCTGGTCGAAGGCAATCAGCAGCGCGACGAGCCCGGCCGAGAGCAAGAGAATCCCCCTGTAGTCGATCCGCTGCTCCTCTTGTTCCTGCGTCTGGTGCACCGCCCGCTGAGTCACCCAGATCGCGAAGAGCCCGATCGGGACGTTCAAGAAGAAGATCCAGCGCCAGCTGAGCTCGTCGGTTAGGACGCCGCCGAGCAGTGGACCCATCGCGTTGCCGAGGCCGGCGGCACCGAGAATCAGCGCCCCGGCGAGGCCGGCACGGCTCGCCGGTAGAGCCGCGTAGGTCATCCCGAGGATCGCCGGCCACATCATCGCGCCGCCGATCGCCATTGCGACCCTGCTTGCGATCAACCAGTCGACGCTCTGCGCGGCTCCACCTATCGCCGAGAAGAAGATGAAGATCGCGGTGCCGATGAAGAAGATCCGACGCCGCCCGAACATGTCGGCAAGCCGACCGCCGGTGACGATCGCCATCCCGAAGGTGAGCGCGTAGGCGTTGATCACCCACTGGGCGGTTGCGAGGTCCACGTCGAAGTCCCGCTCGATCGCCGGCAGGGCGACGTTCAACGCGGTGAAGTCGTTGGCGATCACGAGAACGCCGAGGCCCATCGCGATCAGGGCCAACTTGGTCTCCCGCGGGATCTCGTCGGCCCCCCCGGGCGACGAGTCGACTCCCCCGGCATGATGAGCGGCGTGGCGGCGCGTCGCGTGCCCGTGGAGCATCCGCCCGGACTCTATTGCCGGGACGCTTAGGTGCCCTGGAGCAGGCGCGGGTCGTTGGAGCAGATGCCGTCGACTCCGAGATCGCGCATTCGGCGGATCCGCCCGGGATCGTCGACCGTCCAGGCGATCAACTCGGCGCCCTGATCGTGAACCGCGTCGACAAGTGGCGCCGTGACCAATCGATGGAAGACCCAGACGGCGTCGAGCTCGTGGTCGGGGATCCGACTCAGCACCAGTCTCGGCAACCGCCTCCGCATCGCGAGCAGTGTCAGGGCGACGAACGGGCGGGCCCACCGCTTTCGGTCCCACGGGCGCGTCACCCTGGGGTAGGTCCAGCCCCGGCGAATGCGGGGCTCGTGCCGGCGGATGGCGTCAACGCTCCGGATGTACATCGTCGAGACCAACGTCCGCTCGACGAGGCCGGCAGCCCGCACCGCCTCGACCAGCTCGTCCTCACGGCCCGGGAGCTTGAGGTCCAGGTTGAGCTCGACGGTGTCGAGCGGCGGCCGGGTGAACGCGTCGAGGGCGGCGTCAAGCGTGAGCGGCTCGCGTGTCGCAGCGTCGTGCCAGTCATGCGCGACCACCAGTGGCGAGCGGGTTGCCGGGTCGCTCTCGGGCGCGCCGTCGCGTAGGCGCAACACGTCGAGCTCGATCATCTCGACCCCGATCTCCACCGCGGCGGTGAAGCTCTCGATCGTGTTCCCGAGCCGAATCGCCTCGGCGCCCTTGTGACCGATCCGGCGGGGTCGGCGACCCGGTCTCGCGAGCTCGGCGGTTGTCTCGAGGTGTACGGGGTCGGTGCCGCCGTCAGGCATCGTCGCGGGCCCGGCCCTCCGACGATCGGGGCGCGGGCGCGCGGGCGAGCAGAAGCTGGAGGATCGCGCCGAGGCCGGCCAGGATGCCCGCGCCGGTGATCCCACCACCGAGCGCCGCAATCGCTGCGATCGCGCGGCCCTGGCGCTCGACATCGGCGAACAGGCCCAGCTGACTCTGCGAGCTCGCGATCGCGATCGCCGCGATGACCGCCAGGATCAGGACCGCAGCCGCGCCCCACAGCAGCGCGCGTGCCAGGAGACGGAAGAGCTCAACGGTCCGCTCGTCCACGTCCCAACTGTAGTGGGGCCTCGGCGACCGCTCAAGCGGCCGGGGCCCGGGGCTCCGGGCTCGGTGCCGGGATCGGAGCCCTTGGCGGCCCCTCCCCAGGCGCGAACGGCTGGAGGTCCTAGAACAGCTGGTCCTAGAACAGCTGGTTCTCGCCGGCGAAGATCTCGCTCACCGATGCGTCGGTGAAGATGCGGCGGATCGAGTCGGCGAACGTCTGCGCGGTCGAAAGGACCGTGAGGTTGTCAGGGGCCTCCGCTGCGAGCGGGATCGTGTCGGTCACGACGATCTGCTCGATCGCGGATGCCTCGTAGGCGAGTCGCTCGAACGCCGGGCCCGAGAACACGCCGTGGGTCGCACACGCGATCACCCGCGCGGCACCCTGCTCCAATACCGTCCGGGCGGCGGCCGCGAGCGTGCCGGCGGTATCGATCATGTCGTCGAGCAGGACGGCGGTCTTTCCGCGAACGTCGCCGACGACATAGCCGATCTCAGCCACCTGATGGGAGGGGCGGTCCTTCTCCATGACCGCCCAGTGACAGTCGACCTTCTGGGCGAAGTTGCGCGCCATCTTCACCCGGCCGGCATCCGGCGAGACGATCACGAGCTCGTCCTTGAACGCCTGATCCATGAACCACCGGGTAAGCATCGGCATCGCGGTCATGTGATCGACAGGCACGTGGAAGAAGCCCTGCACCTGTCCGGCGTGCAGGTCCATCGTCAGGATCCGGTCAGTCCCGACCTCCTCGAGGCACTTCGCGACCACGCGGGCCGAGATCGGTTCGCGCGGCGCGGACTTCTTGTCCTGGCGAGCGTAGCCGTACCAGGGCATCACGGCGATGATCCGGTGCGCTGAGGCACCCTGCGCGGCGTCGATCATCACCAGCAGCTCCATCAGCGCGTCGTTGGGGGTCATCCCCTGGCTCGCGTTGCCGACCGTCGACTGGACGATGAAGACGTCGGCGCCGCGAATCGACTCCTCGTAGCGGCAGTAGACCTCGCCGTTCGCGAACGTGCGCAGGTCGACGACCCCGAGGTCGAGATCGAGACGATCGGCGATCCGCGCGGCGAGCTCCATCGACGCCCGCCCACCGAAGACCATGAGTCGCTTCGTGTAGTCCTGCGGAATCGACGTGCCTACCTGGGGTCGCTCCTCCACGGTGCTCACGATCCCTTCCCCTCTTTCTTCGCCTCTCGCGCCTTGCGCTCCGCGTAGCCGTCGATCTTGTGCTGCTTGGGGCGGGTGATCGCCAACGCGCCGGGTGGCACGTCTCTGGTGATCACCGAGCCGGCCCCAGTGTATGCAGCGTCGCCGACATCCAGGGGAGCAACCAGCGCCGTATGGACGCCGATCTGGACTCGCTCGCCGATCACCGTGCGGTGCTTTCGGTAACCGTCGTAGTTGGCCGTGATCGCCCCGGCGCCGATGTTCGATCCGGCGCCGATCTCGGCGTCGCCGATGTAGGAGAGATGCGGAACCTTGGCCCCGGCACCGACGTCCGCGTTCTTGATCTCTACGAACGTTCCAGCCTTGGCGCCCTCGTGCAGCTTTGTCCCCGGTCGGATGTAGGCAAAGGGTCCAACCGAGCAGCCGTCGAGAACGTCGCACTCGACGAGATATGAGTGGGGAACGTTGACCTCGCGCCCGATCCGCGAATCGATCAGCGTGGTGTGCGGGCCGACGACCGAGCCGGCACCAACCGTGGACGCACCGCGGATCGTCGTCCCGGGGTCGATTCGGGCGTCGGCCTCGAGCTCGACGCCGGCGTCGATCCAGGTCGTCCCGGGATCGGTGATCGTGACTCCGTCGAGCATGTGCTGTTCGAGGATTCGCTCCCTCGCCCGGCGCTCGACAAGCGCGAGATCGGAGCGAGTGTTCACGCCGAGGTTCACGCCCGAGTCGGCGGTGAGGTGGGCGACGACGCGAAGGCCGGCCGCCCGGATCAACGGCAGCACATCGCCGAGGAGGTACTCGCCCTGCGAGTTCTCGTTGCTGATCTTCCCGAGCGCATCGGTGAGCGAGCCCGCCGCGAAGGCATAGGTCCCGGTGTTGATCTCGCGGATCGCGAGCTCCTCCGCGGTCGCGTCGCCGGGCTGCTTGGCCTCGACGATCCGCTCAACATCGCCGTCGGCGCCGCGTACGACCCGGCCATAGCTCCCAGGTTCGTCGAGCTCGGCGGTCATCACCGTCGCGGCGGCGCCGGCGCGCTGGTGAGTCGCGAGCAGCTCCTCGATCAGCTCCGCGCTGACCAGCGGATGATCCCCCGAGAGAACCACCACGGTGGAGGCCCCCGCGGCGTCGGCCTTCCGGATCAGCTCCTCGGCGGCGCGGATCGCCCCGCCCGTGCCGTCTGGCTCGGGTTGAACGACCGTCTCGGTGCCTGCCGGTAAGGCGCCGGAGATATCGCGATCCGGGGAGACGATCACCGCGATCCTCTCCGCGCCGGCGGCTCGGGCAGCGAGGATCGGCCAGGCGATCATCGGCCGCCCGCAGACGGAGTGCAGCGGCTTTGGCAGCGAGGAGCGCATGCGCGTCCCCTCGCCCGCCGCCATGACGAGAACGGTTGGCGCGCTCACGAGACGAATCGTAGGGCGGATGAGCGAGGCGGGTGAGCGATGCCGTGCAAGACGGGGTGGAGACGATCGCGGAAGCTGAGGGATCGGTCCGTCGGGCCGGCGGGCGGGGCGCCCTTCGCGGGGTTCCACCGGGCACGCGGCTCGACCCGGCTGGACCGGGTCAAGCCGATTCGCCACCTCGGTTGACGAGGTGAAACGTAGACTCCGGAGAGCCGCTCCGGGGTGGTGTAGTCGGTAGCACGCCAGTTTTTGGTACTGGAGGACGGGGTTCAAGCCCTCGCCCCGGAATCGCGTGCGGACCACGGTCGGCACGGCCTGTGCCGGGAGATCGCCGCCAACGAAGTGATCGCAGACCTCCACAGCCATTACGCGACGCACCTCGTCCCCAAGGGAGAGGCCGACGCGCTGGAGGCGAGCTCGACCGCCGGCGGTCGCGCTCGGCTTGGAGACCGCTTGAGAGCGTTCCTCGTACGGCTCGCGAGCAGGTTCGCCAACTACCGCTCGCTCGATGCGGGGCCCCGGGTCACCATGGAGACGCTGCGCGCCGGGGGCGTCGGTGTCGCCCTGTCCGTCCTCTACTCCCCCTTCGACGAGCTCGACCTGGGCAAGCGCTATCCGAGCCCGCCGGACGACGACTACTTCCCACGCCTGATCCGAAAGCTCGAGGTCGTCGAGCTCGACATCGCCTCCAACCACGCCGACGTCGCGACGATCGCGCGCAACCGAGCCGAGCTCGACGCCGCGATCGATGCCGGCAAGACCGCGTTGCTGCACTGCGTCGAGGGTGGATTCCACCTCGGCGGCACCGAGGCGGCGGTCACGGAAAATGTCGGCGAGCTCGCCCGGCGCGGAGTCGCCTACGTCACCGTCGCCCATCTCATCTGGCGCGAGGTGTCGACGAACGCGAACGCGATCCCGTTCCTCCCGCGACGGCTCTATGACCTCCTCTTCCCGCAGCCGAAGGTCGGCCTCGCGCCGCTCGGCAGAGCGCTGATCGAGGCGATGGTCGCCGAACGCATCCTCATCGACGCCAGCCACATGAGCCCCCTCGCACTCGAGGACACCTTCAACCTGCTGGACGAGCTCGACCCGGGGCGCGAGGTGCCCGTGATCGCGACGCACAGCGCCTTCCGCTTCGGCCGCCAGGCCTACAACCTCGACGAGGCCACGATCGAGCGGATCGCGGAGCGCGGCGGCATGATCGGGCTGATCCTCGCCGAGCACCAGATCACCGACGGGCTGACGCGGCTGCCGCGTCGGCGCGGACGCCGCACCCGCAGCTTCGACGAATCGGTCGACGTCTTGTGCCGGCATGTCGATCGGATTCGCGAGTTGACCGGCTCGAACGAGCACGTCGGCATCGGGTCGGATCTCGACGGCTTCATCAAGCCGACTCTCGCCGGGATACACAATGCGGCGAAACTGGCCGACCTTGAGCGCGCCCTGGACGCCAAGTACGGGTCACGGGACGCACATGCGATCAGCTCGGGCAACGCACTCCGTGTGTTGCGCGCGTACTGGGGCGCCGGCCGAGCTTGAGACACGCAGGACCCGAGTCAATCCTCGCCACCTTGATCACGATGCCCGTGATCGCCTCGTGCGGTGCAGACGACGGGGTCGACAACCGGCAGCTGCTCCTCGGCGGCTAAGTCGTCCTCACCCCGAGATGTGAGGGCAACTCCGGTTAGACGCTCTAGGCCTCGGTGCGGGACGGCTAACCGAACAGCCGCGAGATCTCCGGCCAGAACTGGACCACGGCAATGCCGACCGCGAGCCCGATCACGACGAGAACCGCAAGCACGAACAGCGAGAGGACGCCGGCCATCGCCTTCTCCCAGGCGCGGCCGTAGGAGCTCATCGCAGGGGCGAGGATCAGCGCCGAGAAAGCGAGCAGGCTGATCGCCGCTGCGCCACCGACGAGCAGGAACTCAGGCTGGATCGCGGCCGGCAGCGGCATCCTCAACGCCATTTTGGCGCAACCGCGCGATCATCAGCGCGAAAGCGCCGCAGAGGGCGAACGCCGAGACGCCGAGGGCCCATCCCCCGCTGACATCGCTCAGGAAATGCACCCTGAGGTAGACCCGGCTGAGACCGACGAGCGCGGCAATCCCGATCCCGGTCGTGATGATCGCCATGCCGCTAGGGATGCCGGGGCGCAGCCGGATCGCCAGGGTGAGGGCCAGCCATGGATAGATGATCGAGTAGGCCGCGTGTCCGCTCGGATACGCGGCGCCGTTGGCCGAGACGAGCGGGTCCGGTGGACGGGGGCGCTCGATCGCCGCCTTGAGCTCGGGAACCGCGATCAGCAGAATCGCCATCGAGGCGGCCAGGACCAATAGCTCAAGCCAGTTCCGCCGCAGGCAGAGGAGCGCGGCCGCTGCGACCGCGACGACGATTGCCGTCACGGGGCTCCCGAGCGCCGTGATGATCCTGTTGAGCTCGGTGAGCCAGCCGACCTCCAGGTCCTCGGCGATGTCCAGCGCCGCCTGATCGCCGGGAGTCGGCGCGGGATTGTCGGTGAGGACGACGACG